>Ga0105046_10007318_pt1 | contig 17388 bp, 13 predicted proteins | sample MAT03_FD_78385 | JGI IMG/M metagenome (GOLD analysis project Ga0105046, IMG submission 78385) | Freshwater microbial communities from Lake Fryxell liftoff mats and glacier meltwater in Antarctica - MAT-03 (megahit assembly) | ecosystem: Environmental > Aquatic > Freshwater > Ice > Liftoff...
CGCCCTACCGCGACCCGGTTGGATTGCACGGCGTTCACCTGCTGACGTGCCGGAGCCTGTGGCACGACGCCCAACGGACGGACGGGGCGTTCGGCCTAGTGCAGTTGCCAGCAGTTTGTTGTGCAATGGAGATCACAGGTTGTAGCCTGCAACCGACTACTGGTGAACAGGTTGCGACATCCACTGCTTTTCCGAGTCGCACAACAAACTGCTGGCAACTGCACTAGGAACGCACCACCAACGTGGCGACGGTGTACCCGGATCGCGGCACGGTCGGCAAGAGCGGTCGCAAGACGTGGCCGGTGTCCGACTTCACCCTCGCCGAGATCGGCAAACTCGACGCCGGGTCGTGGAAGGCGGCCAAGTTCCAAGGCGCGAAGGTGCCGACTTTCCAGCGGATGATCGACTTGGTGAAGGGAAAGGCCGGCCTGATCCCGGAGACGAAAGCCCCGGAAGTGTACGGCAAAATCGGCCTGAACATGGAAAAGCTGCTGATGGAGACGCTGACGAAGAACAAGTTGGACGCGCCCGGTGCCGACCCGAAGACGCCGGTGATTATCCAATCGTTCAGCGCGGCCAGTTTGAAGTCGCTGCGGAAGGAATACGGCTGCAAGCTGCCGCTGGTGTACCTGCCGCCGGCCGGCGAGACCACCCCCGAAGGGTTGAAGGCGATGACCGCGTTCGCCGACGGGGTGGCCCCGAACAAGGCGGTGGTGCTGGCCCGCCCGCAACTGGTGGCGGACGCCCACGCGCTCGGGATGAGCGTGACGGTCTGGATGTTCCGTCGCGGTCAGACGGGGAAGTTCGAGACCGTGACGGCCGAGATGGCGCATTTCCTGAAGGTGCTGAAGGTGGATGCGGTGTTCACCGACAACCCGGACCTGTTCCCGAAGCGGTGAGTCGATTGCCGCCGGATGGGGTGAACGTGGTCGCCCGTCAGCGGCGGCGGAACGGGGTGAACTCCCACACGTCCACCGGGGCCGGCTGCCGCCGGTGGTGGAAGTCCAAAAAGGCCAGGTACAGTAGGCAACCGAGGATCAGGTAACACACCACGTTCGGCCAGATGACCGGCGAGAAGAACTTCATCGCGCTGCCGGCCGAACTCTTCAGCTTGAATCGGATGCCTTCAAAGTTGACGCTCCAAATCTCGTCCAGGATCAGGTGCGACAAGAACCCGATCATCACGCCCAGCGCCAGCAGCAGCCGGATGCTGCGGTCCGGACTCTTGTATTCCAGGTATACGATTAGCCCGAAGATGAGCATGGCCGGGATGCTGTGATACATGCCGCGGTGGACGCTAATCCGCTTGAACAGCGGGGTGCCGACGTACCGCACCAGTGCATACAAGATGACGATGGCCGCGAACACCCCCTCCTGCGAGTCGAACACCTGCTTGAGCCGCTCCATCGCCAGCAGCGGCAGCACGGCCGCGATCAGGGACGACATCTCCCGCACCGGCCGGCCGGAGTCCGAGTCCAGGTCCGGCAGCATCCCGCCCACCGCCGTCAATGTGCCCGCCAACACCGCCACCTCCGGCGGGTGATGGAACGCCTGCACGGCCGCCGCCCCGTAGGCGACGCCGCAGAAGGTGGACACGGTCACATGGGTGCGAAAGTCCGCCACGGCGGCCTCCTACCGACATTGTGTTCAAATGGACACAGTGCGAGCGTATATTAACTGGGTGGAACACATCGGCCGCCGGAGGACTCCGCCATGAAACTGACCAACGACGACATCGCCCGCCGCCTCCGCGCGCACGCCCGCGCGCTGGCCGACCGCGGGGACAACTTGTACCGCATCCGCGCGTTCCGTCAAGCGGCAATGGCGGTGCTGGAGTTGCGGGAGCCGCTGGCCGAGGTGGTCGCCCGCGGCGGAGCCGTGCCGGGAGTCGGGGCGAGCGTGGCCGAGACTCTGACGGTGTTCGCGCGAACCGGCGAGTGGGCACCGGACGCCCGCGCGGGCGGAAAAATGAAGACGGACGGCACCGGGGTTCCGGGGCCGTCCGTCGGGTTCGCGGTCGAATCCGTCGCCTGAAAGGGCGATTACAGTTCGTTCTTCATCGGCACGTCCGGCTTCTTGATTTCCGGCTTCTTGATTTCCGGCTTCTTGATTTCCGGCATCGTGACCGGCGGGTTGGTCATCGGGGTGCCCGGCATCACGGTGCCCATGCTCGGCTCGCAGCCGACCATCCCGCCCATCACCGGGGCGGCGTAACCGGTCGAGTAGCCGCTGCTGACCGAGGCGTTGTAGCCCTGGCAACCGCTGCTCACCGGGGCGGCATAACCGCTGTGGGCCGGGGCGGAGTAGCCCTGGCAGCCGGCGGAGGCCCCTTGGCAACCACCACGGCCGCCACGCATCCCGCCCAACTTGGCGCGGAGACCGAGGAACCCGCCGCGCTCGCTGCCGCTGCAACCGGCCGGGGTGGCGGCGTAACCGCTGCAACCGGCCGGGGTGGCGGCGTAACCGCTGCAACCGACCGGGGCGGAGTACGTCGGGCAGGTCGGGCAAGCCGGAGCGGCGGCCACCGTGGCCCCCGTGCAGCTGCCACCGCGGCGGAAGAAGTCCGGGGATTCCCCAGCCGAACCGGCCGCCATCATCAGAACCATCGTGTACATTGAGAACTCCTTGGTGGGAACGGGGTGTCCGTCGGACTGGGACACGGTTAAAACGTTCAACCCGTACCGCCGGGGGCGGGATGTCGCGGCCATGAAATGAGCGGGTCCGTATCGCTCGGCCGTTGGGGGTTTGCGCAATCCGACTCGAATACGCTGGTTGCGTTGAAGATATTAGGGATGGGTGCCGAACTCGTCAACAATAAACTGCGCAAGATGCGGGAAATCGATGATTTGGCTCGTTTATCAGGCCCGACGGCGTTGACCATGCGACTGAACCGGATATTTTTGTCGTCTATTCCTCCACCACGACGACGACCTTTTCCCGACGGCGCGGTTTCGGACCAACGAGCGCGGCCGCACGGGTGTTGAAATCGCGAGTCCGATATGCTGACTCGACCCACGGAGCTTTCGTCATGTCGTCCCCCCCCATTGGCCCCCCGCCCGTCGACGTTTTACCGCCGGTGGACCCGCGCACGGCGCTGCGCGTGATGGCGGTCGGGGCCGGGTTGTGCGGGCTGGCCGCGCTGCTCGACTTCGTGCCGCTCACCGAATCCGGCGGGCCGGCCGGCCTCTCGACCGTCCGACTGCTGCTGGTGGCCGTCGGGGCGCTGACGGTCGCCGGCGCGCTGTCGTGGCGGCCGGACCTGTGGGGGCTGTGGCTGGCAGCCGCCGGGGCGGCGGTGCTGGCGTCGGTCGGCCTCCCCGAGGCGCGGCCGGGCGACTGGGACTCGGCCCGACTGCTGGCGCGGGTGCTGGCCGGCGGGGCGGCCACCGGGGCGCTCCTGACGGCCGTGTCTGTCCGCGTTCGGTACGCCCTCTTGTCCGCCTTCGCGCTGTTCCACTTCACCGGCATCCTGACCGCCGTGACGTGGCCGCCGACGGGCGGCACCCAACCGCCGTGGGTCACGTCGCAGGCCGCCGGGCGGGTGTATGTGCCGTACTTCAAATTCCTGTATTTGAGCAACGCCTACCACTTTTACTCGCCCGAACCCGGCCCGGCGTCGCTGCTGTACTTCCTGCTCCAATACGAACTGACGAAAACGACCCCGCCCACGGCGGACGAGAACCCGGACAGTTGGAAGGCCGGCGCGGACCCCGAAACCGGCGCGCCGGTCTGGACCAAGGCGGCGTCCGAGTGGGTGGACCTGCCGAACCGCCGGCAGCACTACAAAGACCCGCTCGGGCTGTCGTATTACCGCCGGCTGTCGGTGACGGAGATGGTGTCACAGGCGATGCCCAGCCGATACACCCCGGCGACGTTCGAGAAGAGCTTCGCCGTCGTCCGCCGGCGGCGGGTGGCGCTCGGCACCCACGACGCCGACCGGAAACACCCGGCGGTGCCCCTGGACCCGCTGGCCGGGCCGGAGGACTTGCAGTACCGGGTGCCGAACGCGGACATCGTGCGGTACTTGCTGCCGTCGTACACGCGGCACGTCGCCGACGAGTTCTCGTTCCCCGAACGGGGGCCGACCCCGGCCCGGCGGGTGGTGGCGGTGAAGGTGTTCCGGGTCGAGCATTCCATCACCCCGGCCGACGCCTTGCACGGGCGGCGGCTGCCGTACAACGTCCGGAAAAAGTGGGCGGACCCGGCCGACCCGTTCCACCCGACCACGTATAAGCCATACTACCTGGGCGAGTACGACGCCGACGGCACGTTGGCCGACCCGACGGACCCGATGCTGTACTGGCTCTGCCCGATCTTCCCCAAGACCCCGTCCGCGGCCGACCCGAAGGGCCGCGACTACGAGGATTTCATGTCCAAGTACGCCGGCTTCGAATTCGATTGGGAGAGGAGGACGGGCCAATGACGACTCCGCAACCGACCACCACACGGGGCCGCTGGACGCACTTCTGGTTCGCCCCGACCGACCCGACCACGATGGCGTTCCTCCGCGTCGTCACCGGGGTGCTGGTGTTGTACACGCACCTGGCGTACTCGTTCGACCTGTACTCCTTCTTCGGCGAGAAGGGGTGGTACGGGCTGGACGCGGTGAACCGCGAGCGGCGGGAGATGCCGTGGCGGACGGCCTCCTTAACGGACGGCTGGCAGTGGTGGGAGGAGACGGTCCGGTTCCCGGAGGAGCCGCACCGCCGGGCCGCCCTGCTGGACTACAGCCGGAACCTGCCGGCCGACCTGCCGGCGGTGAACGCCAAGCTGGCGGTGCTGGCCAACCAAGACTTCGAGGAGGGCGGGTACCCGTCGGGGGTGGGACAGCAGGCCCCGCGCTTCGCCGCCACCCTCAGCCCCGACCCGAAGGTGCGGAAGGGCACGCTCGACGCGCTCGCCGACCCGGCCCTGCGGGACAAGAACGAGGCGGCGTCGCCGTTCGACGCGCTCATCGAGCCGGGGCACAAGACCGACCCGAACTGGCGGCTGAAGAAGTTGGCCCGCGACCTGGAGGCGTTCCACTCCACCCTGCCGCCGCTCCCGTACCCCCGCCCGGCCGCCCCGTCCGCCGAGTGGAAGGCGAAGGAACAGGCGGCCATCGACGCCCGCGAGTCGGTCGCCCTGTACTTCGCCGAGACGGACGAGGTCCACCGGTACAACTACCTGAAGTTCGCCCGCGACCTGGTCGGACCGCCGGCCGCGCGACAGAAGAAGATCGAATACGTCTCGTACTGGAACTCGGAGGAGCGGTACACCGACCGCACCGGCAACCCGATCTTCTCCATCTGGTTCCACATCCACACGCCGACCGAGATGGCCGCCGCGCACGCGGTCATGCTGGTCGTCATGTTGATGTTCACCCTCGGCCTGTTCACGCGGGTGACGGCCGTGCTGACGTGGCTGTGCGCGGTGTCGTACATCCACCGCAACCAGCAGGTGCTGTTCGGGCAGGACACGATGATGAACATCCTGCTCCTGTACCTGATGGTGTCCAACTGCGGGGCGGCCCTGTCGCTGGACCGGCTGATCGCCCGCTACCGGGCGGCCAAGGCGAGCCTCAAGCGGTGCGGACACATCGACGGGCCGACGGCCGCCTTCCTGGCCGCACCGCCGCCGTCGGTGGCCGCCGGGTTCGCCCAGCGGCTGCTCCAGATCCATTTCTGCTTCATCTACCTGGCGTCCGGCCTGTCCAAGCTGAAGGGGCCGGCGTGGTGGAACACGGGCGCGTTCTGGGACACGATGGCGAACCCGGAGTTCACCATGCTGCATTACCAGTGGTATCAAGACATCCTGCGGGCGATGGTCGAACACCGGATCGTGTACGCCACGGCGGCCGCGGTCATGGTCGGGTTCACGTTCGTCATGGAGATCGGCCTGCCGTTCCTGGTGTGGACCAGACTGCGGCCGTACTTGGTGATCGGCGGGTGTCTGCTGCACTTCGGCATCGGCGCGTTCATGGGCCTGCTCATCTTCAGCCTGCTGATGATGACCATGCTGGTCGGCTTCCTGCCGGGGCCGGTCATCCGCCGGCAACTGTTCGGCGTCCCGCCGCCGGACAAGACGCGGCTGTCGGCGGACCCGGCCAGCGAAACGGAGGTCCGCCGGGTGGCGTGGGCCGTGGCCACGGACATGAGCGACAAGATCGAGGTGGTGAAGCGGTGACGGGACGGCCACTTCGCACCGCCCTTCGCCGCACGGCGAGGGGCGGAGTTCACTCGGCGCGACCCATTTCGTCATTGACATCCGCGCGTGACGGCATAAAAGTGGGGATAGTGTTCGACGGTCACCCTACCGAACGACCCTTCCCATGCTGGACCGCACGCCAGAATCATCCCGCACGTCGGGCGACCTCGGCCGCGACGAGAGCGGTACCATCCCGTTCGTCCCGCACGGGGAGCGGGCCGGGACCGTTTCCTTCTCCGGCCCGGCCGCCCTCAGCACCCCGCACGACCAGCACCTCGACACGGCGGCCCTTTTTCCCACCGTCCCGGGCTACCGGATCGTCGGCGTCCTCGGCAACGGCGGCATGGGGAACGTGTATCAGGCGTTCGAGCCGGGGTTCAACCGGTTGGTCGCCTTGAAGCTGTTGCGGGAGTATTGCCGCCGGGGCGACACGGTGGCGAAGCGGTTCGCGGCCGAGGCCCACCTGCTCGCGCAACTGGACCACCGGAACGTGGTGCGGGTGTACGCGGTGGGGGAGGCCGGGGGGCGGCCGTTCTTCGCCATGAAGTATGTGTCCGGCGGGTCGCTGGACGGCCACCTCGCCGAGTACCGCGTCTCCGCCGGTCACGCCGTCCGCCTGCTGGTCAAATTGGCCCGCGCCGTCCAATACTTGCACGACCGGGGCGTCTGGCACCGCGACCTGAAGCCGCTCAACATCCTGCTGGACGAGGAGGGGGAGCCGCTCGTCGCCGATTTCGGGGTGGCCAAGTGGCTGGAGGGGGAGAGTCACACGGTCGGGTTCGGCATCAATCGCGTCGGCACCTACGCCTACATGGCCCCGGAGATGATCCGCCACGGGTCCGCCTCCGCCGGGGCGCGGGCGGACGTGTGGTCACTGGGCGTGATCCTGTTCGAACTCCTGACGGGGGTCCGGCCGTTCCCCGGCCACGGCGACGACCCGCAACTGATTCGGCGGATCGAGAGCGAGCCGCCACTGCCCCTCGCCCAACCCGCCGCCGCCCCCGGCATCGACGAGGGGTTGGAGCGGATCGTCCTGAAAGCGCTGGCCAAGGACCCGTGCCGCCGCTACCAGACCGCCGCCGCGCTGGCCGCCGACCTGGACGCCTGGTTGGGCGACGGAACGGCGGCGGACGCGCCGACCCTGGCGGACGCCCGCCGGCACGCGGCCCACGCCGACGCGACGACCGCGTCCTTCGCCCGCCCCCAGAGGCGGCCGGCCGTCCTCGGCGGGTTTCTGGCGGCGGTCGGCGGACTCTTCGCGCTGGCTTGGCCGGTGGACCCCGCGCCGCCGAAGGCGGTTCTTCCGGCGGCGGCGCGACCCGCCGAACCACTGCTGGCCGCATACGCGACGCGCGGGAAAGTGATCGTCGTCGACGACGCGGGCAAGCGGCGGTATCCGCTCACGCCGGTACCGGCCTCGCTCGGCATCCTTCAGGAGGACGGCAAGCGGGGCGAACTGACGGCGTCCGGCTCGCCCCTCGCGTTGTTCGAGATTTCGGCCACCGAGCCGCCCCCGCCGTACCGCCTTCGTGCGAAAGTGTACCACTCGTGGGGGGACTTCGACGCCTACGCCGGCTTGTACGTCCGTCGGGCCGCCGCGAAAGGGGGTTCGGGTAACGAACACCACTTCTACGCGGTCGTCGTGGATTCCCGGAACGATCGGACCAAACTACCCGGAACTTTGTCCCACGGGCCTTTCTGGCTAGACCTGAACCAGCAGACGGAATCCGGCTGCTTCTTCCTCCGCATGTTCGACAGGAACATTCCCCGACAACTCGTCCACCCCGCCGACTATCGCGAACTCGTCATCGACGTGTACGCGGATCGTGTGGAAGTCGCCAGCGACGGGCAACCCTGTGAGCCGGTCTCGTGGCCCCTCGCGCGCACCGTCCTCGGGGCGCGAACAGCCCGCCGGCAGCCGCCGCCCCCGCCGCCATCGTTCGGCGGGGGCTTCGGGCTGGTCTTGCTCCGCGGAACCGCGGCGTTCCGCGACGTGACCGTCAGCCGCATCCCCTCACCCTGAACCCATTGGAGGTTCTGACATGGCGACCATCGTGATCCAGAGAGACAAGGAGAAGGACACCAGCCCCGTCATGTACAGTACGGGTTACGTCATGCGGGCACCGGCCTCGGGCACAACGGCCCTGGACCCCATCGTCGTGATCATCTCCGGACCCGCCCAAGACTTCTCCGCCGTCACGATCGACGCGGTGTACAACCTGTCCACACATCCGACGCCCACCAAACAAGTGGCGGGACCGCTCGGCATGGGAACGTACGACCCGATCCACCACTACTGGTTCTACACTGTCAGCATCCCCCTCGCGAACATCCCCAGCGCGGGTCACTTCGTGTTGGTGCCGTGGGTCGAGCCCACCGGCTACGAAACCGGGGTGTTCTTGCGGCGAGTGTGATCCGCGCCCGGCGCTCACCTCCCGTCCCACCAGGCGTCGAGTTTCTTCCGAAGCTCGGCGACCCGTTCCGGCTGCTGGCCCGCCAGGTTCGTTTCCTCCGTCGGGTCGGCGGCCAAGTCGTACAGTTCCACCTTGCCGTTCGGCACCCGCGCCGCGTTCGGCACGATCAGCTTCCAATTCCCGGCGACCACCCAGCGGTATTGCAGGTTCTTCGCCGGCACCCGTATGTCCACGGCGTTATGCTCGAAGATTTCGCCGAAGGTGGCCGTGCGCCCCGCGACCGCCTTCGCGTCCAGCAAGTTGACCCCCGGCATATCCTGAGTCGGCTTCGCGCCGACCGCCGCCAGGATCGTCGGGGCGAGGTCAATGGAGTTCGCCAGCGCGTCGGAGGTGGTCGGCTTCACCTGCCCCGGCCAGCGAATCATGATCGGCGTGCGGACGCCGCCTTCGTTGGGCGACCGCTTCGACTTCGCCGCGTAGCTGTTCTTCTCCGGCTCCTGAATCCAGCCGTTGTCGTGCAGGTACACCACGATGGTATTCGCGGCCAACTTCCTCTCGTCCAGGTGAGTCAGCACGTCCCCGACGGTCTCGTCGAACCATTCGCACATGGCCCAATACTTGGCCACGAACGGCGACTTCGTCTTCCCCTTGTACTTGTCGAACAGGCGGGCCGGCGGGTTGTGCGGCTGGTGCGGCATCATCGGCGCGTACCAGACGAAGAACGGCTTGCCGTCCTTCTTCGCCGTGTCCATGAACTCGAACACCGGCTTCAGCCCCTGCCGGCCGATGGTCAGCCCCACGTCCCCGTGCCGCCCGCCCTTGAGCGGGTCGCCGACGGTCATCGCCTCGGTGAACCCGCCGCACCGGCAGGCGTTGCCCTCCCACCACTTGCCCGCCTGGAACGTGACGTACCCCTTCGCGGCCAGCAGCTTCGCCAAGTTCGGCGACTGCTCGAACAGCGCCACCATCTCCGCCCGGTCCTTCAACCACAGCGGATTCTTGGACGCCTGCGCGGGTTTCACCCCGGCCGGCAGCGGCGGGTCGTTCGACGTGATCTTGTGCTGGTGCGGGTACAGGCCCGTAATCATGGTGGCGAGGCTGGCGCGGCAAAGGCTGGTCGGGACGTAGCCGCGTTTGAAGACGAGGCTTTCGCCGGCCAACTTGTCGAGGTGCGGGGTGCGGATGTGCGGGTGGCCCATGAACCCGTAGTCGGACCACGCCTGATCGTCGCCTACGATGAACACCACGTTCGGCGGGTCGGCGGCGGCGACGGCGGAAGCGAGCAGCAGCGGGACGAGAAGGGCGACGGCGCGCATGGGGGGAATCCGTGAGTGGGAGAGAGTCCACGACCACGGATTAGGATACGCCGGACGGGGCGGACTTCACGGCCCGGCCTTCGCCGCGGGTGTCGGCGTGTCGGTGACGGCGGCCAGCAGGTGCGACTTGCGGGCGGTGCGGTAGTAGTCGAACGCGGTCCCGTAGCACGACGCCTCGACCGGGTGCAGGTACACGCCGAGCCACCCCCACTTGCCTTCCACCAGCACCATGCCGTCGTCGCACACCGCCCGCACCACGGCCGTGTGGCTGACCTCGCCGGCGGCGGAGCGGTAGACGCAGGCGTCGCCGGGGGCGGGGGCGGACACCCGCGCGTACCCGTTGTCGGCCAGGATCGCCGGCACGTCCCGCCCGCGGATGCCGTACCGCCCGCCGGTGAACACCCAGCCGTGGCAGTTGCTCCCGCCCGACGGCGGCCCCCGCGAGATGATCTGGGTCCGGCCCCCCAGCCCGGCGAGGGTGACAGCCTCGACCCGCCGCAGGTGTTCGGCCGAGTGCTGCGTTTCCGCGACGATGGGCGTGACCGCGTGGCCGGAGTCGGTGTGAAACCGCACGCCCGGCACCACCACCCCGACGGTGGCGTCACCCAACAGGGCGATGTCGTCCATCGATGCGTCGAGGGCGGCGGTGTCCGCCCGTTCGTATCGGCTCAGTTCGTACCCCAACCCGGCCAGCCCCGTCACCGCCACCATCGCCCAGCGGGCGCGGGGCGAGCGGAACGGCGCGACCCCGGCCGCCAATCCGCGCCGCACCCGACCGGACCCGCCCAGGGCGAGTAGCGCCAGCCCGCCGACGCCGCGGCCGGCGACGTGGACGACCCACGGCGACTCGAACAGCCAGGCGACCCCCGCCGCGACGGCGACCCCCGCCGCGGCGAACGGCAGCGCGCCGGCCGCCCGCCGGGAGCCGACGAGGGCATTCCCGACGCCGGCCACGATCAGCCCCAGGCAGACGGACAGGGCGAGGAACAGGCGGGCGGTGTCGGCGGTTTCCAACATGGCGATTTCCGAAGCGGGGCGGGGCCGTCATTCAACCCGCCGAAGTGTAGCTCGGATCGCGTGAAGTGAGGGTGAGAGGAAGGATGAGAAATGCATGGGAGTGGGAAGGGTTTTCGCGCGGCCCACGCGAACTTCGGGCACGAACCCCGTCGGCCCACTCACTCCGCGCCGACGGTCGTCTTGGTCGGGCCGACGGCGGACAGGCGGCCGCCGGGCCGCAGGAAGGTGGCGTCTTCGTTCGGGTTCAGTCCGGGGAAGGCGAAGTCCGACACGACGAACGCCTTCAGCGGGAGGGAACCTTCTTTGCTGGCCGCGTCCATGCCGTTATCGGCGGCCTTCACCCCGGCCGGCGGGCCGACCGCCAGAGCGGCGGTGGCGGCGAAGAAGTTGCCGGACACCACCAGTTCTTGCTTGCCGCCGTCGAGTTCGGCGTCCAGTTTGATCCCCGCCTCGCGGACGGAGTGGAAGGTGTTCCGCGCGACCGTCACCAGTACCCGGTCGCCGGCGGGCGCGGCGGTCGTCCACCGCACCCCGCGAGCCACGTTGAACACGCGGTTGTTGCGGAAGGTGACGTTCTCGGCCGGGCCGTCCACCCGCAGGGCCGTCTCCACCGCGTCGAACCGGCACCCGTCGATGGTGATGTTCTTGTTGGCGAGACTGCCACTGGTGGTCAGGGCGACGGCCGTCGGGGTGGCGGTGACGCGACACCCGGTCATCCGCAGCGCCTTCGCCTTGGCCTCGATGTTGTACAGCCGGAAGCCGGTCGCTTTGGCGGCCTTCACCGTCACCCGGTCGAGCGTCACCCCGTCGCTGAAGCCGGACACGTGGACGCCGTGGTCGATCAGGCCGTTCACCTCGATGGTCACGCCTTCGACCGTCACGCCGATCGCGCTGCGGAGGTCCAGCACCCCGTTGGCGGGGCTGGGGCCGTCCGGCTTGAAACTCCAGACGACGGATTTGGCCGCGTTCCCGGCCTCGATCCGCAGGTTCTTGGCCGACTGCGGGATGATGACGGCCGGCCCTTCGATGCGGTCGTCGAGCAGGACGATGGTCTCGCCGGCGCGGGCGTACTTGACCGCATCGGCGAGGGTTTTCCGCGTGGTGGCCGGGTTCGGCCCGGTGCCGGCGGCGGACACATACCAGGTGCCCCCCGCGGCGACAGGGGGCACCGGCTTGTCCGGCCCGGTGGGGCCCTTCTCCCACGGTTTCAGGACCAGGAGCGCGACGACGACGCCGGCCAGCAGGGCCACGCCGGCGAGGATGTACAGCCACGCGCCGACCCCTTTCTTCTTTTTCTTGCGCGGGGGCGGGGTGCGGACGGCGGTGCGGCTGCCGCCCCTGCGGCGGCGGGCCGGGCGGTCGTCCCGCAGGGCGTCGTCGTCGTCGGCCGCGCGGTCGGGGCGGGTGTCCGACTGCGTGCCGCCGGTCAGGGTGTCGGCGGCGAACGGTTCCCACATGGCCGGCAGCGGGGCGAGTGCGGCCGGGGCCGGGGCGGGGGTGTAGGCGGGCGGGGTGTAGGCCGTCGGCTGGGTGGCCGGCGGGCCGGTTTGGAGGGGCGCGCCGGACCCGCCGGTCCGCGGCGGGCCGACCGCCGCCACCGAGAACTGGGGCATCTCGGCCGTCGGCGGCGGGCCGATGGGGGTCCGCACCCACGGGGCCAGGGCGGTCATCAGTTCGCCCGGCGTCTGGAACCGGTCGGCCGGACTTTTCGCCATGAGTTTGGCGATGATGGCGGCGATCTCCGGGGGCACGTCCGGGCGGATGTCGCGGACCGGCTTCGGCTCCTTCGTCTGGTGCCACAGCAGCTTCTGCGCGATCGTCCCCTCGGCGAACGGCGGCGACCCGGTGAGGATGTAGTAGAACGTGCCGCCCAGCCCGTAGATGTCCGCCCGGATGTCGATGTCGTGGCTGTCCAGCGCCTGTTCCGGGGCCAGGTAGTCGGCCGTCCCGAGGACGCTCTCGTCGAACTTCTTGGTGAGCATGTCGTCCTCGTCCGGGTCGAAGAACCGGGCCAGGCCGAGGTCCAGGATCTTCACCACCCCGGCGCGGTCCACCAGGATGTTGGCCGGCTTGATGTCGCGGTGCAGCAGCCCCTTCTCGGCCGCGTGCTGTAGGCCGACGGCCGACCCGTAGATGTAATGGCAGGCCCGCAGCACCTCCATCGGCCCGTGCTTGCGGACCATGTCGTGCAGGTTCGACCCGTCCACGAACTCCATCACCAGGAAGTGCAGCCCGTTGTCGTCGTCGATGTCGTAGGCGTGGACGATGTTCGGGTGGTCCACGGCGGCCACCGCGCGGGCCTCCCGGTAGAACCGCTCCAGCGCCGCCTGCTCCTTCGCCTTCGCGGCCGGCAGCACCTTCACCGCCACCCGCCGCTTCATCAGCTTGTGTTCGCACAGGAACACCTGCCCCATGCCGCCGACGCCCAGTTTCTCCAGCACCTTGTACTTGCCGATGAAGAACCGCTTCCACTTCCCTTGCAGCAGCTGCTCGGCCTGGAAGTGGGTGAGGATGCCGTCGCGGATCATCAGCCCGCTGAGCTGGTCCGGGGTGGCCGGCGGCGGGTTCAGCTTGGCCACGTACGCCCGCAGCCGCGCCTCGTCGACGACGCCGCTCTTCAGGATCACGTCGGTCAGTTCGTCGTTCGAGGCGGGAGCCGGCATCGGCACTTCTCCGGCGCGGCGTGGGGCCGCGGGCGGGGGCGGGACGGGTGAGGGTCACTATAGGTTACACGACGGGAACCGCCCGTGGAAACGGGTCGGCGGCGAATCCGGCCCGTCGCGTGCCGCGAACCGGGTGAGGCCGACTCCCGTTTCAGTCCGCCCGCGCGGCGGCCACCACGCGCTTGCCGGCGATCAGGCGGATGACGACGTTCACCAGCATGACCACCGCCAGCAGCACCACCGTCGCGCCCCACGCCTGGTCGCGGAGGTCGGCCTTGTCGCTGCGGGAGTAGTTGTAGATGTACCCGGTGAGGAACGGGGTGTCGTTGGAAAGGGACGTGGGCCAGCGGTCGAACTGCCCGGCCGCCCACAGCAGCGGGGCCGTCTCCCCGGCGATGCGGCCGACGGCCAGGAAAATGCCAGTGACGATGGCCGGCAGCGCGGCGGGCAGGATCACTTTTAACGTCGTCTGCATCCGGTTCGCGCCGAGGGCGTAGCTCGCCTGCCGGAGTGAATCGGGCACCAGCTTCATCGCCTCTTCCGCCGACCGCACCACCACCGGGATCATCATGATCGCCAGGGCCACCGCCCCGGCCCACGCGGACGGATTCATGGGCAAGTCCGTGCCCCGCAGCCACGGGTACGCCGGGGCGACCAGCGCGGCATAGACGAACAGCCCGATGACGATGGACGGCACCCCGCCCAGCAACTCCGTGACGAATCGCACGACCGTCGCCAGCCGCGAGTTCCGCGCTTCGGATAAATACACGGCTGCGGCCAGTCCGAGGGGCACCGCCAGCAGGGTCGCCAGCAGCACCATGATGGCGCTGCCGAGCATGGCGTGACCGAGGCCGCCGCGCTTCACCGGGTCGCCGAAGTCGTCCGTCGGGTACGCGGCTTCCCCCGCCTGCCACTGCTGGTATTGGGCGAACTGGTCTTCGGTCAGTTCCGGCCGCGCCCGCTCGGTGAAGAGGTTCGCGTCGATGGCCGATACCCCGCGCGCGGCGATCAGGCCGAGGATGAGAAACAGCGGCACGACGGTGGTGAGGAAGCCGGTGGAAAGAACCACCGTCATCACTCGGTTCCACAGGCGGGCGCGGGACACCGGCGGCGGGGCGGGCGGCGGTGTGGGCAGTTCGGATTTGTCCGCGGAGGCGCTCATGTCGGCCCCGCCGGACGCACCACCACGGGGCGGGCGCGACAACCGGGTCAGGAGCATCCGGCCGAAGATGTTGAAAGCCGCCGTCACCGCCATCAGCACGAGCGCCAGCGCGATCAGCGCCGCCCGCACTTGCGGGTCGTCGGCCTCGTTCAGCGAGTTCGCCAACTTGCTCGCGATGGTGTTGCCGGAGGCGTACAACGAAACGTCGATGATGGGCAGGTTGCCAATCAACATGGTCACGGCCATGGTCTCGCCGAGCGCCCGGCCGAGGGCGAGGAAGGCGGCGGCCAAAATGCCGGGTCGGGCGGTCGGCAGCACCACCTTCCAGATGGTCTGCCAGCGGCTCGCGCCCAGCGCCAGCGCCCCCTCCCGCGACGACCGCGGCACCGACTGGCACACGTCCAGGCTAATCGCCGTGATGTACGGCAGGATCATGATGGCGAGGATGACGCCGGCCGCCAGGATGCCGTTCCCGCCGGTGTTCGGCCCGCCCAGCAAGTCGAACAGCTTTTGCAACTGCGGGGCGAGGAAGAACAACCCCCAGAAGCCGTACACTACGCTGGGAATGGCGGCCAGCAATTCGATGAGGAAGGCCCCGGCCTTGCGCAACCACGCCGGCGCGATCTCGGACAGGAACGCGGCCGACGCCACCCCGAACGGGATGGCTAAGAGCATGGCGATGAGCGACGTGACAACGGTGCCGTACACGAAGGCCAGCGCGCCGAACCGCTGCGGCTCGCCGTCGCGCGGCTTGGGCACCCATTCCGTGCTGGTGAACAGCCCGTTCGACCCGGCCTCCCGCAATGCCGGCCACGACTGCACCGCCAGCACCCCGACCAGGCCGAGAACGACGGCCAGGATGACCACCCCGGCCGACCGGGTGGCGAAGGCGAACAGCGCCTCCGGCCACCGGGCGGGCGGGCGAGCGGAAGCGGGTGGCGGGGTCATGACGGGCGCTCGGGCGGGCGGGACGATGCCGTTCGATGCAGGCGGCGGAAAAACGCACGGCGATGCGTGGCTTCGTCTTCAGCCCGAAGGGCTGTCTCCTCCAGCCCAGGCCTCCGGCCTGGGTACTGGACGGTTGGTGTTTCGAGCCTGAAAGGCTCTCTCGCCCGTGAGCGACCCTTTCAGGGTCGGAAATCAAACCCACCCGATCCCCAGGCCGGAGGCCTGGGCTTTAGGAGACAGCCCTTCGGGCTGAAGAGATGTCTTCCCTACCGACGACCGGCGGGTGAAGGTCCGCCCGTCGAACGCCTCACTCCACGACTTCCACCCCGTCCAGGGCGGCCGCGATCTTCGTCCGCAGGTCGGTCGGCAGCGGGGCGAAGTTCCGCATGGCGGCCATCTTCTGCCCGCCCTCGGACGTGGCCCACTTGAGGAACGCCACCACCGCCTTCCCCTTATCGCCGGTCTGCTTCTTGTACAGCAGGGCGTAGCTCATGCCCGCGATGGGGTACGACTTTTCCCCGTCCGCGTCGGTCAGGCTGAACGTCAGCGCGCTCAGCGAGTACGGCTCCTCCGTCTGCTTTTCCCCCAGCGTCGCGGCGGCGGCGGCCGTGATGCTGTCCAGGTCCGCCAGGATGTCCTTGCCGGCCTTGTTCCGCACCGTCCCGTATTGCGACTTGGTGTCCAGCGCGTACGTCAGTTCGACGTACCCGATGGACCCGGCCGACCGGCCGACGTGCCCGGCCACCCCGTCGCTCTTCGGCTGCCGGGTGCCCACCCCGGCCGGCCACGCCGGCTCGTTGCTCGGCTTGCCGATCTCCTTGCGGAAGGTCGGACTGACTTTGGCCAAGTAGTCCGAGAAGATGAACGTCGTGCCGCTGGGGTCGTCACGGTACACCGGCTGAATCTTCAGGTCCGGTAGGGCCACGCCGGGGTTCAACTCCTTCAGTTTCGGGTCGTTCCAATTCGTCACTTTGCCGAGGAAAATGTCGGCCAGCAGCGGCCCGGTGAACGCCAGGGGCTTGGTCACGCCGGGCACGTTGTACATCGGCACCACCGCGCCCATCACCAGCGGCACATGCACGACTTCCCCGCCCTTCTCCTTGGCGGCGGCGAGCTGCTTGGCGTTCATGGGCGCGTCCGAGCAGCCGAAGTCGGCCTCCCGGTTGGTCATGGCGTTCACCCCGCCGCCGGACCCGATCCCCTGGTAATCCACCCGCATCGCGTCGTCCGTCTTCTCGGCGTACTTCTCGGTCCAGAACTTCATGATCGGCTGAACGAATGTGGCCCCGCGGCCGCGCAGGTCCACCACGGGCGCGCCGGACTTCGACCCTTTGCCGCACCCGCTCAGGACGACGGCGGCGAGAACCGAGACGGGTAGCAGAACGGCACGCATGTGGGGAAACTCCGGTGAGGCGGGCAGAGAGCGCTAACACCCGGAATGTTACGACGGCGACCGCTCGCGAACACCGCCGGCCGCGTGAAGGTTGCGTGAAGGCCCGCTCGTCAGCAGGTGGTGCCGAACTGCCGGTCGCCGGCGTCGCCGAGGCCGGGCAGGATGTACCCGATGTCGTTCAGCTCATCGTCCACGGAGGCCAGATAGAGCGGCACGTCCGGGTGGTCGGCTTGCACCGCCGCGACCCCCTCCGGGGCGGCGATCAGCCCGACGAACGTCACGCGGGGGA
>Ga0105046_10007320_pt1 | contig 17388 bp, 13 predicted proteins | sample MAT03_FD_78385 | JGI IMG/M metagenome (GOLD analysis project Ga0105046, IMG submission 78385) | Freshwater microbial communities from Lake Fryxell liftoff mats and glacier meltwater in Antarctica - MAT-03 (megahit assembly) | ecosystem: Environmental > Aquatic > Freshwater > Ice > Liftoff...
CGACATCGTCGACAGTGACCGGGCCGTACGCGTGACGAACTGAGTCGAGCTCCACCTCGATCATCGGTTCGAGCCAGTACAGCCCTCGCGAGCCGTTGCGAACGAGGGTGGCATCGAGACCGCGGGCCGCGATCTCGGCGGTGAGGGCGACGGCCACATCGTCGGCACCAAGGGCGAGCGAGAGAGCGTCACCGGGGACGAAGATGCGCACGCTCATGCCCGGCTCCGTGCCTCGGCGACGAGGCGGTCGAGCGTGACAGACGTGACCCGGGCGATGGGCCGCTCGTCGTAGAGCACCGCCGGGCTCGCTGCACACAGGCCGAGGCAGTAGGCCACCTCGGTGGTGAGCGCCCCGTCGGCGGTGGTGCTCCCGATCGGCTGACCGAGCGAGGTTTCGAGGTGTGCCCACACGCCAGCGCCACCCGCTGCCTGGCAGCTTTCGGCCTGGCAGATGCGAAGGTGGTGGCGACCCGCCGGCTCCGTGCGGAGGTCGGGGTAGAAGGTGATCACGCCGTGCACCTCGGCCCGCGACAGGCCGAGTGCCTTCGCAATCGGCCCGACGGTGGCGGGCGGCACGTACCCGAGCCGGTGCTGGAGGTCTTGGAGGATCACCAGCAGGCGTGTCGGGTCGCGGTGGTTCGCGTCGAGCACGGCGTGCACCGCGCTGGCCTGGTCGTCAGGCAGCGGGGGCGCCTCTGCCCGGTCGGCTCCACCACCCCTCGCTTCTCGCACGCCGTGCCTCCTGAGTTACTCCCGATTCCGGGCTGGAACCAGATGCGAGCGTACCCCTGCTCCCCGACGTAGAGACAGCGTCCTCGCCGTTCCACATCGCCGAACATCGGCTGGGGCATCACGAGGCATACCCGCAAGATCGTCGCCGCGGCACTGGTCGACACCCATCGATGAAGACGAATAACGTCTCGGCTCATGGAACTCCCTGATGTCGCACACACCGCAACGCTCATTCGGTCGGGTCAGCTATCGGCTCGCACGCTCGTGGAGCAGTGCCTACAACGGATAGAAGAGGGTAATCCGGTGCTCAACGCATTCGTCCACATCGATGCGGAGGGCGCCTTGGCCAACGCCGACCGAATCGACAGAGCGCAAGCTGCCGGTGAGGCGCTCGGGCCGTTGGCGGGTGTGCCGTTCGCGGTGAAGGACCTCGAGGACTGCGCCGGCATGCCCACCACTCGCGGGTCTCGCTGGTACGCCGACTCGCCGCCGGCGACACGTGACGACATCCACGTCGCGCGCTTCCGGGCAGCGGGCGCCATCCCACTGGGAAAGACGGCGACACCCGAGTTCGGCGCATGGGGCTACACCGCCAGTCCGCTTCTGGGGGTCACCCGCAACCCGTGGAACCTGGCGCGCACACCAGGCGGCTCCAGTGGTGGCACCGCCGCCGCGGTGTCCGCCGGCCTCCTCCCATTCGGTACCGCCAGCGACGGTGGCGGCTCGATCCGCGGTCCGGCCAGTTCGTGTGGGCTCCCCGGCCTCAAGCCCACCTATGGGCGCATTCCCACCTTCGGCGTCACCCGCCATGCACAGAACGCCGTCAACTTCGCCCTTGCGGCCACCGTGGCCGACACTGCGCTGCTGCTCGACGTGGCTGCCGGCCCCGACGCCCGTGACCGCACCTCACTGCCCCCAGTAGCAGTCAGCTACTCGGCGGCGATCGAGCAACTCGACGTCGCCGGCCTGCGTGCCACGTGGTCGAGCGACCTCGGGTTCGTGGTCACCGACCCCGAAGTGACTGCCATCGCCGAACGCGCTGCCGAGGCGCTCACCGCCGCCGCCGGCCTCACCACCACCGACCTGCGGGTGCAACTCGACGACTTCATCGGCATCTACGCCTTCATGGAGGCAGCCGATCGATTCGTCGACGTCCCATCTGATTGGGAGGATCGCCTCGACGAACTGGACCCGTTGGTGGTGGACGGATGGCAACGAACTGCGGGAACGACGCTTCCCCGCTTCGCCAAGGTCGAACGAAACCGCCGTGTCCTCGAGCTGCAGATCGCAGAGCTCTTCGAGCAGACCGATGTGCTGCTCACACCCACGAACGCCTGTCCACCGTTCGCAGCGGAAGGCCCGATGCCCACCATGATCGGCGGGCTCTCCTGCCACGGCGGGCACGCCGCGTTGCTGACGATGCTGGCCAACATCGCCAACCTTCCGTCGATCAGCGTGCCGGCAGGACTCACGGCTGACGGTCTCCCGATCGGTCTGATGATCACAGCGCCCCGACACCGCGAGGACATCTGCTTGAGGCTGGCGCGAATCCTGGAGCAGGCGGCGCCATGGCCACTACACGCCCACCGTCGAGTGAGCGCCTGAGCTCGGGCTACGGCCTGTGACCAATCCGGCCACTCACCGAGCGTCGCAGTTCCCGTGCGGCCAGACGCGCCGCATCCGATTCGCAAAGCGTCGACATCTACACTGCCGGCGATGGCCGTACCCTCGTTCTTCGAGCAACTCGTCAGCGTAGACCGCGAGCGCGTGCTGCAGATCGGGATCCGGAGGAGGTATCGCAAGGGCGCCTACGTCTTCCACGCTAGCGACACCGGTGACCGGCTATATGTCATTGTCACCGGCCGCGTGTCCGTGCAGCTCACAAACCGTGAAGGTGATACCACCATCCTGGCGCTCCTCGGGCCGGGCGACTGCTTCGGCGAGCTCGCCGTGCTCCTCGACGGGGTGCGCACTGCATCGGTCGTGGCCCTCGAGGACCTGGAAGCAGTCACGCTCAGCCGCGCTGATCTGAGCCAGCTCAGCAATGACGGGCGGGTCGTGCAGGGCTTCCTGATCGACGTCCTGACCAACCAGGTGATGCGCTTGACGCGTCGGGTGATCGACGCTGAGTTCGCCACAGCCGCCGATCGCGTCGTTGCCCGGCTGGCCGATGTGGCCCGAGTGTACGACGAGGGCGTGGTGCCCATCGAGGTGCCGATGACACAGTCGAGTCTCGCTGGGATGGCCGGTACCACACGGCCCACCGTCAACAAGGTTCTGGCGCGCCTGGCCGCCGAGGGACTGATCCGCATCGGGCACGGCGGCGTCGATGTCCTCGATCTCGTCGGTCTGCAGCGGCGCGCCGACACGTCAATCAATCGATGACGAGTCGTTGATCGCCGGACACGAATGCGGGGCCGGCCTGGATGCGCCGGACTGCCACGGTCCCGGCCACACCCTTGAGAACTGCGTTGTCGGCGCGCCCGTCTGGTACGTCGACGATGGCGGCCGTCGTCGCCGAGACGATGATCTCGCCCGGCTCGGCCAAGGAGGCGTGGCGGCTGGCGACGTTCACCGCGTCGCCGATCACCGAGTACTGCATGCGCGCGGCCGAGCCGACATGCGCGGCGACCACCTCGCCGCTGTGCAGCCCGATGCCGAAGTTCACCGGTGGCAGACCGTGTGCGGCCAAGGCCGTCTGAAGACCATCGAGACCTGCGAACATTTCCCGCGCACAGCGCAACGCTGTCGCCGCGTGGGCGTCCATCGGCAACGGCGCCCCGAACACAGCGAAGAGTTCGTCGCCGACGTACTGCAACACCGTGCCGCCCTCGGCGAACACGGCGCTGCCCGTGCGTTCGTAGAACTCGTTCAACAACATCCGGATCTGGCTCGGCTCGAGTTGAGCGGCGACTGGGGTGAAGCCACGCAGGTCAACGAACAACGCGGTGACGGTGTGCCGTTCGCCCTCAAGGGCGCTGAACTGGCGACCGGAGTCGAGCAACTGACGGGCGACGAAGTCCGGCACGTACTGGCCGAAGAGTTGCCGCACGCGCCGACGCTCGTTCGCAGCGTCGATCTGGCGGAGCAGCAGTCGGCACAACACCGCGCTGGCAGCCACGATCGGCACCAACACGACAGCGATCGGACGGTGCCTCGACGCGTAGGCGGCGGCCACTGCGATCCACGACAGACCGACCGCTGCGGTGAGCATGATCGGCCAGCGACGCCGCAACGAGGCAGGTGCGATCACCGACGCTCCAAGCATGAACGCCAGCGTCGTACTCGGCCACGATGGCGCGGGGCGCACAAATCGGTTCGACAGCAACGTGTTGACGGCGTTCGCCTCGACGAGCAGCGGCGGCATGTCGCCGACGGGTGTCGACACCCAGGGCGACTTCGCCGGGTCGACCGTGCCGACGAGAACAATCGCGCCGCGAAAGAGATCGAGCGAGGTCAAGTCGGCGAGCCGCTCGTGGGGGATCACCCGGCCCCGCCCGGCGCCGGTGAGATCGTCCGACCATCGAATGCGCAGCGCCCCATTCTCCAGCGGGATGCGCTCGCCATTCAGCGTGACACCATCAGCGGACGGGTCGGTCGGGCCGGTGTCGGCCACCATCGACGCCAGGCGGAGCGAAAAGCCGACGGTCAGATTGGTCGCCCGCTCCTCGTACTGCTCCATCAGAAAGTCGGGGACTTCGAAGTCGGCTCCGCTCTCGATGCTGTCGACACGTGCCAGCTCCGGCACCGTCCGCACGACACCGACGATGGCCGGCCGCAGGATTCCGACACCGGCCACATCGCTGGACAGCGCATCGACTCGAAAGCGCGTCAACAGCGGTAGACCATCGTCATGGCTGCGAGCCAGCGTGGAGTCGTGTAACGGGATCACGGCAAGTCGTTGCACGTCGTCAGACGAGACGATTTGCAACGTGGCGCCTGCGCCGTCGGAGAATGCACTGCTGTCGAAGTCGATCAGTCCCACCGCGACCGCGCCACCGAAGCCGGCCGTTGCGACGATGTCTTTCATGAACAAGGCATTGCGAAACGCGACGTCGTTCGGCACGGCACCATCGACGGTCGTATCGAAGGCAACCACGATCACGCGTGGATCCGATCGGGTATCCGCGCGGGTCAAGGCATCAGAGGCCCGATCTCCCACCATCGCCTGCCCGGCGATACCGGCTGCGACGCACAGTGCGCCGAGGCCGGCCCGACCGCTGACGCTGAGCAGACGATGCCGGTCGATGGCTAACCCTCGCCCTTCAGCAGAAAGCGCAAACTCTCGAACATTTCCTGCGCTCCGGGACGGAACGACACATCGACCAACGCTCGGCTGCCGTCGACCACAACTTCGAACAACGTTCCGGTGTCGTCCGGGAGGTAGTACGAAGCTGATCCGGCCGGGTTCCACAACGTGAAGATGCATCCAGCCAAGCTCGTCTCATCGCACGCCAGACCGCTCGGGCCCGGCGTGAATTCATAGGTCATGCTTCGCGCAGGCCACCCGTCGACGGTCGTCTCCTCGACGGGCCCCACCGTCACGCCGGGCAGTGCACCGACCCAGGCGAGGTAGTCGGTCGCGACCGGCTCAGTGACGGCCTCAGTGCCATCTGGCGGGATCGCCATGATGTCGACGAACGGGTCGATGAAGGTTCGCAGTCGATCCAGCGAGTAGATACCGATCAACCCTTGGCTCCCAGCTTCGTCGAGTGATAGGGCAGCCACGTTGATCGCCAGGAATGGGTACGCGCCGTCGACCGACGACACCAACGAGAAACCTGTGCCCGAGGACGGGTCGATGATCGCGTACGTCTTGCCCATTTCAGTCGGGACACCGTCGCGGAGCTCTTCAGCGGCCGGCCTGACGATGGAGTCATCGGCCGCTATGGCCACCGTCTCGACCGTGACCGAGTCGATGATCTCGGGCTCATTGGTCGTCGTGGCGGTGGTCTCCGTGTCCACGACGTCAGTCGTCGGCGGTGCAGATGACGGTGACGAAACCTTGTCCGTGGAACTGCCGCACGCTGCTCCAGTGACGACAAGAAGTGCGGCAATGGAAGAGCGAATCAACGATGTGTGGAGAGTCATGTGTCGATTGTCGATCGCTTGTCGTGGGGCGTCTGTGTCGTCGCGCTCACGAAAAGTGTAATCCTCCCAACACTTGGCGGTGCCCGGGCGGCGTTCAGCCCGAGATGTTCGTCACTGGGACTCTGTGCTATCGAGGAGTTGGCGGCTCATTCGCCGTTTCACAGCTGCCAGCTCCACCCGTTCGGGGCGGGCCTTGTAGAACGGATCCAGTGGGTAGCAGCCCGAGACCAAGCCGGCCCGCGGCGCTGTCGTGCAATCGCTGAACGTGCGGCACAGCAGTTGCCGACGCATCGGACGCCCGGCCAGAACATCTAGGGGAAGGTCGGGGTACGACAGCGCCATCCGGCCGAGCCCCACCATCGCCGCCTGACCGGCAGCGACCACGGCGTGCGCCACGTTCGGTAACCACTCCTGGAGGTACGAGTAGCCGGAGCCGACTGTCGCCACGTCGGGCGCGTGCGCCGCGAGCAGAGCCGTGACCGCCACCTGACGTGCGACACCCACGAGCGGGTCTTCCGGTGGGAGGTAGCCGTCGGATGGCGGGAAGAAGGCAGGACGCTGCACGTGCGGGCAGTAGTACGGGCTGCCGGCGGTGGTGCACACCAGGCCCACCCCGAGCGCGCGCAGCATGTCGAGCAACGCGAATGGTTCGCGCAGATCGATGCCGCGCCCGTGCGCGTCGGCTCCGAATGCGTAGCGGTAGGGCTCGTTGGTTGCCGGCACCCCCACGCCGCCGGCACCAGGCACGTAGGGGACGGAGTCGAACACCGACAACCGCACGCCGATCACCAGGTCGGGTGCGGCCGAGCGAATCCCTTCGATGATGCTGCGCATGAACCGAGTGCGGTTGGCGAACTCGCCGCCGTAGCGGCCGGGGCGTTCGTGCGCGCTGAGCAGCTCGTGCCCGAGGTAGCCGTGGCACGCCTTCACGTCGACGAAGTCGAAGCCTGCCTCGCGAGCCAGCACGGCCCGGTCGACGAACATCGCAGCGAGGTCGTCGAGTTCGCCATCCGACATCAGGGTGGCGTCGTTCGCTCCGCTGGGCCCGTCGAGCAGCGGGTGGCGATAGGCGGTACGCGGTGCCGGAGCACCGTCGGGGCGCGCGTAGCGACCGGAGTGGGTGAGTTGCAGTCCGACCACCTGGCCGTCGGTGAAGAGGTTGCGTAACGTCGCCAGCTGCCCCACCGTCGAGTGGTCGATGAGCATCTGGTGCGGGTTGGCGCGACCTTCGTGACACACAGCGGTGGCCTCCGCCCACACCAGGCCGGCGCCGCCCTCGGCAAAGCGCCGCCACCGTCGCTCGACCAGCTCAGTCGGGCGACCGTCGGGCGTGCCGTCCCAGCCCTCCATCGGCAAAATGGCGAGCCGGTTGGACACGTGCAGCTCGCCCGCTGACACATCGCGGATCGTGAGCGACTGAGCCAGCGCACCGCCGGCTGGAACGACTTCGTCAACGGGCAGGTCGAGGCCGAGCGAGCGGAGGTGCGCGGTGAATGATTCGTGGGTGGCCAACTTGCGAACCTGGGGGATCATGACCACTCCTCCAGGCGGCGGACGATGTCGGCCAGCACGTCGCGGTCGCTCTCCGTTCGACGAGTTGCGCCAGGCGGTGTCGCGTCGCTACTGGTCCAACCGCGCAGTTGGAAGCACAGGGCCGCGTCGTGGCGGTAGCCAGGCACCGGTGGACGGAACGTGAACTGTCCGAGGTACTGCAACAGATCGTTGAGCTCGAAGAACGCCGGATCGCCGGCGAACCACAGCCGGTCGCGCAGCGCGAACTCGGCCGGGGCGAACGTGGAAAGCCCGAGGAGATAGTCGCTGCCCCACATCACCATGTCGATGGCCAGGTCATTGCCGGTGAGCACCATGAACTCCGGCCGCACCTCATCGCGCAGGCGCAGGCGGTCCCACTCCAGCTGTCGTGACAGCGACGAGTGCTTCGCCCCGATGCATTCGGGGATCTCCATCAGCGCCCGGTACGTGTCGAGGCCGACGATGCGCCCGTACGGCACGAACATGGTGCCGAGCTCGAAACCGATGAACCGGCCCACCTCACTGCCCACCTTCGCGTGGGCGGCAACCCACTCGGCCTCGCTGAGCGCGCCGAGGCCGTGGGAGGGAAACACCACTGGCGTGCCACCGAGCTCGCTGATCGCACGGACCACCCGCAACAACGCCGACTCGGAGTGACGTTCGCCTGGCGAGTCGGCCACGTAAGCGCCGGCGACGAAGCAGCCGCGGGTGATGGCGGCAGTGCGGCCGAGTACCTCGGTGGCCGTCGCGGTGTCGAGCAATTGCACGTAGCCGGTGTCCATGTTGACCGCCGGAGTCAGTCCAGCGGCGGCCGTGCGAACCACATGCGCCTCGAATGCGACCCAGTCCACGCTGCCATCGGCGTGGAACGGCAGCAAGATCGCCGACATGCCGGTGATCGTTCGACCTGAGCGAATGGCGGGCATCGCTTGCGCGTTCGATGGCTCGTTCACTGCACTCCTCCTTCTGGTGACGTGCTCAGGTCATCGTGCAAGCGCTTGCACGATGACGCGCCGAACTCTAGGCTGACGACGCCGTCTCGTCCATTGTCCATCCCGAGACGGATGGGGAGCACAGGTGTCGAGTTCGGCGGTCACGCTTGCTGATGTTGCCATCGAAGCCGGCGTGCACCCCAGCACCGTGTCGCGTGTGCTCAGCCGTCCGCAGCTCATCGGCGAGCCAACGCGCACGGCTGTGCACGCGGCCATCGACAAGCTCGGCTACACACCCAACCGTGCCGCCCGGCAACTGGCAGGCGGACGAATCGGTGCCATCGGCGTGCTGGTGCCCGACATCACCAACCCGTTCTTCGCCCACGTGGTCCGATCGGTGCAGCAGGGCTGCCGGCGCAACGGGCTCACCATGTTGCTGGCCGACACTGAACAGCGCGCCGCCGACGAGCTTTCGGAAGCCCGTGCACTCGCTGGCAGTGTCGATGGCTTCGTGGTGTGCAGCCCTGTGGCCTCCACCAACGACTGGCTGCGGGTGGTCGAGGTAGCGCCGCTGGTCTTCGTCAACCGCCGCGCCAAGGGAGTTGCATCGGTCGCACTCGACCAACAGGCCATCGTCGAGCTCGGGGTCACTCACCTGCGCGCTGCGGGCCATCGCTCAATCGCCGTGGTACGCGGCCCGCACTCGTACTGGTCCGGCAGCGAGCGCGACCGGGTCATCCGTCGGCTGCCGGGCCTCGTCGCCCTCGGCCCGGTCCGGCCGGACTTCGAGGCCGGTGTGGCACTCGCCGCCGAGCTGATTGCCTCACAGGTCACAGGCGTGCTGGCGTTCAACGACGTGCAGGCGCTGGGCATAGTGGCCGGCTATAGGGCGGTCGGCCTGTCGGTACCACAGGATCTGTCAGTGGTGGGTTCCGACGACATTGCAGCTGCGGCCATGAGCGACCCGCCGCTCACCACGGTGGCGGCGCCGGTGCAGCGGTTGGGCGACGTCGCGTTCGACCTCATGACCGCGCTGCTCGCAGGCTCCACAGAGCGACCCGAGGTCACGTTGCCGGTCACGCTCACCATCCGGGCCTCCACGCAAACTCTCAACTCGTCCGTCAATCGCAACGCAACCACTCATACCGCAACCACTCAAAACGCAACCGCTCACAGCGCAAGCAGGGGGACCCACCAGTGACGAGCTCAATCGGCCGACGTCAGTTCTTGAAAGCATCTACCGGCGCGCTCGCCGTAGGCGTCGTCGCCTGCAGCGACGACGGCAACGACGGCAACGATGGCGGCGGTTCTGCCCACACCACCGTTGCCCCCGGCACCACAGGGGTGGCCGACACCACCGTCAGCAGCGACGCCGTCGCCACCACCGAGGTGGTAGCCATCACTGCTGCCACCGTGCTGGCTGCGCCGGGCAGCCCCGGGCTGATGGACGAAGCGATCTACCAGCAACGCGCCGCGGAGTACCTGCAGGTCGCAACCGCTGCACCCCACGTGGGCAGCCCGGTGGGTGTGGCCGGCCACCTGGCCCGCGCTGCTCGCGAGCCCGACTACACGTGGGCCATCGCCGACATCACGGTCGAGTCGTTCGCCGACAGCTTCGCTCGTATCGACGAGTGGCAGGACACTCGCGACTTCGTCATCATGTACCTCCACTGGGTACTGGCGCTCGGGCAGGGCGACACCCCCACCACTCAGCTCGCCCCCGACGTGATCGAAGCAATCCACCAGCGAATCGTGAACAACCGATACCGCTACGACGACCCCCTGCCCGATGGACGGCTCGACAACCTCTGGTTCTGGTCCGAGAACCACATCATCATCAACCATGTCATCGAATATCTCGGCGGGCAGCGATATCCGGATGACACGTTCACCGTCACGGGCCTCACCGGCGCGGAACACATGGCCCGTGCCAGACCCGGAATTCTGGAGTGGGTGCGCGAACGCGGCCAGCTCGGCTTCTTCGAATGGCACAGCAACGTCTACATGTTGAAGAACATCACCCCGCTGCACCTGCTGGCCGAGCAGGCCGACGACCCCGAGCTGGTGCAGGCCGCGGCGATGGTGCTCGACCTGTGCGTGCTCGACATGGCAGCGCACACGCAGGCCGGGTGCTACACGGCGCCGCGCGGGCGCACCTACAAGAAGGACAAGCTGTCATCGCTCGACGAGGACACCTTTGGTTCCGCCAAGTTCCTGTTCGACGACACCACAGCGGCATACCAGTCCGACACCGACGGCGGTGCCACCTTCCTCGCCGTCGGCGCGCGCTATCGGCCACCGCAGCTGCTCGTCGACATCGCGATCGACGACCAGGAGAGCGTGGTGCGCGAGCGTCACGGCGTGTTCCTCGACACCAACGCACCGCTGGAGGACGCCCCGGTCGCGCCCTACGGCAAGGACTTCGCCGACCGGGCCAACCTGCCGTTCTGGTGGAGCCTTGGTGGGCTGGGGTTGTGGCAGATGACCCGCGTCGGCATCTCCGAAGCCCTCGACCACAAGCTGTGGGACACCGAGCTGTTCGCTCAGGTGAAGCTGATCGCAGCCATCAACGACAACGACCCGGAACGGGTGCGCACGTGGCTGCATCAGTTCGATGCCATCGTGAACTTCGGCTTCCTCGGTGAGGCCAACACCTACGCCTACCGCCATCGCAAGGTCAGCCTGGCCAGCGTGCTCGACCACCGCTTCGGCGAAATGCGTGACCAGGTCCATGCGTGGCAGGCCGCTATCGACGAAGACGCCATGGTGTTCACCACGCATCCGCTCACCGCTGCGAAGGTCACCGAGGACTGGAACGACGACGACTCGCCCGGCTATTGGTCAGGTGAGGCCTCGTTGCCGCGCAGCGCACAGCACCGGCGCACCGCCGTGCACATCTACCAACCGGCGTGGAGCGAGGCCACCGACAGCCTGCTGTGGTCCGTGTTCCCCTATCGACAGTTCACGCACGCATTCGTGCCACAGGATCGCTTCGACGAGGTGCGCCAGGTGGGCAACTGGACCATCGTGGCCAAGGACGGCGGCTACATCGCTCTGTATTCGTGGCGCATCGCCACCTTCGTGGCCAACGACCCGGGGGTACCGGCGCGCACGTTCACGAAGCCGTATGACCTGATTGCACAGGGCGGCCCCGACAACGTGTGGATCGTGGAGGTCGGCAACGACGAAGACGACGGCGACTTCGACACGTTCATCGCAGCCATCACCGCCAACGAGCCGGTCGTCGGTCAGACGGCGGATGGCTTCGACATCGCCTGGACCTCGCCATCGTCTGGTGTCATCGAGTTCTCGTCCACGGGCGCGTTCATGGTGGCCGGTTTGGAGCAGCCGCTCGACGGTCACCCGCGCCACGATGGCCCCTGGGGCACGATCGAGCACGAGTCGATGCTGCACGCGCTCGACAACGGCGCCAACAGCTGGACTGTCGACTTCGATGCCGGCACCCGGACCGTGACGTGAACAAGGCCGTGACGTGAACTTCGCGGTCATTGGGGCCGATCACCTGCATCTGTTCCAGATGGTCGACCGACTGGTGGCGGCGGGTGCAACTGCGGCAGCCCACACCCCGAGCGGTGGGCTGGCGGCAATGTATGCCGGCTGGCGCAAAGAGTCGCAGGAGCGCAGCGCCGATGAGATCCTCGCCGACCAGTCGATCGGGCTCATCGTCGTCGCTGGCGTGCCAAGCGAACGTGCGGTCATCGCGCTCGCTGCGTTGCGCGCCGGCAAGCACGTCCTCAGCGACAAGCCCGGCGTCACCACGGCTACCCAGCTCGACGATCTGCGCGTAGCACTCGTCGGCCGGGCAGGGCGACCATGGACCGTGTTGTTCTCCGAACGGTTCGAGAACCGGGCCATCGGCGGGGCCGTGGCCATGGCACGCGCCGGCGCGGTGGGCAAGATCGTGCACGTGGTCGGGGCCGGCCCGCACCTGCTCAGCGCGAAGCACCGGCCAGGGTGGTTCTGGGACGACGCCGCGACCGGAGGCATCCTGGTCGACATCGGCTCGCACCAGGCCGATCAGTTCCTCGCAGTCGCAGTCGGCTCGCATGGGCCGTCGACGGCCGCGAGCGTGAGGCTCGCGGCAGTCGGCAACGCTGCGTGCCCGGATCATCCGGCGATGCAGGACATCGGCTCGATGACGCTGGCGGCGAACGGCGTGGTCGGCGACCACCGACTGGACTACCTCACCGCCGCCGGGCTCGACACGTGGGGCGACGTGCGGCTGACGATCGTCGGCACCGAGGGCGTGATCGAGGCGCGAGCCAATGTGGATGTTGCCGGAGTGGAGGGCACTGAGCACCTCATCGTCGTCGACGCGGCGGGCACGCGACGCGTCGACGTGTCCCAGCGCCCGGTCGACTGGGCCGAGCAGTTCCTCGCCGACCTCGGCGACGACGGCGAGCGACTGATGTCGCAAGCGCACGTCGTGGCAGTGTGCGATCTCGTGCTGCGTGCGCAGCAGGCGGCAACCAGATGGGGCGAGTGATGAGCGTGATGAGCGATCTTCGTGTCGGTGTGATCGGCCTGGGCATCGGCCAGATGCACCTGCTGAGCTGGCTGGGTGTGGAAGGCGCGGCGGTGACGCTGATCGTCGATGTCGACGAGCAGCGCCGCACGCGCGCCGAGCAGGACTGGAAGGTGCCGACGGTCGATTCGCTCGACGCACTGCTCGCTGCGGGCGTCGATGTGGTCGACCTGTGCACGCCGCCGTCGATGCACGAGGCGCAGATCGAACAATGCCTGGCTGCCGGTGTGCACGTGATCTGCGAAAAGCCGTTGGTCGATTCGGTGGCTGCCTGCGACCGCCTGCGCGTGGCGACAGCACAGGCGTTGGCCACATCCGGCGCCCGGCTGATGCCCGTCCTCCAGTACCGATTCGGCGATGGCGCGATGCGCGCACGAGCGCTCGTGGAGGCCGGCCTGACGGGTCGGCTGTACACCGCGTCGGCGTCCACCTGGTGGCGCCGCGAGCGCGGCTACTACACAGAGGCGCCGTGGCGCGGCACGTGGCAGGGCGAGCGCGGCGGCTCGGTGCTCACCCACTCGATCCACATCCACGACCTGCTCACCTGGATCGGCGGGCCGCTTGCGGAAGTGCGGGCGCTCACCGCGACGCGTGTGAACGAGATCGAGACGGAGGACTGCGCAGTCGCGATCGGCCGCACCGCTGACGGCGGGCTGGTGTCGATGAACGTCAACCTCGGCGCGGCGACCGAATCAAGTCGACTGGTGTGGTGCTTCGAGCACGTCACCATCGAATCGAGCACGTCGCCCTACGACCCCGCTGCGGGCCCGTGGACCTTCGAGTTCAAGAAGCCGGCGGTGGCACACGCAGCCGAGGAAGTGTTCGCCCAGGTCGCGACGACGAAGCCGCTGTTCACCGGCCAGTTCCAAGGCTTCGTCGATGCGTTGCGCAACGGCGGCGCATTCCCGATCACGCTCGACGACGCGCAGGCATCGCTCGAGCTGGTCACAGCATGGTATCGCAGCGCCCGAACCGGCTCGGTGGAGACACTCCCGATCCCACCCGAGCACCCCGACCGCGGATCGTGGCGACCACCCGGCTTCGGGTGACTCGACAGTTCCGGCAGGACGAACAACTCGTAGGCTCGCAAGGACGAACTTTCGAGGTGGAACCATGACCGAAGCAACCCGCCGAGTAGCCGTGGTCGGCGACGCCGGTTTCTACGTCGGCCCGGAGCTCGCTCGCCACCTCGCCGCTCGCGGTCACGACCTGGTGCTCGGTGATCCCACTGACGAGTTGGTCGCGGAGCTCAACGAGGCCGGTGCCCGAGTTGTCGCCATCCAGGGCGTGCGCAACCTGGCGCGCCCCGAGTCCGCTCCCGCGCTCATCGCTGCGGCAATTGAGCAGTTCGGACGCGTCGATGCAGCCGTTGCGTTCTCCGGGCAGATCGTGACGGGCCGCTTCGTCAATTCGACCCTCGAAGATCTCACCAAGGTCGTCACTGGCTGCCTCGAGGCGCCGTACCACTTTCTCAAGGCCGCCATCACGCCGATGATCGAGCAGGGCCACGGTCAGGTGCTGATGATCACGAGTGCCGCCGGCGCCCGGCCCACGCCCGGCGCCCCCCTGTACTCGGCCGTGCGCGCCGGTGCCACCATGCTTGCCAAGAACGTGGCAGCCGAGGTGGCACGCAACGGTGTCCAGGTCAATGCGATCGGCACCAACTTCATGGACTTCCCCGAGTTCCTCCGGGCCTCGGGGGCCACCGACCCCGGGGTGCGGACCCGGATCGAGCAAGAAGTGCCCCTGCGCCGGCTCGGCACGATGCAGGAATTCGCGTCGTTTTGCATGCCATTCATCGACGGCACCAGTGGCTTCACCACCGGACAGTTCATCGCGTACGCGGGCGGCTGGGCCTGACGCCCGTTCGCCGGCCAGGTGCAGCTTGCCATTTGCGCGCGATGAGACCAGCTCAGATGGACGGCATCCAGCCAGTAGTTGAACGTCGTGGCGCCATCGCCGATCCACTCCCACAGCTGCACGGTGCCGCGAGTGCGGCGTTCGAGAGGAGTGACGCCCCGTCGATCTTGCGGGCGTTGAAGCAACAGGGCAGACCAGGAAGGTGCCACCCGCAGCTGCGTATCGCTGCATCAAGGAAGCCATCGGCGGGCACCCGACGCACGCAGTCCCAAAGGCGAAGCCGGTTGTCGCCAGCCGCACCGCCTCCTTGGTCAGGAAGATGACGGTGTCCCCGCCACTCTCGGCGGCTCGAACGGCAACCGGCAACCGGCAACCGGCAACCGGCAACCGGCAAGGCTACCGTGACCTTCTCGGGGTCTTCGAGGCCCGTGGTGAGACTGATCGCAGCCTTGCTCATCACAACTCGCCGTGCTCTGCGAACGTCAGCATGCTCACCTACGTCGGATGCCCCGTCTACGGCAACGAGGCAGCATTGGTCGTCGGCGACGACATCGCCTTTCGGTCCGGCACGTATCACGAACGCTGGCTGTCGAGATGGGGAGGAAGTGGCCAGCTCGGCTGGGGCGTCGACGGGTATCTCGTCGAACGCGATGCACCTCCGCCGACCTCCAGCCGTGGACGGACCATCGTCGTCTGAGATGTCGTTCCGTGTGTCGGAGACTGAGTTGGTCCGCCCCCAAGAGCAGGGGCGGACCAATTCATCAGATAACCGTGAGCCGGGGTCTCAGACCGTCCGACGCTTGCGGCGGCCAGCGAGGAGCAGGAAACCAACGGTCAACAGGAGCAAACCGATGGCGGTGATTCCGAGCCATGCTCCGCCGCCCGTGAAGGGGAGCCCGGAGCCGACGTCAGGCGGTGGGGCCGGCAGGCTGGGCGGGCTGGGGGAAGAGCCGACCTCGTCGGGCGGCTCGATCTTCGTGTTGGTGAAACCACACGAAATCGTTGCACCAGGCAGAGCAGTGAAGGTCACACTCGACGCAGTCGACGAGGTCGGCGTCACACCGGAACACGAGGTGAACGTCGAAACCCAACCGTCCTGAGCCGCCTCACTCAGCGTGTACGTCCCACCCGGAGTCAACCCGGCAGGACCCCACGAGTATGAACCAGCACCCAAGGTGGTCGACACAGGAACCGTCGACCCACCATCACCGTTCAGGGTGAAGTTGAACGACCCATCACCGCCCACAGCCGACTTCGCAACCGAGATCGTCGGCCGCTTCGTGTTGGTGAAACCACACGAAATCGTTGCACCGGGCAGGGCCGTGAAGGTCACACTCGACGCATTCGACGAGGTCGGCGTCACACCGGTGCACTTGGTGAACGTCGAAACCCAGCCATCCTTGGCCGCCTCGCTCAGCGTGTACGTCCCACCCGGAGTCAAATCGCCCGGACCCCACCTGTATGAACCAGAGCCCGCAATGGTCGACACAGAAACCGTCGATCCATTGTTACCGGTCAAGGTGAAGTCGAACGACCCATCACCACCGACAGCCGTCTTCTCAACGGAAACCGTCGACCACCTCGTGTTGGTGAAACCACACGAGATCGTTGCTCCAGGCTCAGCGGTGAAGGTCACGCTCGACAAAGTCGACGACGTCACCGTCACACCGGTGCACTTGGTGAACGACGAACTCCAGCCGTCCTTGGCCGTCTCGCTCAGCGTGTAGGTCCCACCAGGGGTCAAACCCTTCGGACCCCACGTGTATGAACCAGAGCCCTCAGTGGTCGACACAGGAACCGTCGATCCACCATCACCGATCAGGGTGAAGTCGAACGACCCATTCCCACCGACAGCCGTCTTCTCAACCGAAATCGTCGGCCGCTTCGTGTTCGTGAAGCCACACGAGATCACATCTCCGGCAACCAACTCCAGCGACACCCCGGCCCGGCCATCTTTCAACGAAGTACCGACATCCGTTTCGTCTTCAGACTGGCCCAGGTTCGTGCAGCTGGTGAATTCGGAGACCCAACCATCCATCGTGGTGGAGGTGTCCTCGGTCAGCGTGTATGCACCCGGCTTCAACCCTTCCGGACCCCAGGTCGCCTTACCCAGACCGTCGACCACAGAAACCGGCTGAGTAGAACCACCAACCCCCTCCAAGACGAAGGAGAAGTCACCGCCTTCGGCGCCCACTGTGGTCTTGCTCACCATCACCACAGGACGCTTGGTATTGGAGAACACACACTCGATCTGCGCACCAGCGGGAGCCGTGAACGTCGCCCCCACCTTCGGGTCGACCAAACCTTCAAACTTGAACGGCTCGGCAGACGTTTTCGACACATCGGCACACTTCACGAACGTCGAGACCCACTCACCTTGCACAGACTCACTCAGCGTGTACGTTCCACCAGGAGTCAAACCCTTCGGACCCCATGTGTACGAACCGGAACCATCTTCGGTCTCCACCGGAACCGTCGAACCACCATCACCGGTCAGGGTGAAGTCGAACGACCCATCCCCACCGTCGGTCAGCTTGCTCACCGAAATACTCGGCCGCTTCGTGTTGGTGAAACCACATGAGATCACCGCACCCGGCTCCGCCGTGAACGTCACACTCGACACAGTCGACGACGTCGGCTTCACACCGGTGCACTCGGTGAACGTGGAAACCCAACCGTCCTTCAGCGTCTCGC
>Ga0105046_10007330_pt1 | contig 17378 bp, 6 predicted proteins | sample MAT03_FD_78385 | JGI IMG/M metagenome (GOLD analysis project Ga0105046, IMG submission 78385) | Freshwater microbial communities from Lake Fryxell liftoff mats and glacier meltwater in Antarctica - MAT-03 (megahit assembly) | ecosystem: Environmental > Aquatic > Freshwater > Ice > Liftoff...
CACCAAGCGGTAAGTGACGTAGGGCTCGCCCAAGATGCGGCTGCGGGTCTGGGTGCGGCGAATGAACATGCACGGGATGGTGCACGAAACGAGACACTTTGGATCAATCCACAGAAACTATTATGGCACTACATTTCACCGTGGTGACGAAACCCAATGCAGGCAAGGGGTTGCAGGGAGCAAGGGTCAAAAGAGGGCGGAATCTTGACAAAGTCGGGCTAACCCAGTCGTTGCCGTCGCCGCGGCGCCGACCGTCGGGCCGGCGAGCGGTTGAGCGGGCCGTAGCCGTAGCGCGTGGTGGCGTTCTGGCTGTAGAGGAAGTCGACGTAAATTCCGAGGCTGTCGCCCGTGAACGAACGCCACCTACGCTGACGAAATCTCCATAGCGGTCACCCAGCGGCGAATGGCACCGATCAATATATCACTGACAGCTCATCGCGGCTTCCAACTGGCCCTGCCGACCCCTTGCAGCCGGGCGGACCAGCCCCGAGCGCGGTAAGTGTGCTGGGGCCGCGGGCATTTCATTTCTGAACGACAGGGGCGTATTAATTGACAAGTCACCTCAAAAACCTGCGGTGATTCAGATTGCAATACCGGAGTTCGTATAACTCACTCTGTTATCCCGTGTTGCCACCACTTTTCCCGCGCTGTTAGTCATCTTCTACCGGATGCATATGCGGTAATTTCGATCATCATTCCCCGGGGATCGGCGTGGCTTGGTCGTAGCGCAGGCCGCTGGCTACGCCGCCGCGTCCGCTGCTACGGCGGATACGCGCCCAGGTGGCGGTCGAACCGTCGCTGCCACGGGCGTAGACGTATTCGATGCGCAGACGCACGCCGTCGCGGCCGACTTCCTCGTCGTGGATCCAGCCGTCGGAGGGCAGCAGGCGCGTCAGCGGCACGTCGGTGTCGGGGCCGCGGCGCAGGCGTCGGCCGTTGGCGTTCACCTCCAGCACCAGTGGCGACCAGCCGGCGGGCACGTCGGTGGCCAGCCGATAGCGATATTCGGCATCGGTGGCGGTGGCCGCAGCCGCCGGCGTTGTCGGGACGGGCGCGCGGCGACGACCGTCATCGCCAGTCAGCGACTGTGCGATCGCCCACACGCGGTTCGCCATTTCGTCGCGGGCAAGCAGCGCTTCTTCGACCGCGTCGCCCATCAACGGCGAGGCCAGCGCCGGCGGGAAGAACAGCCAGGGTTGCGGTGCACCGTTGAATTCCGGCGCCCACAGCGCCCAGCCGCGCCCGGACACCGCGCCGCTGCGCGTGGCCGGCGCCAGCGTAGTGCTGCCGACGACATCGCCGAAAGTGTCGGATACCTGCAGCGAGGTGACGCCGGCGAGCGAGCCCAACGGCACGCTCGCCGGCGCGAGGAAGACATCGTTGCCGTAGACCATCGCCATCTGCAGCATCGCGGTGCGGCCCAGCTCGGCGGCCGGCGCATCGACCGCGCCGAGGTCGATGGTGGCGTCCTCGCATTCCCAGTAGCGTGCCTGCGGCATGCCGCGGAAACGCAGCGCGGTGGGCGTGCGCTGCAGGGTGTCGCTGTGCGCTGCAGGCGCGGCCGGCACGCCGTCGAGATCGACCGAGGCCCAGCCCAGACCACCGCCGCGATGGCTGCGGATCCGCAGCGATGCGTTCAAGCCCTCGCATTCGAGTTCGGCGACGTATTCCAGTCGCGGCGGGTGCCAGGTGCCGACCGTGCCCGGCATCGTCTCTTCGACCAGTGCCAGCCATCTCCGGATGACGGCGTCGGCGGCGGGTTTCCGCAGCGCATCCGACTGCGCGCCAGTGCGTACGGCTTCGAACAGCGCCTCGCCGTCGGCGGCGAAACGCGGTGGAAGGCCCGCGTCCGCAGGCCAGCCCTCGGCGCCGAGCGGGTAGTCCGTCGGCAGCGATTGCGCGGCGTCGTCCAGCCCGTCGTCGTGCAGCATCCGCGCCAGCAGCGCGGCGGCATCGATGCGACGGCGCGCGTTCCAGCCCGACGCCGGGTCCATCACCGCTTCGACGTGCCGTTCCAGCGGCGACCCGCCATCCACGGGAATCTTGCCGTCGCTGCCGCGCAGCAGTGCGATCGGGTAATGCGCCAGCGTGTACGCCACCGACACCGGCGTGCCGGCGTCTTCGCCGTCGAATTCCCCGAGCATCCACTGGCGGCCGAGCAGCCACAGCGGGTCCAGCAGCCGCGCGGCGAGGCCGGGGCGCAGGTCCTCGGCGCGCTGGGACGGTTCGATCCGGGCGATCAGGGCGCTCATGGTGGGTTGCTCATGTCGGATTGCTAAATGGTGCGGGTTCCTCGCTCGCCATGTGGCCGAAACTGGCCTGGTGGCGGGTGTTGTCGATCAGCGACAGCGGCGCGAACTGGGCGAAGCCGCCCAGCGCATCCGGCTGCACCGTGCGCAGACGCGCCAAGTCCAGGGCTTCTAGAATGTGTGCGAGCACGCCGCTTTCGGACCAGGCTTCCAGCCCGGCTTCGGGCACGCACAGCAGGATCGCGTTCGGTGCGGTGGTCGAGGGTGCGTCGGTGTGGAAGGCGATCGCGGCATCGGCTTCGGCGGCCGGCACCAGTTCGCTCCAGCGGTCGATGATCAGCCCGCAGACCGGTTCCGCCGGGTTCTGCAGCGCGCGGCCGTCGCGCAGCCGCCAAGCGACATACGACGTCCGCGCCCGACGCGGCGTGCCGAGTGCACCCACCCAGGCTTCGCCGGGTTCGCGCGGAGTTTGCGATACCGCCAGACGATGCAGACCGGCGATGTCGTCGGCGCGCTGCGCCATCGTTTCCAGCGCGGCCATCGCCGCCAATGCCGGCCGCACCCGCGCGGCACGGGTGGTGAAGCTGCGCAGGTCCGCCGCCGGCACCTTCAAACCGCCAGCGAAGCCTTTGATCCAGCCGTGATCGGCGCCGGTCAAACGCGGCAATACCGACTGCACGTCGAAGAGTGCGGCGATGCGTTCGCGCAATGCACCGGGAGCGTTGGCGATACCGACCCGCCGGTCCAGTTCGCGCTGCGCGCTGCGGTAGGCGTCGGCAGCGGCGCTGTCGGCCAGCGCCGGCAGCCCGAAGGCTGAGGCCCACTGGCGCGCGACCGGGCGGACGTCGGGGCTGCCGATAGCCTGGTCCAGTGCCTTGAGCGCTGTCTTTGCCGCGGTAAGCGTCTGGCTCAGCCGCGTGTTTAGGTCGGTGCTGTCGATGGCGGCCGCGCCCGGCACGTCGTCGGGCAGCAGGGCGCGGGCATTGCCCAGCAGGGCGCGCGCGGCGCCGGCCAGCGCGGTGGCCTCGGCCATAGATGTGATTTCGGCGCCCCAGTCGAGTGCGCGACCCCACTCGAACTGTGCGTCAGCATCGCCGGTCAGCGCGGTGGCGGCGGCGCGCAGTCGGGCTTCCAGCGCGCTGCGCTCGACCCGCCCGGGCTCGGACACGTCGTAGGCCAGATCCAGCGGCCCCAGCGGCGGCGCGTCCCCTGCGAGGGCGTCTAGGATGTCCTGCAGGCTGAAGGTCTTGTCGGTGACGCTGCCATCGGCGGCGCGCTGCCGGCACAGGATGCGATCGGGCGCCGGCAGCAGCTGGCTGAGCCAGCTGTCGAGGTCGGGGTCGGCCAGACCGCGCGGCGAGCCCGTTGGCCAGCCCTGCCGCCGCGGCCGGTCGGGGTCGAGGCCCAGCAGCAGCCGATGGTTCACCGCGATGCCGCGTTCGGGCGGATGCAGCACATCCAGCCGGTCCGGCGGCGGCACTGCACCAGACAGGATGTCGGTGGCGCCGCCGGCGCGGTCCGGGTTGCCGTTGGCGAGCTGGTACACGCTTTCGGCCAACAGCACATCGGACACCGCGTCGATCGCGTCGCGCGCTTCGACCAGCGCGGCCAGCAGGGTGCGCTGCTGCAGGCTGTCGAGCGCGGTCGGCTGCTGCAGGGTGGTGCCGAGCCGCACGAGAGCCGGCGGGCTGGCCAGCTCCGCTGTGGCTTGGCGCACCAGCGCGAGGCCGTCGCACACCGCTTCGGCGGCGGCTTCGGGCAGCGCCATGCCGCCGGCGCCCATCGGCCGCGCGGCGGTGGACGCGATTCGGCGCAGGCGCGCGATCACCGCCGGCGCGGTGCTGCCGACCTGCATCAGCGCACGTTCGATCCGGTAGCCTAGCAGCGCCGGCATCGACTGGCCTTCGCGTAAGCCGTCCAGCGCCGCCATCGCGCCGCGGGTGCGCCGCGACGACAGTTCGACGGCGTAATCCTCCGATCGCGGACCACTGGGCTGGTCGATGCGTCGGGCGTGATCGGCCGACAGCAGCACACCGGCGGCCACCGCATGTTGCGCGCTGGGCGCCAGCACGTAGCCGGCGTTGCGGCCAGGGCGGGTGCGCGGGATCGGGCCGACCCAGCCGAAGGCACCGAGCTGCACGCCACGGACGAAGCCGTCCGGCATCGGGCCCAGTAGATTGTCGCTGCGCACCAGGTTCAGACGTTTGGCGGCGCGCGCGGTGTACAGCGCATCGAGGCGGTTGGCGTACAGGCCCAGCACCGCGCCGAACAGCAGTTCCAGCCGCTCGGTGCCAATGCTTGCCAGCAGGCGCAGTTCGTCGAAACGCTGACGCACCAGGCCGATGCTGGTGCGACGGTCGCTGAGGATGTCGCCGAGAGAGGCGATCTGGCCCGGCACGACATAGCGCGCCGGTGCCGGCGCGATCAGCCGCGCCGAGAGTTGGAAAAAGCGGCCGTTCGCGGCGTCGACATCTGCCTCGGTCGCCAGCCCTTCGGCCAGCAGCACGCTGCGGGTGTCGGTTTCCGCAGCTTCCAGCAGCGCGATCCGCGCGACGTGGAAGAGCAGTGCGCGCGGCGTGAAATCCGACAACACACCATTCAACAGGAAGTCGAGCGAGGCGGTGTCGGCAAGCTGCAGCAGATAGCGCGCCGGTTGTTCCATATCGCCCGCGTCCGCCGGTGCCACCAGCGGCAGCGCCTGTCCGGCTTCGGCCATCAGCACGCGCCCGGTCAGCGGCAGAGGCTGCGTCGGCTCGCCGCCCAGCGCGACGGAGAGATCCTGCGCCGCCGTGCGCCGGTCCTGCAGGCGGTCGCGCAGCGGCGAGGTGGCGGTCGCGAACACGTGCGCCGCTAGGCTCTCAGCCAAGATCAGGCGCAGATCGGCACCGATGGCGACACCTTCGGTCTGCAGCACCGCGATCATGCGGTCGACCGGGTCTGCCGGGGTGGTGCCGGCGATGCGCGGCACCTGCGCGGTCGCCGGTTCGAAGATCGACGCCCGCAGCGCAGCAGCGCCCGCCCACAGCGCGTCCGAGTCGGCGTTGAAGTTGCGGTCGCGGCCCAGCGCCACAGGCAGCACGCCGTAGGGCTGGGCGCGCACCATCAGGGTCGGATACGGCCCCAACGCGCTGCCGCCAGCGAGCAGATCCAGGCCCATCCACACCGGCATGGGCGGATCGCCGTCGCCGAACGCCGCGCGCAGCCCGGGCTCGAAGGCGCCGCGCAGCAGGCCCTGCATCGCGGTCTCGCCCTGCAGGGTGTCGTCGCCCGCACCGTCCAGCCAGCCGAAGCTCGTCGGCGACAGTCCCAGCGCTTCGGCCACGCGTACCGCCGGTGCGGACCGGTCGTAGCGTTCGACATGTCGTCCCTGCGCCGGATCGAAGACGTAGCGGAAATAATGCGGGCTGCGGCGTGGGCGCGGGTCGTCGCCCGGCCGCGTCGGGGTGGCGATCTTGAACGCCAGCGCCTGCGCGTACACCGCGTCGGGGTCTGGGCGGGTGGAGAACAGCGGGCGTTGCCCCGGCAGCGCATTGGTCGCGCTGCCCGGTGGCGGCAGCGACAGGCCGCCGGTCGCGGCCTGTCCATCGAGCAGCCGCTGCCAGTCGTCGGCGCCGGTGGCGGGGTCGGCGCTGGCGCGCACGCCCAGCACGACGAGACGCGAGATCTGCGATGACGCGCTGGGCAGCGGCACGCGTAGCGCCATGCCCGCGGCTTCGGCGGCGGCGAAATGCACCATCCACAGGCTGGCGGCGTCCAGCGAGCCGTCGCCAGCGGCGCCGGGGCGCGCCGGGTCTGGCGCCAGCGCCAGCGGCTCGCGCACCAGCGCGGCGGCCTCCGCGCGCAGCGGCGACGCCTGCGGATCGTCCAGCCAGATGTGGGCGACGAAACGTTCCGGCAGCAGCACCGCCTGCGGCACCCGCCCATAGCCCGGCGGCCGCGCGGCCATGCCGTCGAGATTCGGCCGCGCCGCCAGAAACAACGCCCGCGCAGTGCCGATGTCGCGCGCCAGCCGCAGCCAGGCATCGTGCATCGGCTGCGTGTCCTGCGAGATTTCCACAACGTTCCGGAAACGTTCCCAGGCCGTGCGCTCGATATCGCTGACGCCCGGGTCGTGGGTATCGACGTGGATTTCATCGGGATAGATCCGCACCAGCAGGCTGTGGTTGCCCATGCTGTCCCGGTGGTAGCGGGTTTCCAGCCGCACCGGCAGCAGCGCCAGCGGCCAGCGCGCGCTGAGCGCGCTCGCGCCGATGGCGTCGCCCTGTGCCTGGCTCTTCCGCAGCAGCGCACGCTTGTTTTGCTCCAGCGTGATGCGCAGGTTGTCGCGGCCCGCCAGCAGCCGCGCTTCTACATCGCGCATCCGCGCGAGGTCGATGTCTTTGCGCGCGAACGCGGCGCGCAGCTCGCTGAGCTTGCCTTCCAGCGCGGCCAGGCGTGCGCGCGTGCGCATCGCGGAGCCCTGCAGGGTGGTTTGTGCGGCAGTGGGCATGGTCGACAGTCCTAACGTGGCCCGAGCAGCAGGGTGGAGTGGATGAAGACGCGCTGCTGCGAACGCACCGCAGCTTCGGCGAAGCTGCCGGAATCCGGGTTGCCGCTGCCGGCGACATGCCTGCCCGGCGTCGCATTGGCAGGTGCGCCGAAGCGCAGGTCCACCGGCGGCTCCTGGAACACGAGATACCAGCCCGGCCCGGCGCTGCCGCCGCCGATCGCTTCGGCCACGCTCAGGTCGAAGCCGAAATACGCTACCCCGCCGGGGAAACGGCCTTCGGTCAGCGGATACAGGGTGGCCTGCGGATCGCCCAGATCGGGCAGCGGTGCCGGCGGTGTGGTGGTCGAGGCTTTTTGCAGGAATACCCGGGCCTGGCCGAACCGCTGCAGCAGCGCGCCGCGCACCGCAATCACCATGCGCGGCAACGCGCCCGGCAGGCCATGGCTGCCGAGAGTGCCGGCCCAGGTGTGCAGTTCGGTCACTTCGGCGCGCGCCTCCGACCAGAAGCGGTCGAACACGGTGCCGCGCTGGTCGGTGGGAAAGCCGCGCCACAGCATCTCGCGGCCGATCTCGTCGTTCAGCCCGGCCATGTAGGCCTCGATGAAGCCGGGGTTGGGCTCCATCACCGCGATGTAATTCTCAGGCCCGCCGCGCGCTTCGAGTGCCGGTGCGATCCAGTCGCGGCCGAACGCCAGCAGCGGACGCAGCATCGGCCACGGCAGCTTCGGCGCCAGTTGGATCGGGTCGAGCGTGTCCTCTACCGGGCTGACCTGCGCGAGCGAAGCGGCGTCGATGCGAATGCGGGCGCGGGTACGCTGCGGGAGGGTGTGCGCGGGATCGGCGCTGTAGATCAACGACGCGAACAGCGTTTCGCGGTCCGCGCCGCCCGCCCGGCCCAGCGGCCTGCAGGCGACGGTGCGCGCCAGCGCCAGCCGCCTTGCCAGCGCCCGGGCCGGTTCCAGCGAGGCGGGTGCGACGACCAGTGGCATGAGCACACCGCCGCCCAGAACACCGCCCAGTCCGCCGCCGAAGAAGGGGGGGCGTGGCCGCGCGCGCCTGCCCAGCGCCGCCAGCTCGGCGGTGGTCAGTATCACCGCCTGATCCGGCGCAGCACGCGGCGGGAGATTTCCGCCGCGATCGGCCAGACGCAGCAGCAGATCCGGCCCCAGCGAAATGCCGTCGTGCTGCCGGCGCAGCCGCCGCATGGTCGGGCCGTTTGGGCGCACCAGCTTGCGGAACGCGCCGCTCAGCGCCAGCCGCGGCAGGCAGCTGCGCTCGAGTTCGGTGCGGACGGTCAGCCCCTGCGGCGACAGCAGGTGCGACAGCATCGGCGCCAGCCACAGCAGCACGCCGAGATCCTGACCGTCGCGCGCGCGGGCCAGATCGGGCGCGACCCGGCGTAGGAACAGCGCCCCGGCCGCCGCGCGGGCGGTCTGGCCGAGCCGCAGCAGTTGGTTCGCGCGTTCGATCTCGCCGGCCTGCTCCCAGATCGCCGCCATCATTTCTTCCTGATGGCGACGCACGACTTCCACGCCCAGCCCGGCGGCGATGCGCCGCACCGGATCGAGATTCAGCGCACCCACCCACGCCGGCGTCTGCGCCGGCAGCGGCAGGGCGGCGCGGGCATGGCGCCCGCCGTACAGCGGCGGCGCCAGCGGCGAGGGGTCGGCCAGACGGGTGGCGAGATGGGTTCTCAGCGCGGTCGGCGGTGCGGGCAGCGCCGGCGTCCCCGGGGGCTGCGGGGGTCGCATCACCGCGTCCACCGCCACGGTCGCATTGGCGAACTTCGGCCCGCCGGCACCGTCCGGCGCTGTGGCGTCGACCCGACGGCCTGGCGATGCGCTGGCGTCGTAGGGTTCCAGCTGTGCCACCAGATCGGCGAAGCGGGCGTCGTCGCCGGTGGTGAAACGCCAGTGGTCGTAGACCGGCAGTTCTACCGCTTGGCCGGCCGTCCATGCCGGTCCCAGCAGCAAGGGTACGTCCAGGTCGATATCTTTGCCGAGGCCGGCGTTGCGCCCGCCAAGGAAGGTTGGTACCAGACAGGCCACGTAATCGGTGCGCGGCAGCAGCGCGGTGGGGCAGATCAGGCGCGAGCGGAATCGCCGTGGCGTCTGCTGAGCGCCGCTCCGCACGGCCTCGCGGTCGTACCCGGCCTGCGCGTCACCTTCCTGCACATGCGCCCATTCCTGCGCACGGGTGAGGTTGGGCAATAGTGTGCCGTCAGCGGCGGCCAGATGCAGTACCGTGCCGTGCGCGCCCGGCGCCAGCGTGGCCGCGGTCGCCGGCACAACCACCAGGCATAGCCACGGCATCAGGGTGTCGTCGCTACCCGGCGCGTAGGGCGTGAACAGCCACGGCAGGTCCGGGCGCACGAATTCCACCGAGGCGAACAGCCCCGGCGACACTGCGGGAGCGTCCGGCGTCGGCGTCCGCGCCAGGATCTGGTCCGCCGCCAGTGCCACCGCATCGGCCGGGCCCAGCACCGACAGCGCGGCACCGGGTGCCGTCCACGGCGTGCTGATGCCGTCTTTACTCAGGCTGTGCAACTGCAACTGCGGCTGCACCTTGGCGCGGATGCGTGCGCTGGCGTCGCCGGCGCGCTGGAGAATGGCGGCCGCGACCGCCGGGCGGGCGTAGCGGAGGAAACGGATGCTCATGCCTCGATCACCACAATGGCTTCATGCGCCGGCACCAGCAGCTGTTCGCTCGCGCCCCAAAGCCGCTGTTCATCGGCGAGCACGGCGTACGACGCGGCCATGCCGGCGTGGGTTTGCAGGGTGTCGCGGTGCGCCAGCACATATTGCTCGGGCGCGATCGAGATCGCGGCTGCGCCGCCGGCATCGCCGAGCATGCGGGTATCGGCATTGGCATGGCCCAGCCCGGGATGGCTGGATTGCCCGGGGGGGAGCGGCCCGCTGGGATTGATTACGGTCACCTCGAAATCCGCCTCCACCAGTCTCGGCGGCGGCTGTGGCTGCGGAAAGCTCAATCCCAATGCCGCGCCTTCGATGCCCGCCGGCAGGCTTTCGAACGCCGGCCGCGACAGTTTCTCGTCGTCGTTCAAGGGCTCGAATTCGCCGGGTGCGAAGTCCTCGTGCACCACGCGTGCCGCGATCGCGTCGCCGCCGTTCGTCAGGTTCAGGCCATTGATAGCGAAGCTACCCGGGTCTTCCACTACGGCCGTGCCTAACTTGCGCAATATTTTTCCCAACGGCAGCAGGCGCTGGCGGAACCCCACGTTGGCCAGCGGATGCACCAGCACCGTGCCGGGCATCGCTTCGACCCGGCGCAGCGACACCACCGCCTCGCCATCGGCGGCGGTCGGCAAGGCGGTCCAGTTTTCCGCGCGCAGAATCTCCGCCGTCAAGCGCTGCCGCAGTGCTTCCAGACGGCTGCCGGCGGGCGGCGTCGGCGCGGTGGCTTCGCCCAGCGTGGCCTGGAACGGGAACCGCAGCGGCACCACGATCTGCACTTCCACGAAACCGCTGACCTGCCACGGCTCGGGGCCGGTCAGCGACGCCTCCAGCCGCGCCAGGAACAGGGTCGCGCCATTGCGCTTGACCTCGATCCCGGCGATCAGATCGGCCGCGAAGAACGGCGGGTCGAAGATCAGCAGCACATCGAACTGCGCATAGGCGGCGAGACTGAACACGCCCAGCGCGGTCTCCACCTGCATGTGCAGGTCGGCGCCGGCGCCGAACTGCACCGCGTTCGAAGTGATCGCGAAATACGACGACAGCGTGAACGTAGGGTTTTCGCCGGCCGACAGCGCGATCGCCATTCGCGCCGGCGCGTGGAAATCCGGCGGCGGCAGAAAGCGCCGGTTGAAGCCGCCGACCGACAGCACGAAGGCCTTGGTCGCGCCCCAGGAAATCAGCAGCGCCATGCCGCCGGTCACCGCGAACGCGGCGATCCGCGAATCCACCAGCCGCGCCTCGATGGTCAGCTTGCCGCGGCCCAGATCGATCCGCCCCAGCACCTCCAGACGCAGATCCACCACCGCGTTGTCCTTGGTCGGCAGCGCCGCGCGCATCCGGCCCAGGATCGCAATCACAATCGGCGACGGTAGCGACAGCAGCACCGCGACATCGATCTCCAGCAGCGGGCCCGTGCCCCAGCCGATCTTTACCATCGGCCCCACCACGTGACGGTCGCGTTGCGGCGGGAACACCGTGCGGATGTCGTCGACGATCTGGCGCACATTCGCCACCACGTCGCGCGGGAACAGGATCGAGCCCAGCCGGCCTTCGCGCAGACACTGCGCCAGCGCGTCCTGATCCATGTGCCGGTGGATGCCGGCCAGCCCGCCGATGCCCATCAGGCTGAAACCGAAGCCCAGTTGGATCGGCGGGAATTCGGCGGTGATGATCACTAGCATGCTGAAACCGTCGCTGCCGTCGGGCAGCCGCGTCGTCACCACGCCCACCGCATTGAACGACAGCGCCTTCAGCGACAACTGCACCGCACCGGCATACAGCGAAGCGTCGGGATCGAAGAACAGATAGCCGCCGCCTTTGACGGGGCCGGCATTGATCGTGAGGCCGACGCCTTTCGGGGGTTTGAAGCCGATCGCCAGTCGCGCCGGACCGGCATTGCCGCCGCCCGGAGGAAAGGAGACCTGGACGCGCAATCCCATGCGTTCGATCGTCGCGACGATCGGGCCGATGACGACGGCGCCGGTCAGCGAGGCTTCCGCCGCCAGCGCGGGCGGACCGTTCTCCGCTGTCGCGGACAGCTGCAGCCACAGGCTGTTGATGACGATGACGCCAGCGAGATTGCGCTGGATGTCGAAACGCGCGCTCAGACCAGCGTTTCCGCGGAACGAGAATCCGGTGGTGTTGGACCACGACAGGCCGAAGTCGAATCGTGTCGCGATGGCGTCCGGCGGCAGGATATTGGACAGGAAGCCATCGCCGTCGCCCGCCGAAAAGATCAGCCCCGCCTGCCGAACGTCAAGCGCGAAGCCGAATGTGCGCGTAGTCGTGGTCAGCTTCATCGATCCGGTGAGCGCGAGAGATCCGATTTCGAAGCGGGTGCCAGTCGCATTGCCCAGGCGCAACGGCGCGCCCGCTCGGCCCAGGCTCAGATTCCCGCTGAACTGGCCCGCGGCCTTGGACGGCAATTCCGTACCGGTGGCACGGAATACGAGGGCTTCGATGGCGGCCTGGACATCGATCGTGCCGGTCCAGCCGGACGCGGAGGCAAGCGCGAAAGACGTGCCTCCGAACGGCGCCACCGACAGACCTGCCGCTCGGGACGGTTCCGGACCCACCACGGCGAGGATTGCACCCAGCACACCGGTGACGTTCGCCGATCCCGTGACGACCTCGGGCAGCGCCCATTCCAGCTTGAGCATCTGCGCGATAGCCAGTTCGTCTTCCGCCTTCAACCGGCGCAGCGCCCCCGGCCCGCGCCCCAGCACGGCATGGCCTCCCAGTGCCTGGGCCACGACGGTCAGCAGGGGAAAGACGCGCAGTGCGTATGCGGTGGCCGTCGAATCGTCGATCACCGACGCCATGCCGAACTGCCGGCTCGCCTGCTCCGCAGGGCGTGCGATCCACGCGGACAGATTCTGCAACTGCAAGCGGTCGACGAGGATCGGTTCGCGAAGTGTGCGCGACTGGTGGCCTTCCACGCGCTGCGCGCGCTGGGCTTCGATGACGCCGGCCGCACGGAACAGCGCATCCAGAATCGGACAGCGCAGCGCCAGCCAGTCGAGCAGCAGGATTTCCATGATGTCCGCAGGAATCTGCGCCACCGCTTGCGCTGCCGTAGTAGGAGCGATCCCGGCCACGGTCGCGGCGATCCGGTCCAAGGCGCGCGGAACGTTTCCGGCAGAACGCAGCGCGGTTTCAAAAGCAGCGAAATCCGGATTTCCGCCCTCCGCGATGCCGCGCACTGCGTCGATCGCGTTGCGCATGTCCGCGAAAGCGCCGGCAAGCAGGCTCACGTCGGGCAGGCTTTCCGCGAGTGTCCACCCAGTCCGGCGCAGCAAGGCGAACAATCTGTCGGGGTTTTGCCCCGCATCCAGCAACGGCACGAACATCACTTCGAGTTCGCCCAATACCGCCGTCAACGCGTCGTTCTGCATGTTCGCGGCCGGATCACTGTGGATGACGCGGGTTGAACCAGCCCATCGCCGTCCGGGACCAGGACACCCGGTGTTGCGCGGACCGCGTCGGGGTGGCTTGCCCGCCAAGCGAGACAATCAAGTTCGCCAGCTTCCCCGGAAAACTGTCCCAAGTGCGGTGCAGATCGGCCCAGTACAGTTCGGGAAGTGCAAGGGTGCCGGCGCTGCGATGCGCGCCGACCGTGAAGATCAACCACTGATCCGGGTTCGAGGCGGTCTGCATTCCGAAGACGCCGCGATTGCCGGCCAGCCCGAGGCTTGCGCCGGAATTCTCGACCGACAGCACGAATCCGCTGTCGAGCACCTCGCAGGCGACAAGGGGCACGGGATCATCGATCTGCGCACCGGAGAGCGATGTCCGCCGCAACACGTGCAGGATCAGACGGCAGCCGATGGCATCCGCCAGAGCGCCTTCCCAGCGCGCCGAATCGGAGGCTGGGACGCAGGAGAAGCTGCCCAGCTCGGCATCGAGCAGGACATTACGCTGCAGCATCGTGCGACGGAGTGACGACATGAACTCCTGCAGGGAGACGGTTCGCGACGCGGTTTCGCCATGAAGCCGGGTTGGGGCCGCCGTGACCTTCACGCCATAACAATCCAGACGGACCCACCCGGTCCCGCTTTCCACTCCGGGCAAATCCAGTCCGAGCGCAGGGTTCGGCTTGAACGAGAGTACGTCCATCCAGATCGACAGATCCTGCACCGCGCCGAGAGGGGATCGGCCGGGCTCGGGCTCATCGATATCGGGAGAGATCAGAGGCAACAAGTGCGTGGTGACCGGATACCGCGGGCCGTCGATGCGCTCAAGGTCGTGTCGGACCCGCAGTTGACCGCCCGAGCCGAGGATGCGAACCCGGCCGATGTTGCTCTGGCCGACCACGAGTCGGTTCTGGGTCGAGGGCCCGCAGGTGATCAGTTCGTCCTTGAGTCGCTGACGCCTCTGAGCGTTGGTTTCCAGGCCAAACTCCGCCGGTTCCGAAAGGGACTGATCCGGGGAGAGATCGGAGCAGAAACGCACGCGATAGCTCCACTCGGCAGGGGGCAGGCCGGTCGTCTCGACCGGGCCCTCGACCTTGATGATGGCCGGACGGGTTTCGGGTTGGCGCAACGTCGAGTTCTGGGGCACCCGGGGAATGATGGACTCCCAGCCCAGATAGTCGGTCTCGCCCGGCGGGGCGAGCGCGGGAGCGATCTCGGCGAGGACGTCGGGCGCGAGTTGTACCCCGACTTCGAGCAGCGTCCCTGCTGTCGCAATCCACAGCTGTGCCTTGATCAACCGCCCCTGCAGGGCCAGAGGCGCGATGACGCGCAGCAGGCCAATGGTGGTGAGCGTTTCCACCAGGCGCTGCCGCGTGGGGGCCGCGGCATCGTTCAGGATGCGTCCCAGCAGCGGGCGGAACTCGCGCGACCCGAGGCTGCCGACGACCGAAGTCTCGACTGACTCGTTTCTCAGCGCGCTTGAGCACAGTTGCACTATCGCAGCCCGGGAGTCCGTGCCTTGGCGCCGATTCCAGTACCACGCGGCGGCCGAGAATCCGTAGTGCACGTCGCCCGACAGGATCACCACCCGCCCCAGCCGACTCAGCTCCGCCAGCAATTGCTCGAACGCCGCCGGGGCGCCCCCTTGGCGCCAGGACTCGTTGTCCAGAACGCTGCGCATATGGCTTTTCGAACCGATCAACGGTAGTTCGCCGTTCTCGGGAATCTTCTCGAGGATGCCCTCGACCAGCTCTTCCACGAAGGGATGCCCGAACACCGGCGCCGGCGACACTACGAGCGTCACTTCCGGGGCGGGAACGGTCGCGCGCGCCCGGATCTGCCGGTCGAGGTCGGACTTGATCAGATCGGTCTGGCCCGGTGAGGTCAGGTTGCGGTGCGTTCGGGTGTCGAGAACGATCACTTGCCAATCGCAGCGCGCATCAGGCCTGAACGCGTAATCCCAGAGCATGCCCGTCGCATTGGACTGCGGAACGACCCGCAGCGCGGTCCGCAATCGGTCATGGTCGGGCTGGCCTGCCCGATAAGTGTCGCCGTCGAGATTTCCGATTGCCGACAGGTGCGTCAGGATGTGGTCGCCATCCGAGCCGGGCGCGAAGCTTTCGTGATCGTTCCCCCAGGCCTGGAACACCGCATACGCCGCCAACGCATTGCCGATCACCCGCTGCCCGATACCTCCCGGCGCAGCAAGCACATCGGTCTGCCACTTGGCGTTCAGATACCAGTCGTCGGTCACTTCATGGTCGTCGAACATCATGTAGCTGGGGATGTTCGCCAGCACCCGCCGCACTCTTTCCAGTCCTTCGCGGAACTCCATCGCCGTACGCGCGAGGGCCGGCCAGTCCGTCTTGGCGAGGTAGTCGCGGATGGCTGCGGTGTCCCGATCCTCGACGCTGCTGCCCGGATCGGCGGGGATGAGCGCTGCTGAAGGAACGACCTTGTCGGCCGCGGGCAAGGCGAGCGGCCACAGCGCAGGCGACCATGCCATCAGGTACATGGCGTAGAACTCTCCCAGCCCGAGCAGGTGACAGTGCCCTTTTTCGGAGGTCATATCGCCGCGCAGGATGAAGCGATCCCGGCTGCCGGGGGGTAAACCGGTCAATAAACTCGGGCCACCGGCATCGGGCATTTTTTCCTGCCAGCCCAGGAGTTTGAAAGCGAGTTCCGTGAGTATCGGCAACAAGGGGCCGGCCACGTCATCGGCGTAGATCTGGTCGCCGGTCAGGAACAGCATCTGCGTCCGGCGATCAGCTAGGTCGCAATGCGTGTCGATGTCGCGATCCAGCGCCAGCAATGCGTCGCCGCCGCCGCCGTGGATTTTCCGACAGGAGCCGTGATGGAAGTGCAGCTCCCCGGCTTTTAGCGGCGGCGTCAGGAACGATGGCAGCTTTCGGATCGAGTACCCCAGCGGATAAGCGCCGGAAAGCTGATTCGGGTCGATTCCAAGCAGCGACTCGCTGAGGGGCCCGGCGTCGGTACTGGCGCTAGTCTTGGACACCGTGACGTCGTAGCAGTAGAGGGTGTTCGGCTGCAAAGCGAGCCCAGTTGCCGTCACGGCGATGACGTGCAGTCGGGCGCCGAGACGAACCGTGGGCTGAGCGACCGATTGCCCCTTCGAAGCGTTTGGCGCGCGATCGGCCCCACGCACATAGACCTGCAGCGTGACGGCTCTGGGATGGGAGAACGCCAGAAATACGGTGACGGACGTAAGGCTCACGCGACGCAGGATCGGGCCGCAGAGCAACAGCGGCCATGAACTTGTTGACGGCGCAAGTTCTACCATTCATCTCTCCTGTTATCGAAGCTACACAACCGCGCTCATCGGAGCGACGGCCTTAAGGCTGTCGGCTTCAAGGTCGAACGCGTTGATGGCACCCGCGGCGTCCCCATGTCCTACCGTCCCGTACGCCTTCCCATGCACGGTCTTGAGACGCAGCATGCGGCGCCGGTCCTTGAGGACGCTGAATCGCTCTCAGGTCAAACGCGGACTGGCGCCGGTCCCCGCCATGCTCGCGCTGCGGCGATGGTCCGGGATTGACCGCCACCGCGTAGCCTTTCGCCGGCGCACCGGCGTACACGTCGCTCAATGGCTGATAACCAAACGTGGGCGACCAGCGCACCGGGATCACGCCGGCCGAAGACACGGTGTCCAGGAACCCCACCGCCGTGCCGTTGTTGGTGAGGCCCATCGCAATCGCCGGCTGGCCGGTCTGCTGCAGCCCATCGAGGAACGACCAGCGCACCGCCGCGCCGCCGCCCGTTTGGCCGACCACGACGCCGCTGTCGTTGAGCGCCCAGCCCCTCGTCCAGCCCTGGCCACCCGGGCCTTGAGGCTGCAAGTCCGGCAGCGCCTGGGCGCGGTAATAGGTTTGCGCCCAGGCGGCCTGCCAGCCCAGCAGCAGGGCCACGGCCAGCGGCACGGCCTGCAGCCTGCCGGCCCACGCGCGGCGGCGCCGGGACCGGCGCGCCCCCTCGAAACAGCCAAAACGCCGCGGCAGGGGGGGTGTTGCGTGTTCATGCAGCGATCGTCGCAAGCAGAGCGTCACGCCAGCGTCACGCCAGCCCGATACCCACCCCCCAAGTTAGGGGGGTCAGCGCGCCAGCAAAGCCCGGTGCGCCATCACCGACTCGCGAAAACTCGGGTGGAGCTCAGGCGCCAGTTTGCGCTGCAACGTGCGGTGGATCCAGAGGATAGGAAGTTCAATCCCACTTTCTTCTCCCAAAGTCCGCCATCAATGCTCTTGAACACCCTCTGGTGCGGTCCTTGGGCTCGGCAGCGGTCTGTTGAGGGTCGATCGCAGCCCAAACGAGCTTCATCCGTGGCGACCGTCTCCGGGTTCTCCCTTTCGATCAGCCGCCGAACCTCGGCTCTGAGAAGCTGTGGCGCAGTCGATCTCCGCGGCCCTGTTCACCGGGCCGCCTGAAACGTGTTGGCTGGAGGATCTCAGGCCGCTTGCCGCTGCGACCGACAAGCTGGCGTGCGCGGCGGCGCCCGTCCCTGCGGGCCGCGCCC
>Ga0105046_10007334_pt1 | contig 17374 bp, 17 predicted proteins | sample MAT03_FD_78385 | JGI IMG/M metagenome (GOLD analysis project Ga0105046, IMG submission 78385) | Freshwater microbial communities from Lake Fryxell liftoff mats and glacier meltwater in Antarctica - MAT-03 (megahit assembly) | ecosystem: Environmental > Aquatic > Freshwater > Ice > Liftoff...
GGCCGACGGCACACTGGCGCAGTGGGAGCGCATGAATGGCTGGTGAGAGCCGGGCAGCGATGGGCCGTTTGACGGCGCGCGTGCTGAAACGCGCGGCGGCGGCGCTGCTGTGCGGCGTGTGCACCAGCGCGGCGCTTGCGCAACCGCAACCGCAACCGCAACCGCAACCGCTCGACCGTGAACGTGCGATGTCGGTGACGCTCGGCTTCGAGACCGTTCGCCTGCCGGGCGGCGAGCGCATGGGGCTGCTGGGCGGCACGCTGCTGTTCGACGTGGGCCAGGGCTGGTGGCTGGGCCCCGCGGCCTACGGCGCGGCCAGCGGCGAACGCGGCGGGTTGTTCGTCGGCGGCGTCGAAGTGCAGCACCGCTGGCGCCTGGGCGGTGGTCAGCTGGCCGCCGGGCTGTATGCCGGCGGCGGCGGCGGCGCCTCGGCGCCGGTGGGTGGCGGCCTGATGCTGCGCCCGGCGCTGGCCTGGCTGCACGATCTCGGGCCGATGCAGGCCGGGCTGTCGCTGTCGCAGGTGCGTTTTCCGAGCGGCCGCATCGATGGCCGGCAGCTGGGCCTGGTGCTGGGCTGGGACGGCCGCTTTCGCCATGCCGACCTGCGGCGCGCCGGCCAGCCGGCATCCGACACGCAGCGCAGCGGGCTGGGCGTGGACCGCATCCTGGCCACCTACACCCAGCTCGACCTGCGCGACGGTGCGGCGCCCGAGCGGCGCATCGGGTTGGTGGGCGGGCGGCTGGACCGGCGCATCGACGGCAGCGGCTGGCATTGGGGCCTCGAGACCGCCGGCGCCGCGCGCGGCGATGCCTCGGGCTACATGGAGATCCTGGGCAGCCTGGGCTGGGACGTGGCGCCCTTGGACGCCCTGCCCGGCCTGCGCCTGGGCGGCCGCGCGGCGCTGGGACTGGGCGGCGGGGGCGCGGTGCCTACCGGCGGCGGGCCCATCGCGCGCGCCATGCTGACGCTGGCCGTGCCCCTGGGCGGCGGGTTGAGCACGGGCCTGGAGGCCGGCCGCACGCGCGGCCTGGACGGCGCGCTGACCGCGCCGACGCTTCAGTGGTGGCTGGCGAGCGGGCTTGAACCCGCGCGCGGCGCCAGCGGCCGCTACGAAGGTCTGCTTGCCGCCGCCGGCTGGACCGCTGCACTGCAGCGGTACGGCAACCCACGCCGGGTCGACGGATCGCGCCGTGCGCTGAACACCATCGGCATCAAGATCACGCGCCAGGCCGGACAACACCTGTACCTGAGCGGACAGGCACACAGCGCATACGCCGGCGGGGCCGGCGCCTACTCGGTGGGGCTGATCGGCGCCGGCCTGGTGAGCGGCGCGCCGCAGCAGGGCTGGCAGGCGGGTGTAGAGGCGCTGGTCGGTGCCTCGGGCGGCGGCGGAGTCGACACCTCGGGCGGCGCACTGGCGCAGGGGCTGGTGTGGGCTGGCTGGTCGCCGCTGCCCAGCCAGCAGTGGCGCATCGGCGCCGGGGCGCTGCGCTCGCTGCGCGGCAACCTGTCGACGCCGGTGTTCGAACTGTCCTGGACCTGGCGCTTCGCACAGACCGCGCCCTGAGCCCGGCCTGCGCCGGCTCAGCCTCGGTTCACGCTCAGCGCAGGTCCCCGGCCAGGCTGGCCAGCGTCTCGGCCGTCAGCTGCACATGCGCCGGATAGTGCGTGTGGTCGCAGCCCAGCTTGGCGCCGGCGCCGGCACGCAGCGCTTCGCGCGCGGCAGCCGGGATCTCGAAGCGCACGAAGTGCACCGCCGAGGTCTTCTCGGCGTTCTCGCGATCCAGGTCTTCGTCGGCAATGGCATAGACGCGGGCGTGGCCCTCGACCTCGACGAACATGCGGTCCTCGACGCCGATCAGCCGCGACAGCTCATGCTTGCGCTCGTGCGGGTCGGGGTACTCGATGAGCATCGTCGCCTTCCAGTTGCTGCCGTCGGGCACCAGCGCGGCGTAGGCCTCGATCTCGCTCTGGATGCCGACCTCGTCGAAGATCTTCTCGATGTGCAGCATCTCCTGGATCTGCCGCCGGATGGTGCGCTCGTCCTCGAACTGCAGCGTCAGATGCTCGCCCAGCTGAACACTGCGCAGACGCCGGTGGGCGATCGCCTCGGGTTTGCTGCTCTTCCTGATCTTCGAGTAGGCCTCCAGCGAAAGGAGGTTGTCGCGGGTGATCGACATGGCGTGGTGCTCCTGCGGTGGTTCAGCTCAGACCGTAGGCCATGCGGACCAGGCTGAGCGGGTGCTGCAAGGCCTTCGCCGGAGTGCCGGCCTGCTGCATGCCCTGCGCGATGTGGTGGCCGGCCAGCGCACAGTCGCTGCTGATGTAGTCGGGCTCGTCGCGGGCCATCGCCTTGAAGACCGGCTTGCCGATCTTCATCGACACCGGGTGCGTCGCGGTCTTCACGCCGTAGGTGCCGGCGTGTCCAGAGCAGCGCTCCACGGTGTTCAGCCGCACCTCGACACTCTGGCCGATCAGCCTGAACATCTCCTCGGTCTTCTTGCCGATCTTCTGCACCCGGCCGTGGCAGGGGATGTGGTAGCTCACCTTGCCCAGCGGCGCCTTGAAGTCGGTCTTCAGCAGCCCGTCCTTGTGCCGCGCGATCAGGTACTCGAAGGGGTCGAACATGGCGTCCTTGACCCTCTGCACATCGGCGTCGTCAGGGAACATCAGCGGCAGTTCCTGCTTGAACATCAGCGTGCAGCTGGGGATCGCGCTCAGGATCGCCCAGCCTTCACGCGCATAGCGCGCCAGCACCGGAATGTTCGCCTCTTTCGAGCGCGCCACCGAATCCAGGTCGCCCAGCTCGAGCCTGGGCATGCCGCAGCACTGCTCCTTGTCGACGATCTCGTAGGGGATGTCGTTGTGCTCCAGCAGCTCGAGCAGGTCTTCGCCGATGCCGGGTTCGTTGTAGTTCACGTAGCAGGTGGCGAACACCGCCACCTTGCCCGGTGTGCGCTGCCCGTTGGTGACCACATGCGCCGCGCCGCTCATCGCCCGGCCCCAGCGAAAACGCTGCCCGGCAAACGACGGCATCCAGGCGTCGGGGTGAACGCCGAGCAGGCTGTCCATCAGGCTGCGTGCGGTCTTCGTGCGGTTGATCGCGTTGACGACGTCGACCACGATCGGGATGCCGGCGAAGCGGCCATGCGTGTCGGTGCTGGCCAGCAGCCGCTCTTTCGCGCCGACCTCGCCGTTCTTGAACTTGATCGCCTTGGCGCGCAGCATCAGGTGCGGAAAGTCCAGGTTCCACGGGTGCGGCGGCGTGTACGGACACTTGGTCATGTAGCACAGGTCGCACAGATAGCACTGGTCGACCACGTTCCAGAAGTCGGCCTTGTCGACGCCGTGCACCTCGCCGTCCTTGGTGGCGTCGACCAGATCGAACAGCGTCGGGAAACTTTGGCACAGGCTGACGCAGCGGCGGCAGCCGTGGCAGATGTCGAACACACGTTCCATCTCAGCCAGCGCCTTGCCTTTGTCGTGGAAGTCTGGGCCCTTCCAGTCGATCGGGTGACGGGTGGGGGCTTCGAGATTGCCTTCGCGCATGAGCGGTTCTCTGGGTCGGGTGCAGCAAACGAACAAGGGGCCGAAGCCCCCTGCGACATCACACCTGCTGCGCGGGTCAGTCGACCAGCGCGTCCAGGGCCTTCTGGTAGCGATTGGCATGAGAACGTTCGGCCTTGGCCAGCGTCTCGAACCAGTCGGCGATCTCGTCGAAGCCTTCTTCGCGCGCGGTCTTGGCCATGCCCGGGTACATGTCGGTGTACTCGTGCGTTTCACCGGCCACGGCGGCGGCCAGGTTCAGGCGGCTGCTGCCGATCGGCAGGCCGGTGGCGGGGTCGCCCACCGCCTCGAGGAACTCGAGGTGGCCGTGCGCGTGGCCGGTCTCGCCTTCGGCGGTGGAACGGAACAGCGCCGCGACGTCGTTCTGGCCTTCGATGTCGGCCTTGCTTGCGAAGTAGAGGTAGCGGCGGTTGGCCTGCGATTCGCCCGCGAAGGCGTCCTTCAGGTGTTGCTCGGTCTTCGAACCCTTCAAGCCCATGTGAAGCTCCTTGTGTCTGTGCCGGTCGATGCGGGACCACCTTGCTCCTGACGGACGCCGCTGGCAGCAACCATACCAAAGCCGATCGGTTGCGGCCAATACAAAGCGCCTATTCGCGCCATAGCCCGCGGCCCGACGCTGCGATAGCCTCGGTGTCGACTCGGACCATCCCCGACCAGAACGAGATCACCACCATGCCCCGTGCGGCCAGACGCCTTGTCGCCCTCACCCCTGTCGCCCTCAGCCTTGTCGCACTCAACCTGCTCGCGCCGGCCCTTGCCGCCCGCGCCCAGACGCAGGACCAGGCGCCGGCGTCGCAAGAGGTCCCCCCGGCATCTGCGCTGCGCAGCTTCTTCAGCGGCAACCCGCAGACCTCCACGCGGGCACCCATCGGCGGACCGGCCTTGCTGCTGATGGGGGGGGGGCCGGAGGTCGACGCCGCCTTCACGCAGCAGGCGCTGGTTGTGGCCAACGGCGGTGATGTTGTGGTGCTGCGCATCAGCGGCGGCGCCGGCTACCAGGCCTATCTGCTCGATGAGCTGATGCGGGCGTTGCCCGCTGAGCGGCGCGCCGCGCTGCAGCCCAACTCGGTGACGACGCTGATCGTCGACTCGCGCGCCCACGCCGACAACGAGGCCGTGGCCGCGCGCGTTGCGCGGGCCAACCTGGTGTGGATCGCCGGCGGCAATCAGGCCCTGTACATCGCCGCCTGGCAGGACACGCGCCTGGCCAGAGCCGTGCGCGCCGCCTACGCGCGCGGCGCGGTGATCGGCGGCACCTCGGCCGGCATGGTGGTGATCGGCGGCTGGATGTACGACAACGGCGTGCACGAAGGCGTGACCAGCGCCCAGGCCGTGGCCGACCCCTACCGCGCCGACGTGCGGCTGCAGCCCGGCATCTTCGGGCTGCCGCTGGCCGACGGCCTGCTGGCCGACACGCACTTCGCGAATCGCGATCGCATGGGCCGCCTGCTGGCCTTCATGGCGCGGGTGCGCCAGGACGGGCAGGCCCGGCGCGTGATCGGCGTGGCGCTGGACGAAGGCACCTCGCTGTTCATCGATCGTGACGGCGCAGGCCACTTCGGGCGGCAGCGCGGGTCAGGCAGCGGCTACGTGGTGCAGGAAGACGCGCTGACCGGGCGCACGCGGGTGCAGCCCGGTCAGCCGCTGCTCTATCGGCAGCTGCAACGCAGCCGGCTGCACCTGCCCGGGCAGACCTTCGACTTCGCGCGCGGCGTCGCCGGCCCCGGTGTGCTCACCCGTGCCTTGAGCGTCGAGGGCGCGCCGCCGCCAGCGGCGGACGCTTACGAGTGAAGCGGCCAGTGCCATGACGCGGATTCAGGAGGCCTGTGCCTCACGCAGGCCGAGCAGCCTGCACGCCAGCTGGTGCAGCATGCCGGCAGGGTCGGCGAGATTGGCGAGAACGCTGAAGTGGTCGGCCCCCGGCAGCGTCTCGCACACCGGCACCGCCGTGGGCCCCCAGACGTCGCGGATCAGCCGGTTCTGGCGCAGGAACTCCTCGCTCTCCAGCGCGCCGGCCACGGTGTAGAGCGGTACACGCGGCCGCGGAAAGAAGGCCGGGCTCAGGCGCTTGACCGACGCCGGTGTCAGGCGCAGGTCGGGCGCCAAGGACGGCGTCAGCCGCAGCGGCTCGAGGTCGAACAGACCCGAGATCGACAGGCCACCGAGCAGCGGCTGCGCCGGCAGATCCAGACCCAGCTGCTTCCAACGGCAGCTCAGCAGCATCGCCACCAGATGGCCGCCGGCCGAGTGCCCGGCCAGCGCGATGCGCCGCGGGTCAGCGCCAAACTCGGCCGCGTGGCGGATCGTCCAGACCACCGCATGGACCAGTTGCATGACGATCTGCTCGATCGTCACGTGCGGGCACAGGTCGTAGTTCGGCACCACCACCAGCGCCCCTTCGGCGTTGAAGGCCGGGGCGACGAAGGAGTGATCCGACTTGTCCAGCGAGCGCCAGTACCCGCCGTGGATGAACAGCAGCACCGGCGAAGGCTTGACACGCGCCGACGCCGGAAACACGTCCAGCGTCTGACCCGGCGCCGGGCCGTAGCGCAGGTCGAGCGCGGCAAGCGACTCGACTCGCGCGAGCGCCGACGCGTCCGCCCAGTTGGACAGGTGGCGCGCATGATCAGGCACGCGCGCGCGGTTGTTGTACTGGGCTTCAAGCCAGGCCGGATCATCACGTTCGAGCATCGACAGATCTCCCAAAGCAGGTCAGGCCAAATGTTAAACTGCGTCGCTGTCGTGGGGGCGTAGCTCAGCTGGGAGAGCGTCGCGTTCGCAATGCGAAGGTCAGGAGTTCGATCCTCCTCGTCTCCACCAACCGACCTGGCGAAGGCCCCTTGCGCGGCGCGGCAATCCTGGTCCCTGTGCCCGTATCCCGGCGGGCACGCCAAATGCCTACTGCCCGGCATGATCCGCATCGCTATCGTCGACGACCACCCGCTTGTGCGCGCGGGGCTGCGGCAGTACTTCTCGGATCATGTCGACCTGCGCGTCGCTGCCGAGTGCGGCTGCGCCCGCGAGGCAATGGATGTGGTGCGGCAAGAGCTGGCAGATGTCCTGTTGCTGGATATTGCGATGCCTGGCACCAGCGGCGTGGATGCGCTGCAGGCGATCAAGGCGCGGGCGCCACAGCTGCCGGTGCTGATCCTCAGCGGTTTCGCCGAGGAACACTATGCACTGCCCATGCTGCGCCAAGGCGCTGCGGGCTACCTTGCCAAGGATTGCGACCCCGAAGACATCGTTCGCGCCATCCGTACGGTGGCCTTGGGCCGGCGTTACATCACGCCAGGCATGGCCGAGCGGATGGCCGACCAGTTGGCCTCACCGGCACCCAGGGCAGAGCACGAACTGCTGTCTGAGCGCGAGTTCCAGGTCTTCCTGCGCCTGGCAAAGGGCGAGACCCTGGGCCGCATGGCCGACAGCATGGCGTTGAGCGTGAAGACCGTCTCCACCTACCGGACGCGGGTGATGGAAAAGATGGGGTTGGTCTCGAACAGCGACCTGACGTACTACGCACTGAAGAACGGGCTGATCCAGTAACGGCGCAGCAGAACCGCGCAGGACGCGCGACCCCGTCCGCCGCTCTGCGGGCCCCGGCCGACTGCCGTGCAGGGCCTCATTCCGCCTGACGCTTGTCGGCCGCTGCGCCCGCCTCGCCCTCGTACTCCTTGAGCCGGTTGTACAGCGTCTTCAGGCTGACCCCCAAGGTCGCGGCGGTGCGTTCCTTGTGGTGGTTGTAGTGGCGCAGCGTGGCCAGCATCAGCAGCTTCTCGGCCTGCGCCAGGCTGGTGCCGATGGGCAGAGTGATGCTGTCGAGCGGCTCGGCCGCAGTCGCCGGCACGGCCTCCACCGCGTGCACCGGTACCAGCGCATTCCTGCTGACGACCGGCACCGCGGCTTCGGCGCCCGGCAGCCAGTTCTCGTCGATCAGTTCGCCCTGCGCCATCACGTAAGCACGCTGCACCGCATTGCGCAGTTCGCGCACGTTGCCCGGCCAAGAGTAGCGGCCCATTCGTGACAGGGCAGCCGGCGCAAAGCGGCGCGGCTGCCCTTCCTGCTCGCCGATCGCGGCCAGGAAATGGCGCGCCAGCAAGGGCACATCGTCCAGCCGGGCGCGCAGCGGCGGCAGGTCCAGCGGAAACACGTTCAACCGGTACAGCAAGTCCTCGCGCAGCCTGCCCGCGGCGACGGCCTGGAAGGGGTCGCGGTTGGTCGCCGCGATGATGCGCACATCGGCCTCCTGGCTGGTGGTGCTGCCCACGCGCATGAAGCGGCCAGTTTCCAGTACGCGAAGCAGCTTGACCTGCAGCTCCAGCGGCATCTCGGTGATCTCGTCAAGAAACAGCGTACCGCCGCTGGCGCGCTCGAAGAAGCCTTGATGCATCCGCTCGGCCCCGGTGAAGCTGCCTTTTTCGTGGCCGAAGATCTCGCTCTCGATCAGGTTGGGGCTGATGGCGCCACAATTCACAGCCAGGAAGGGCCGCTTGCGCCGCCGGCTCAGGTCGTGCAAGGTCTGGGCGACGACCTCCTTGCCGGTACCGCTCTCGCCGGTGATGAACACCGTCACGCTGGTACCGGCCACGCGGCTGATCTGATCGTAGATGAGGTGCATGGCCGCGCTTTGGCCCCACAACAGGCCGAAGTGGCCGCTGCTGGCCACCTGCGCCGTCAGGTTGGCGACCTCGGCCTTCAGCGTCGCCGGCTTCATGATCCGCGACAGCACGCCCTGCAGCTGCTTCAGGTTCACCGGCTTGACGAGATAGTCGGCCGCACCCAGGCGCAGCGCCTGGATCGATGTTTCCAGGTTGGCGTGGCCGGTGCACAGCACCACCTCGCTGTTGGCCACCAGCTGCGGGTCGGACAGCAGGTCCATCCCGTTGCCGTCGGGCAGCCGAAGGTCGAGCAGCAGGATGTCGGGCTCCTGCAGTGTGAGCTGACGTCGGGCATCGCGCAGGGTATGCGCCACCGCGACGGTGAAGTTCTCACCGGCGATGAGATCGCGCATCAGGGCGGCGGAGTCGACATCGTCGTCGACGACCAGGGCATGGGGCACTGCGCTTCTCTCCGGGTGTCAGGCGTTTGGCGTGTTGACGGGCCAAGGTGATTTTCGTCACATTGCGGCGGCCCGGAATGTAAGAATTTCTGTCGAGGCTCGACACGCGCGCAGCGGCCCGGGGCGGGCCAGTCAGTGGCCAGGGCCAGGCGGTTGCGACTCCGATGTGGTGCGTTGGGTCAGCCGCAGATCACCGCGCGTCGCCCGGCGTCGTCTGCGCCTTGCCCTCAACCGGTTCGGCCGCGCCCGTCGTGACGCGGAGTCTGGCCAGCGCCTGCACAAGCGCCGTCGGCGTGGCTGGTTTTCCCAGGTGATCCTGGAAGCCGGCGGCCAGCGCGCGCTCGCGGTCCTCGGGCCGGGTGTATGCCGTGAAGGCCAGGGCTGGCGTCTGCCCGCCCAGGGCGGCGGTCCGCGCGCGCAGCTGGCGGACGAACTCGTATCCGTCGATGCCGGGCATGCCGATGTCACTGACGATGAGGTCGGCGGCGAAGCCCTGCAGCGCGGCCCAGCCTTCCTCGGCGCTGGCGGCCAGGCACAGCTCTGCGCCGGCGTCGCGCAGCAGCTGCCCGGTGACGGCGCGCATATCGGGCTCGTCGTCGACCAGCAGCACGCGCAGGCCGTCCAGGCGTGGCGGTGTCTCGCGGTCGGCCTGCGCCGGCGGGGCATCGAAGGCCCGCCCCGCACCGGCGCCCAGCAAGGGCAGTGTCACGGTGAAGGTGGCGCCCTGCTCGCTGCCCGGGCTCTGCGCCTGCACCGTGCCGCCGTGCAGTTGAACCAGGTGGCGCACGATCGCCAGCCCCAGCCCCAACCCGCCGTGGCGGCGCGTGCGCGAGCCGTCCTGCTGCTGGAAGCGATCGAACATGCGGGCGATGAAGTCCGGCTCGATGCCCTGCCCGGTGTCGGTCACCGCGAGCCGCGCATTGCCCCCCGCCTTCGTCAGGCTGACGCTGACCTGCCCGCCCTGCGGCGTGAACTTGATGGCGTTGTTCAGCAGGTTGGCCACCACCTGCTGCAGCCGGGCCGCGTCACCCAGCACCGTGCAGCCGCCGGGGCTGAACACGGTGCGCAGGTCGATGCGCTGGAGCGACGACGCGGGCCGCGCGGAGTCGATGGCCGCGGCGATGACGCCGCCGAGTTCGATGCGCTGCAGGTCCAGCCGCAACTGACCAGCCTCGATGCGGCTCATGTCCAGCAGGTCTTCGATCAACTGGCCCTGGATGCGGGCGTTGCGCGAGATGGCCGCCAGCCCGCGCTCCAGCGTGTTCGCATCGACCGCGCCGCGCTGCAGCACATGCGCCCAGCCCAGCATCGCCGACAGTGGCGTGCGCAGCTCGTGCGAGACGATGGCCAGGAACTCGCCCTTGGCCTGACTGGCGCGTTCGGCCTCGGCGCGTGCGGCCTGGGCGTCGGCGAGCATCGCCTCGCGTTCGCGCTGCTGGGTCAGTCGGCCGCTGATGTCCTGCGTCAGTTTCAGGAAGCCGAGCTGTTCGCCACGCGGGCCGCACAGCGCGGTCAGCACCACCGCAGCGTCGAAGGTGCTGCCGTTCTTGCGCAGGCGCAGCCCTTCACCCTTGTACTCGCCATGGCGGGCGGCCAGTGCCATCTCCTCGTTCGGGCGTCCGCTGATGCGGTCTTCTTCGGTGAACAAGCGCGTGAAGTGGGTGCCGATGGCCTCCTCGGCGTTGAAGCCCATCATGGCCTGGGCACCGGGGTGCCACGACGAGATGCGCCCGGCGGTATCGAGCGCGTAGATCGCATAGTCGCGAACGCCGTCCAGCAGAGCGCGCAGTTCGGCGTTGCGCTCCTGCAGCACGTTCTGCACGCGGCTCAGGTCATGCCGCTTCTGGCGCAACTGCAGCCCTTCGTCGAGATCGCTGAAGACGGCGACGCTGCCTTCGACGCGGCCGTCAACGAGCATGGGCAGCGCAACGCAGCGAAGGACCACGTCGACACCGCTGCCGGCGTTGGTGGCCCACAGGTCCTGCAGGTCGCTGCGGCCGGCCAGCGCGACCCGCATCGGCGTTTCATCTGCTGCCAGCGGCGGGCCGTCGCGTTCGCGGCGCAGCGCGAAGCGCGTGGCCCAGCGGTCGGCCCCCATCTGCAACTCGCCGGGCGAGCCCGCGCCGAGCAGCGCCAAGGCCGCGGCGTTGCAGCGTTGGACGCTGTGCCGGTCGCTGATGACGACGCCGTCGCTGACGGCCTCCATCACCGCCTCCAGCGCAGCGTCCTGCAACTCGGCCCGGGCCCGGGCCTGATCGAGCAGGCGCAGCGAGCGTGACAGTTCGGCATCCAGTTGCTGCTGCTGGCTGCCATCACGCAGCGCCTTGAGGTAGCCCAGCGTGCGACCCTGCGCGTTCTGCAGCCGGGTCAATACGCCGTGGGCCAAGAAGCGGCTGCCGTCCTTGCGCAGCATCCAGCGCGTATCGTCGCTGCGGCCGGTGGCCGCGGCAAGACCCAACTCCATCTGCGGCACGCCGTTCTTCACGTCCTCGGGTGTGAAGGCGACCTGCAGCGATTGCCCGATCCAGTCCTCGCGCTCCCAGCCGAGGATCTGCCTCACCCCCTCGTTCCAGCTGACCACGCGGCCGTCGTGGTCGATGATGAACATTGCGGAGTGGCGCGGCGGCTCCGGCGTACGCGCTGAATACAGCTCGATGGCGTCGGGCTCGCGCTCGCTGGTCAGGGTATCCATCGATTGACCCTGGCAATCGGTGTTCCTTGCCGGCCAATTCGCGCGACGGGACGACAAGGCGGTCAGCGCTCGGCCCGTAAATTTTGCCGAAATTGCTTCAATTCGAGCGTCAAGACCGTCTGATGCGTCGGGCACGCTGTTTGCCCCAGGTCTCCGAACGATTTAACAGGAGCCCCCGATGAACGGCCTTTCCGATGCTCAATCGACCCAGCCTGTCCTGTACGTCGAGGACCACCCGATCAACGCGATGCTGATGTCAGCGATGTTCGAGTACCGGCCAAGCCTGAGCCTGGTGCTGGCCTCCTCGGTCGCCGATGCGCTCCTACGCGCGCGCGAACTGAATCCCGTCTTGCTGCTGCTCGACCTGCGACTGCCTGATGGCGATGGTCGGGCGCTGCTGCCCATGTTGCGCCACATCCCTGGTTGCGAAAGTGCGCCGGCGGTGGCGGTGACGGCCGAGGCCGAATTCGAGCTGCGCGGTTCGGGCTTTACCGAGCTGTGGAGCAAGCCGCTTGACCTGCACACCATGCTGCGCAGGCTGGACGCGTTGACACCGTCGGCACAAACGCCGCCAGACGTGGCTCACGAGCGGCCCATCGACTGGCCCGTCGAGCGGCCTCAAAGGCACACAACCGCCGTTCACCGCCGCCTTTAGAACTCAACGCGGCCTGAACATCACCCGCAGCGGCAGACTTTCAGGCAGCACGTACACCACGCCGCGGCCCGCAGCGAAGAGCGGTCGCAGCAGTTCGTCGTAAAACGCCGTCGGCACGTTGATGCAGCCATAAGAGATGCGGTTGTCGGCAGGTGTCGGCGTGGCCAGGCGCTGCAGACGACGTTCGGCGGGGTTGTTGGTGCGCACCCGGTGCATTGACACCGCGGCTTCGTAGTCGACCCAGAAGATGTCTTCTCCTTTGGCATTCATGCCGGGTTCCAGCGCGAAGCGACCCGCGGGCGTGGTGCGTTCTTCAGGCCGTATGTCCGAAAGCTCGCGCTCGCCGATGCCTGGCACCGAGAGATCGCCGCGCGCCGCCCCGATCAGCACCGGCGTGCTGCCGATCGGGCGGCGCTCATGGTCGAAGAGCCACAGCCTGGCCTGGCGCTTGTCGAGAACGGCGAAGGGCCGCTGCTCATGGTCCTGCGTCTGAGCCACCCACTTCATCAGTGATGGCAGATCGGATGGCAGCGTCTGCGCTGAAGCTGTCGCTGTGCCTGCGCACAGCAACGCCCACGCCACCGCAATGGCGAACGACCGCGCTCGCAGCCTCACTGCACCACCGCCGCGATCACGCGGTGCACCGGGCGAACCCACAATCCATCGGGGCCAGGGCGCCCGGTGCGCGTGGGAGTCAGGGTGATCGACATGGCGGGTTCTTGCGACGGCAGGCATCCAACAGACCCGGTACATGGCATTTGCCATGCCCGCAGCGCGCCTGCGCTGGAGCGCAGTTCGGCCGGCGACGCGCAGTCAGGGCAGCGGCGGCGTGATGACCTGCTTCTCGCCCAAACCGACCTCACGCCCCGCAATCACCGACGCAGCCAGAGACAAGATGCGCGAGATGGCGTTGTTGGGGCCGTCCCAGACTTCGATGCGCGACGGCGTCACCTTCAGCAGCACCAGGTCCGGGTCTTCCGGCCCGCTCCACCAGGCGCGGGCCACGACAGTCCACAGCGCCTTCTTGCGCTCGGAATCGTCGACGATTGCAACGTGGCCGGACATCGAGACGTAGTCGCCTTCGCCCGGCATCGCGAAGGCCAGGTTCGCCGCGCTGTCGTCGGCATCCTCGATCCACGGTGCCTTGCGCGAGACCATCATCCAGACTGCGCCTGAGGCGTCCATCTCCTGCGCAGTCATCGGCCGACAGGACAGCATGCCCAACCCGTCTGCCACGGTCAGCAGCGCGGTGTGCTGGTCCTCGAGCTTCTTCGCCAGGTCCTTCATATCGGCGCTGGCTTGGGGCTGGATGCGCATGGTTTGTCGCCTTTCGTATCGGGATGGGGATCCGCACCATCGTGCCGCCGTTGCCGCACCACGGCTGCGGGCGATCGCCGCAACACCGTGTAGGAATCAGCCCCAGACAAGCGCCTGTGACTAGCGTTCTGCGCCGCGTTGCGCCAGGCCGCAGCAGAACGCCAGGAGCTCATCCAGATCGTTGGACTTGTCGAACACGCGGTCCGCACCCAGGGCCTTGCACTGCGCGCGCATGTCGTCGCTGGCGCAGTTGGTCAGTACGACGCGCGGCGCCGGCAGCCCGCACTGCAGCGCACCGCGCAGCACGCCCAGCCCCGACCCGGCTTTCAGGAAGACGTCGACGATGACCAGATCCAGTTCGCCGCAACGCTCGGCGAGTTGGGCCAATGCGGTCGACTCGTCAGCAGCGTGGCCGACCACCCTCACCGGCGTCATCTCTTCGAGTGTGGCCACCAGGTTGTCGAAGATGACCTGGTTGTCCTCGACAACGTAGGTGCGAAGCAAGCGCGATGGCTCGCCGGCGTCGCGGGTGGAGATGCGGCTCACGACTCCTGGATACGGCAAGCCCGGGGCGGGCAGTGAACGAACCTTATGTCGACGCCGCGCGCCGCAGGATCGGCCACTGGCTTGATGCCGTGTCAGACGATGCCCACAAGTGATGCGGTCAAAGCGCCCGCGCGGCACCAGGATCAGAACCTGCAGCCGCACGCGCACAAGGCTCCGGGCATGCGGCTTGCCAAGACTGCTGGACCAGACCATGCCAGACCCGCGATCGCGCAGGACCCTGACCCGCAACCGCCACCTAAGGGATTCACCATGTCCACGCCCCTCGACCCGCGATCCAACGCCTTGCTGGCAGCGTTCGCAGACGCTGGCTGCAGCAGCCTGCTGAACGACCTGCAACCTGTCGACATGCCGCTGAGCCAGGCCTTGAGCGACTTCATGCGCCCGGCGCAGGACGTCTACTTCCCCACCACCTCGATCGTGTCGCTGTGGTGTCTCACCCAGGATGGCGACTCTGCAGAGGTGGCCGCGGTGGGCCGCGAGGGCATGGTCGGCATCTCGGTGATCATGGGCGGCGGCTCCAGCACCTGCGGAGCCGTCGTGCAAAGTGCAGGCCAGGGGTTTCGTATGAGCTCCTACCTGATGAAGGACAGTTTCGACCGCGGAGGCCCGGTGATGCACATCGTGCTGCGGTACATCCAGTCGGTGATGACTCAGATGACGCTGACGGCAGTCTGCAACCGCCATCACAGCCTCGAGAGCCAGATCAGCCGCTGGCTGCTGCAGACCCTCGACCGACAGCCCGGCCAGGACATCCTCATGACCCACGAGATGATCGCCCGCGCCCTGGGCGTGCGCAGGGAGGGCGTGACCGAAAGTGCGGTCAGGCTGCAACGCGCCGGCTTGATCCGCTATGGCCGTGGGCGAATCACGATCCTGAACCGTCGTGGCCTGGAAGGACACGCTTGCGAGTGCTATGCGATGCTCAGCAAGGAATGCGAACGCCTGCGTCCGCTGGCGGTCGGTCAACTGCCGAATCTGCGTTCAAGTGCCGCCGCGCGCGACGGCACCGCAGCCCGCTCGGGCTCTCGCCAGCCGATGCCCGCTTGACGAAGCGCCCGCTGGCGTTTCATTCACACCCCGGTTCTCTGCCCGGCCGCTCTGCCCGGCCGCTCTGCCCGGCCGCTCTGCCAGGGAGGATCACGCACCGGGGCGGGCGGCACGCCCGCAGGGCCCGGTGGGTCGATGATCTCGGGCGGAGGCGGCGGATCGATCTCTGGCGGCGAAGGCGAGTGACCCGGATGGCCCGGAGTGGGCACCACATCCGGCGGCGGCTGGGGGATGTCGACCTCGCCGGGCACGACCGTGAAGGCCGGCGATGCCACGCTCGCGAACCCGCGGGGGTGCGTCAGGGCGGCGGTGGTTTGCGGTGCGGTGTTCATGGGCAGATCTCCTTTGGCCTCGTACGGGCAAGCGCCGTTCCCAAGACTGTCCAGCGTGTGGGCGGCAATCTGGTGGTCTCAGCAACTGCTCGGCCCGCAACCGGGCGGCAGCCCTTTCGGCCAGCGCGGCAGAGCGCGCAGTCGCGCAGATTCAGCGGCGCAACGGTTCGGTGGCCTGCCCGGCGGCGGCGCGCCGGGGCACCTCCGGCGCCGCTACGGCCGGCGACGCGGGGTCAGGCACCATGCCACGCAACGAGCCGTGACGCTGGCTGTAGACCCAGGTCAGCTCGGCGCCGAGCAAGAAGACCTGCGCCGAGTAGTAGACCCACAGCAGCAAGACCACCAGCGAGGCCGCAGCGCCGAACGGCGAAGCCACACCGCTGCGCCCGATGTACAGGCCGATCAGCGTCTTGCCGACCGTGAATAGCAGCGCGGTGATCACGGCCCCCACCGCCACATCGCCCCAGGCGACGCGCTGGCGCGGCATCCACTTGTAGATCATCGCGAAGACCGCGGCCACGAGCACGAAGCCGATGGCGAAGTTCAGAACCTGCGCCAGCAGGCCCCAGCCGGCCAACCATGGCGCCCACCATTTGTCCAGCGCCGCCAGCGCCGCGCTCAGCACCAGCGAGACCAGAAGCAGGAAGCCGATGCCCAACACCAGGCCGAGCGACAACAGCCGCGTACGCAGCAGAGCCCACAGCCCATTGCCCGTGCGCTTGGGGGCCCGCCAGATGCGGTCGAGCGCGTCCTGCAGTTCGCCGAAGACGCTGGTCGCGCCCACCAGCAGCATGGCCACACCGACCACGGTGCCGGTGACGCCTGCGGCCGGCCGGTTCAGGCTGGCCAGCACCGCCTCGATGGTGGCCGCGCTCTGCTCGCCGACCAGCCCCGAGAGCTGGCCGAGGATCGCGCCGCGTGCGGCATCCTCACCGAACACCAGGCCGGCCACCGAGATCACGATCAGCAGCAGCGGGGCGAGCGAGAACAGAGTGTAAAAGGCCAGCGCTGCACCCATGCTCGGCGCGTAATCGTCGACCCAGGCCAACGCGGAATCTCGCAGCAGCCGCCAGGCTGCCCCGATCATCGGTGCGCGGCCGCGCTGCAGGCGGCCAGAGTGGATGAGAGCGGGCGATGCCGAGACACGGTCATGAGCGGTTTCCGTAATCGATCGTGGTCTGATGAAGCCGAACCATCGGACGCGGCCACTGCGATGCCGCAAACCCTTCGTAAACCATGCGGAAAAGTTTGCCGGTGCGCCGTCGTCCTGCCTGCAATGCCACGGACGCGGGCCCGCTGCCCAGGTGGATGGCTCCAGAGGGCAACGACCATGCCCATCGAACCATCGCAGCGCATCTCATGGCCTGGCCGTCGCGCCCATCGCGGCATCCCGTTTGCCAAGGATGCGTCTTAAGCCCACACCGATCCAGCACCACGACCCGATCGAGCTTTTCGCCGCCTGACGGTGGAATTCGAAGTCCGGGCCGGTATCAAGCCGGGCCTGCATGTTGTTTTCTGGGCGCCCTTCGGCGCCCGCTGAGAGAGGGATTCCGATGAGCACAAGCACCAGCACCAGCACCACCACCCCCGCACTGTCCAACAACCGCATTCGACACGCACCGGAGACGTTGCGCGAAGGTCTGCCGCCCGCCGGTGCCGCGTTGCTGGCGGCCACGGCGCTGGTGTGGCCGGCGCTGGCCGGCCGGCGCTGGGGGCCGCACCGGATGGCGACGGGCATCTGGTACCGGCTGCTGCGCAAGCCCGGCTTTCAGCCACCAGACAAAGTCATCCCGGTGGCCTGGACTGTCATCGACTGCGCATTGACTGTGGCGGGGTACCGTTTGTTGCGCCAACCTTCGACCGCCCCGCGAAACCGCGCACTAGGCTTGTGGACGCTCAACGTCGGCCTGATCGGTGGCTGGAGCGGCCTGTTCTTCGGCCGCCGCAACCTCCCGGCCAGCACCGCGCTGGCCGCGGGAATGATCGGCAGCGGCATCGCTTACGTGGCGCAGGCCAGCACAGTCGACCGGCCAGCCGCATCAGCCGGCGTGCCCTTCGTCTTGTGGGTGGGTTTTGCCACGGCGCTGACTGCGGCGCTGTGGCGAAAGAACACCTGACCGAATCGCCCGCCCGCGCTTGA
>Ga0105046_10007338_pt1 | contig 17370 bp, 12 predicted proteins | sample MAT03_FD_78385 | JGI IMG/M metagenome (GOLD analysis project Ga0105046, IMG submission 78385) | Freshwater microbial communities from Lake Fryxell liftoff mats and glacier meltwater in Antarctica - MAT-03 (megahit assembly) | ecosystem: Environmental > Aquatic > Freshwater > Ice > Liftoff...
CTGGTGAAACCTGGCTTCCTGCCAGGCAAGCTGGACAGGGGAGCGATGGCGTTTACGATTGTGTGCTCATTCCAAATCGTGCGTTCCTGCCGGACAAGCCGGCAAGGGGACGGAAGGAAAACACAACTTTTTCGCCCCAGAAAATCTTAGGGCAATACCAAGTTTTTAACGGCCCAGGCTAACGCCCTCCAACCCCGGCCACCGCTGAGTTCACCGGCAGAAACTGCCGGATTTTCAAATCACAAAAACGCTCTTTCCCTGGTTGCCGCAGCCCTCCTATACTTCTGTATCGCATTTGCGGGACCGGACCAGGTCAAGGAAGGCAGGCAATGACCGCGCACAGTATCGTAGATCTAGTCGCTTTGGCCATATTGCTCTATTGCGCCGTCAAGGGTGCCTCGCGCGGGTTGCTTTCGCAACTGTCGTGGGTGATTGCGCTGTTGTTGTGTTTCAAATTTTCCGGCACGCTGGCACCGGCGATCGAACCGCTGATCAGCGTCGCCCCGCCGTTGAAACAGTGGCTGGCGATGCTCGCAGTGTATGTCGGGCTGTGTGGCGTGTCGTTTGTCGTCGCCGGAATGCTGAGCAGTTGGATAGCGAAGGCAAAGATCATTGATTTTGACAAGCACCTGGGCGGGATTCTGGGCTTCGTCAAAGGTGTCGTCATCTGCATGACAATCATGTTTTTTGCGATCACAATGTCCATTCCGATGCAGGATATTGTAAGTCAGACGTATTCCGGCTATGCAGCGGCGATCATCCTGCACAATTCCCGGCACCTGATACCCCTGCTTCCCGAAAACGCCGTCCCGACCGTGCGAAACGTCATCGACGACTTCAACAAATCGCTGCAACCAGCAGCGGACGACTTGAGCGGAGCAACGGCTTCTGAAGCCGGAAAATTCGGATCCGACTCAACTGCCAATGGCGGCAGCGGCCTGGATCTGTCCGGCCTGTTTCCCAACGGCCTGCGCGGCGGATCATCGACAGGCGGCAACGGAACTGACAGTACTTTGTCCCGACGCAACGAACCGTCGCTGGAAGATCTGCTGAGTCAGATACCGACGAGTCTGCGGGAAAAGCTGAACAAAGAGATGATGGACATCCTGCGAAACTCATCTGCAGAAGAAAAGCAGCGACTGTTGAAAGAATTAGGCAATTCGATACCGCAAAATGCCGGGTCGATTCTGAACGACTTTTTGAGCGGATCGCCGGGTGCAAACGGGCAGGGCAGTGCAGGATCATCGAATTCAAATCAACTCGGTCCGCATGAGTCCTCATTGCTGAAAGAAATCGCCGGGATTTACAGCCAGCGAAACGACATCATCGCGAAGTCCAGACAGTACCTCGCGGGGGTTCCGAGTGACGTTCAGCGTCGAGTTCTGCAGGACTGGCACGCCGATGCCATGGGACTCAACAACGACCCGGACCCCGGGACCGACGTGAACACTCGAATTGATGTTCGAATTGTGCGACAACTCAATCGAGCGGACATCTCTCTGGATCGTCTGGATCGGGACTTGCGGACTCGATTGAGTCAGGCAATGCGTTGAGCCGACACGGTCAACGCCGGGTGAAGGGTCGGCGGCGGCGAATCAATTTCGAGCATGGCACGAGATCGTGTGGCCGAATCAACCCTGGCGGCGGGGTCCGTATTTTGCCCCTGAAAAACCAGCCATTTTTAATTTTAACATAACATAACGGACATTATCGGACGTTGCGGATGGTGTTTTCAGGGTGCCCTGTGAACTGAAAAGAGAATGCGAACCAACTCATTCGATCGATCTTCGGTGAGCCGGAATCGCGACGGCGATGATTGCCTTGCCATGATCACCGGGCGTTCAAACCGATCACTGCGACAGTCCAGAATTGCCCTGCCCGCCTCTCGGTTTTCATGCAGATTCCGGATCGCAAAATCCGTGGGATGGAACGGACGCCTGATGAGCTATACCGGCACACCACGGTCGATTCGGAGGTCACCCCGGTACGGAGGATCCGTCTTCGTGAAAGACGCCGATTCGACGGTATCGCTGATAGCGGCGTTCGAGCAGATCCGGGATCGAAAAACTGTCCAGATCCTGGAGCGATTCGACCAGTCGCGCTTTCAGGGTCGTCGCCATTTTGAAATGGTCTCGGTGGGCTCCGCCAAGTGGCTCAGGGATTACTTCATCAATCACGCCGAGTTGTGTCAGATCCTTACTCGTAAACCGCAGAGCCTTGGCGGCCTTGTCTGCGTGCTTGGAACTCTTCCACAGGATGCCGGCACAGCCTTCCGGGCTGATGACTGAGTAGTAAGCGAATTCAAGCACGGCGACATGATCACCCATACCGATTCCTAAAGCACCACCGGAACCACCTTCGCCAATCACCACGCAGATAATGGGGACTTCCAGCGTGGACATGTCGCGCAGGTTGACGGCAATATTGTACGCCTGGCCGCGTTCTTCTGCGCCAATCCCCGGATATGCACCCGGCGTATCGATCAGGCAAATAATGGGCAGACCGTAGCGGCTGGCCATTTCCATCTTTTGCATGGCCTTGCGGTAGCCTTCAGGATGAGCACATCCGTAGCAGCATTCATTGCGTTCTTTCAGGTTACGGCCTTTCTGATGTCCGACGAACATCACTTTTCGGCCTGCTAATCGGGCAAACCCAGTCACGATGGCTCGATCATCACCGAACGACTTGTCTCCGTGCAATTCCACGAATTCGTCAAATACCAGTTCCAGATAGTCGGGTGTTTGCGGCCGGTCCGGATGACGCGAGACTTGAACGGTCTGCCAAGCGTCCAGATTCGCGTAGCGTTCGCGGGTCATCTTGCTCAACTCAACACGCATTCGCCGCATAATCTCCTTTTCGGCGGGAGTGGGATCCTGCTGCGATTCGAGCTTCAAAAGTCGCTCTTCCAGTTCGTACAGCGGCTTTTCAAACGATAATTGATGCAACGCAGCCATAACTTGACCCAAACCGTACCCAAAAGCAGAACGCAACGCACACAATTTTCCCAACTGGAACAGCGACAAAAAACGTCCGATCGCTGCCAATCCGCATGTCGTTTACCGAGCCAGCGTCCCGGAACTTTACGGGATTTGCGGGTTTGTGAAAATACCGCCATGGAATCCGGTCGCGAAACACGGGCGATTCCTGCCGATTATGGCCTGAATCCAATGATCCCCCTCGGAACTAATAGTGGCTTTGAGGACCATGCGAGGTTTCGATAATATTGGTCAAACAAAACGAATGGTGTATCTGAGTGAAATGCAAGGAGTACTACAGGACGTCCGGTAATTCGGTCATGAACTCTAAACTCACGGCTGGATCTTCCTTCGCAGAAACTGGCAGGCGTCGCTCCAAAGGCAAAAGCACAGTTGGCGGAACGGGTGACACAGGTGGATTTTGCACAGGCGATACACGTGTTTCAGGTTTTGTAGACGGTGGCTGTGGCACCAACGGCTGCGGCATCGGCTGTTGTTGTGGTGGCATAGGCTGTTGCATCGGAATCTGTCCTGGCGACATCTGCATCGGCTGATTTGGCATTTGCATCGGGTACGGCTGTTGCCCCGGCATCATCTGCCCCGGCATCATCTGCCCCGGCATCATCTGCCCCGGCATCATCTGCCCCGGCATCATCCCTGAATACATCATTCCGGGCATCATTTGGCCCGGCATTCCATATGGCATCTGTGGCATCATGCCAGGTGTCTGTTGGGGCGGTGCGGCTGTGGATTTCGCGCCGACTTTCTTTACAGCTTCCATTTCTCCGATCGGTGCCGTCAGACGCTTACTCTTCTTCGGCTTGACGGGTGCCGCCAGTCCGCGCGACACGCGATCTGCATCCGCCCGACTGTCCAGTCGCTTATCGACACTCAAACTCTCATTGTTTTTCGCATCCTTAGTTTTTCGCGCATGCAACTCAGCGGGATCTTCAACAAAGGCGCGAACGTTTCTAAAGAGCGACATCACTTCACGCATTTCAGCCGGACGATCCTTCGGTTTCTTAGAAAGCAGCTTCAGTATCAATGCGTCCAGTTCCGGCGAGACGTTCGGATTCGCCACTGATGGCGGCGACGGGGATTCACTGAGATGTTTTGCCAGCAAATCGCTGGGACTCAGCCCTGCGAATGGTGGAGACCCCGTCGCTATTTCATAGATCGTTACTCCCAGACTGTAGATGTCCGACTGCGGCGTCGGCGATTTCTTTATAATGATTTCCGGGGCAATATAAGTTCGCGTCCCCATGATGTTCTTCTGCTTCCCACCAACCAGCTTCATCACGCCGGTGATGATTCGCGAAGCCAGAGAAAAATCGATCACGCGCACTTCTCCCGTCTTATTCACCAGTACATTGTCTGGCTTAATATCTCGGTGCAGCCAACCTTTTTCATTCATATGCACAAATGCCTGACACATGGCTTCCACAATTTTCTTCAGGCGGGATTGCGTTTCCGAAAGATTGCCGGCGATCTGGGTCTTCAAGCTGGGCGCACGGAAATAATCCATGATGAAGAAGCCGTGATCGCGGTTCATCTCCAATTTGTGGTATCGAATCATCGTGGGATGCTCAAACAAAGAGCCAACCTTAAACTCGTGTTTTAAGACTTTTTTTGCAGCTGGATCCTTCAGTGAATCCGGGAGGAGCAGCTTCATCGCAAAGGGCACGGTGGAACCAGCCTGAGTCACTTCCCAGATTTGAGTGGACTTGCCTGTCGCCACGCAGTTTTTAAGCTCGTAGCCTCCGATCAGGTTTTGGTTTTCGCTCACGAGACTATCCCCCGCACGATTCTGGGTCACGAAAATATCCGACGGCCCGAAATTGTTCCATCGACCGTAACATGATACGACAACGCCGCGATTTAGGCGACTCTCCGGAGTATACGCAGGGCTGCCGGGGGTGCGGGAAGTCGAAACTGTCAACTTATGGCAGGTCGATCGAGAGAATTCCGGTTTCAATTCACGGCATTTCCTACCCACCGAAATCCGCCGCTGAATTGTGGAGTTTGCCACGATCTGACATAGTCCCGTCGTGCAGGCATTGCAGATTCGAACGGATTGTGGAGCTCCTGCATCGTGATTCAGGGTCAATTGTCGCAGTGCCCTGCTCTTCCACACATTCTTTCGAGAGTCGTTTCATGCCGCTGCAGTTTTCCAATAGTCCGATCAGCCGGTTCGTTCGTAACGTGATTGTTGTCGGTATAATCTGTCAGGCATGCACCGTAGTTGTATCCGCTGCGGACGCTGTTCAACACTCGATGTTCGCAGGGTCGCTCATCCAGCCGGGCGACGACGACGGAGATATTCTGCGACGATTTGAAGTGCAACTGCTGACGACGAATCAGACTTACTTCTTTCACGTCATTGATGATGCACGCCATGGATGTCCCTGGTCCGACAGTTTTGGCCGCACAGGCCCCGCAGTCGGAACAGACACTGTTCAGCCACATCTGGTCTATGATTACGATGGCCATGCCTATCTGATTGGACTGCCACCCTTCGTTGTGGCATTGCCGACAGGTATTGAGCCGGATGCAACATGGGAACAGGCTGGCTGGCAAATGACAGCCATCGAGCAGCGCTCAGTCAACGACGTCCCTGCATGGATCGTGGAGGCGCGCGAACGTCGCGGTCGGCAACAGACATTGACGGTGGATGCGGCAACCGGCATGACGCTTCGCGCGGAAGCCGATGTATTCATGGGGCAGGGAGACCAGTTCAAACTCACACTCGCACGCGCATCCGGCAAACTGCTTGAACAAGCAACATCCGACAAGGTCATAGAACTGGAGAACGAATTGCTGGCGTTGCAGACCGCCCTGAAACGACGCCCCGACGCGCATTTGAGCGAACTGTCAGCGCGTCAGATTGCGGACGTGGTGGCTGCGTCAGATCGATTGACTATCCTTGCCACCAGTACGCCGCTCGAAATGCTTGTGCGGCAAATGAAAGCCGACGTTGACCAACAGCAGAAACGCCTGGCATCGACAGCAAGCCTCGCCACGAAACTCATCAACACCGATGCGCCGCAATTTGCCCTGTCGCTGATGGATGGCGGGACACTGGAATCGGAGAGTCTCAAAGGGAAAATTGCTATCCTGCATTTCTGGGATTATCGGGACGCACCGCTGTCTGAACCATACGGGCAGACAGGATATCTGGAGTTTCTGTTCAACCAGAAAAAAAAGATGAATGTGACCGTCGTCGGCGTAAGTACCAATCCGGATCTGCAAAGCAAAGAGAATCTCAGTCGTGGTCGACGATCAGTTCGAAAGCTGTCTGAGTTCATGAATCTGAGTTATCCGGTCGGTCACGACGACGGAGCTTTGTTGAAAACTTTCGGTGATCCGCGCGAAACACGAGGACAGTTGCCACTCTGGATCGTGCTGAATGCAGACGGCAAAGTGGCTCACTACCATGCTGGCTTTTATGAAGTCGATGCCGCGCAGGGGTTGAAGGATCTGGAAGCCGTGCTGGCAGAACTGATCCGTGGAAAGTAATCAACTCACACGGCAGATCAATACTTTCAGGTATTCTGTTTCGGGGCAGGTGACGCGGACAGGATGGTCAGCGGGCTGACCGCGGTTCTCCAGAACCTGAATGTCACGACCGGACTGGCGCGCCACTTCAGCCAGCATTTCCTGAAATTCATCGCGACTCACAAGACCCGAACAACTGCAGGTGACAAGGATGCCGCCCGGCTTGAGTACCTGCAGACCCAATAAATTCAGCCGCACATACCCGTTAATCGCTCGATCCATCCCTCCGCGCGTGCGTGCCATGCGTGGTGGGTCCAGAATCACAGCATCAAACAAAGTGCCTTGGCCTGCCATGGCTTCCAGCGCGGGACGCACATCATTGCGTTGCCATCGACATCGATCAGCGACGCCGTTGAGTTCCGCATTGGCCTTCGCCAGCTCCAGCGCGGACTCAGAAGAATCGATTCCCAGAATTGAAGCTGCGCCGCCGAGTTTCAGTGCCGTGATTCCAAATCCTCCGGAAAAGCAGAAGGCATCCAGCACCTCTGCGCCTTTCAGGTATCGACTTGCCGCAAGGCGATTGTCACGCTGATCAAGATAACAGCCTGTCTTCTGACCCTGCTGCACATCGACACCGTAATTGACACTGAACTCGTCGATGAACAAAGGTCGCGGAGGTTCCTGTCCTGACAGCAATCCATCGACGACATCCAGACCTTCGGCTTCGCGCATGCCTTTTTCGGTCCGCAGCCAGATTCCTTTTGGATGCACCTCCGTCTGCAGTGTTGTCAGGATGGTATCCCGATGCCGGAACAGAGCCAGACTGGTGAACTGAACCAGCAGAAAACCGCCGTAGAAATCCACCGTCAATCCTGACAAGCCATCGGCTTCGCTGAAAATCAGTCGGCAACCGGTGTTTGTCGAATTGAGATCAAATATCTTGCGGCGAGATTCGACGGCCTGATGAATCGTCGCTTGCCAGAAAGCGGAGTCCAGCGGCCGCTCGAGCTGCCACGAGTAAAGCCGCGCCACGATGCGACTGTTCGGGTTGTACAGACCCCAGGCAATGAAGCGGCCTTCCGAATTTACGAGTTTCGCAATCGTCCCCGGTGGCACGTCAGCCGACTTCATCCCGTTGACACGATCCACGGCACCGACGAAAACCCACGGATGGCGACCAAAGAATGGTTGAGCCCGTCGACTGCGCACGATAACTTCGACGAAATCGTTACGAGGCTCAGATACTTCCGCAACAGTTGAAGCAACTTCCTGATCAGACATGTTTCTTAGCTATCACCGCGCAGGATGCGGTGTTCCATTTCTTCAAGGTACGCGAGAAGCCGATCACGTTCGTTCGACAGATGACGAACGCGCAGCAATGAACGCACACGAGTGCGAAGTTCCAGACGATTCACAGGCTTTGTGAGAAAGTCGTCGCAGCCGGCGTTTACGGCCTTCTCAATATCCCCGGTTTCGTTCAGAGCGGTCACGATCAGCACCAGAATACCTCGGCGCGCCGGGTCGCCTTTGATTTGTGAGCAGACTTCATAGCCACTCATCCGCGGCATCATAATGTCCAGCAGAATCAGATCCGGCTGATGCTGATCCACCAGTTGCATCGTTTGCTGTCCGTCCGATGCCATCAGAATCTCATATCCTTCATCAGCAAGGTACGCTTCCAGCAATTCACGATTCTGCTGAATGTCGTCCGCAATGAGGACGCGAGAGGAAGAGACGTCAATGTCTGAACTGCTATTGCTCATCTGGTCTGCCTGATGATCGATGCGTAAAGGGGATCGGGCTGCGGATGGCAACCGCCCTGCCCTGCTTTCTGCGATGACAAGTACCGGCGGGCCGACACCCGCCGCTCGCCGGAAGAGCTGCGCCGCCAACGACGGCGGAAGTATAGAGGAAGCAGGGTGCCGAGAAAATGCTCAGCGGCAGGCTCCGCATTTATGGCGAATCAGAACGATCGTATCTGCAGTGACCAGTCAGCAATGCACCGCACAGCCCGATTCTCGCCAGCATCGTCGGAATTGTCAGTTTCGTCGGTTGCGGTCGGAAGAGGAGCCCAGAAGCCTGCATCAGTCAACGATTTGTGGCTGAGCTCCCGCAGAGCCTTCGCCTGAGCTCCCGGAGTCGAATCCAGCAGGAGCACCGAGTGCCCTGCCCCGACAACTCCCTGAATCTGCGAACCGGAAAACCAGCCATCCGTCAGTGCGATGCCGCGAATTGTCGAAGGTCCGCCGAACGTACATTGCCACGCCATCGATGCCTGCGGGCGATCGGCAACCACCACCACGCGTCGCAGATCGGCTCCCGCCTGCGAGACGAGTGCTCGAATCGTCGTCATCACCAGCGGAATATCGTCCGGCGTCAATCGCGAGGATTCCGGATTCTGTGGAATCGCGACCGTCAGGCAATGCGACTTCAGCACCGGCCCCCAGCGACGCACGATGTCTTCTTCGCTTGTCTTGTCGGCGGACAGCAGAATGATGATGCCGGGCATCACCTGACTTGAATCTGATGATGAAAGGACGACACAGCGACCGCGTTCTTCAAAGTTGAATTCGCGGCGCGCGACACCGTTTGTGGTTGGCGAGGCCGGGGATTTGTCTGCCGGATCGCCCTTGGTGTCAGCGTTGCCCGACGCAGTATTTTTCGCACCCGATGAAGGTCGTGATTTCTGAATCTGTTCCAGCACGATGTTGGACAATTCAATCACATTTTCCGGACGACTGGCCGCCGTGATCTCTGCCGTCTGCGTTTTTGTTTCGCCGGGAATACGATACTCGATCTTCGCTACGGATCCCGGAATGAGTTCAGCGACCGCGATTGATAATTCAGCGAGCGACGGTGTGTCTGCGGCGTTGAGCGACACAACTTCGATTCCCACGGGGCCGATTTGTGCGGCAGTCGGCGAATCATTCACGACAATCAGCGGAACGGAATCGCCGACATCCTGAGTCTCCCCACCGTTCTTCTGCAGAATTCCGGGAAGCTTGATACGAGGAATATCGAGCGGCTGTTTCTGTCCGTCTTCGCCCTTGTCAGCATCGTTTGTCACGTCTTTCTCTGTCGCATCTGCTGGTGCGTCGGATGACTCTGTCTGCTTCGCAAGGCGAATGGGCAGCAGTCCAAGATACCCTTGCGACACGGGCGGCAACGATTCCACAAGCTCAACCGTCGGTGTCATTTCTTCCTGGCCACGTCGAATCTTCAGGACCACTGAATCGCCGACATAGCGCCGTGCGAGTGATTCCATCAGAACGCTGCTGCGCTGCACCGTCTGACCATCAATCGCCAGGATCCGATCTCCCTTGAATAGTCCGGCATGCGCCGCAGGACTGCCGGGAGAAACACGATCGACAATGACATCTGCGTCGAATGCTCCTGCGGGTACAAGCCGGATACCGAGTCTGCCTGGTTTCAGATCCAGGCCCGAACGCAGTTTTTCAGCTGAGGCGAGCGCATCTTTGAGCGGTATCGCAAACCCGATCCCGGAATCGTACCATTCAATTCCGGAAGTGGCTGAACCGCCGCCGCGAGGCGACAGTGGCACCAGAATTCCGGCAATCGTGCCATTCAGACTGACGAGTGGTCCGCCGTAGTTGACGGGCGATACCTTCGCGTCTGTCTGAATGGCCATCCCATGGATGCGATTCAACGCGCTGATGATGCCCACGGAAACACTTGATGATTCGGCGGCATAGAATCGTCCCAGCGCGATCGACCATTGCCCGACTTCAACCGCAGCACCTGCATCGACCACTGCAGGAGTCCAGCGACCCTCCTTCGCTTTCAGCAGCACGATGCGTCGCACACTGTCCGTAGCAACGATTGTCGCATTCGTGCGCCTGCCGGACTGATCTTCGACAAGCACAGCTTCTGGATTTCCTTCCAGCGCAAACTGACTTGTCAGGATTTCGCCGTCCTCTGAGATTACGATCCCGGTGGTCACGAGCGATTGCACCGCATCGCCATCGATCGTCTGTTCACCACCGATGACACGCAAACGCACAATCGACGGTTCGACTTTGCGAATGGCCGCCTGAATCGCCTGGCCCAGGTCGTCGCCGGATGCCGACTGGCCGGGAAGCATCACGCCGAGAATGACACAGCTGAATAGTAAGGTTTTCATAAATCGTGTAACCCGCAGTCGAAGACGAGTGCTTTGTCAGGCTTTAAAAAAGGGGTCAGGAACCAATAGCCAAATGGCCCAGAGGGTGCTCCGCACTATTGGTTCCTGACCCCTTTTTTAAAGCATCAACCCAAAAATTTAACGTTAACAAAGCACCAGATCGTTTAACATTGTTGCGCACGGCGATCATCACCGCTTCACCGCAGTCATCTGAAGATCATCCAGATCCAACTGTCCCTGAGCGCCATTCAATCCGATTCGAATGATCAATTCCTTCGCATTGGAAGGAACGATGACGGTTGAGTTTGCATTTTGCCAGCCAAAGCTGCCTCGCCATTTGCCCAGCACCGTGGTGCCGACTTCGCGACGAATGTTATCGTAAAAATGCACCACCACGGCCGCCTGTTCCGAAATCTCCCTGCCCGGCAAGATGCTGTTGCAGCGCACCCAGTAGTTCAGACGCAGCGTTCCGACAGTTCGCCCATTAATGGCGGAACCCTGCAGCGCCTGCGAGATCAGTGCGGAATCTTTGTTCTCAAACCGCAGGCAGTACTTGCCGTCCATCGGTGATTCATCACACATGCTGGTCTGCCGCTGATAGTGCCAGCCGTCCGTTTTGTCGTCATCGTTTTCGTCGAGATCAAAAGAACCGTTGACGATCTGCGGACGGTCCGGGTCTGGCTGTATGCGACGAAGATCTTCAGATTCACCGGTCATGGGAACGAACAGTGTCGATGCCAGCCGCTCATCTTTCAGTTCTCCGTTCTCTTTCACGAGCAGATGAAACGACTGCTGATAGCGTTCACCGACAGGAATGATCATGCGACCGCCTTCCTTCAGCTGATCGATGAGAGGCTGCGGGATGTTCTCGGGCGAACAGGTCACGATGATCTTGTCAAAGGGAGCGTGTTCCGGCCAGCCTTTGAAGCCATCGCCATCGAGACAATGCACGTTCGTGTAGCCCAGATCCTGCATTCGCTTCTCAGCCTGTTTTGACAGCGCCGAGACAATTTCAATCGTATAAACGTCTTTGACAATCTGGGCCAGCACCGATGCCTGATAACCGCTGCCGGTGCCAATTTCCAGAACGCGATCGTCCGGTTGCGGAGCAAGCTCGTTGGTCATATAGGCGACAATATAAGGCGGCGAAATCGTTTGCTGATGTCCGATCGGCAGCGCCAGATCTTCGTAAGCACTTGCTCTTTGAGCGGACGGGACAAATTCGTGACGCGGCACGGCTCGCATGGCCTGCAGCACAGCGGTATTCGTAATGCCTTCGCCTTCGATATGAGCCGTGACCATTTCGTCACGTAATTCATTAAACCGTCGACTCTGCGCGGTCGCAGCAGCAGTCAACGCGCACATGACGCATGAGACACTCAATGTGAGCACGATTCGCGTTCGATGATTTGTCATAATTCAGGACTCCTTCCTTGAGCCAGTTTTTGCACAGTATATCGTGTTCCCGCCCTTCACAAAACTGCGGAAGCTGAAGAGATCTCCCGGAGGTGATTTTGCCAGCAAATTGTGTCAAACGAAAAACGCCTGTTTGATCAAAAAAAACGCGATCAGGAATTCCGATGACGCAGAGTGTTGGCGTGAAATCACTTAGCGTTTTCAAGTCGAAATACGTGATCAGAATTCTGCCAACGTCGTTTGACACTGCGTCACACGCGGTTAACATCGCCGCCCGTTGAGTGAGTGAGTACTCGCGGACGAATTCTGCACTCGTCCGCGTTCAAACCTGTAAACAAAGCCAGTCTGCAAGCAACGCCCTGCCCCGGTGGCGACGAGCGATGGAGTGCCTGCGTAAGCTGCAAGCTTTCGCGAATACCCCTGTACTTGTCTATGGCGATGCTGCGCGCTGGTGAAGAAGGAGGGGCGCATGACGCAGCCCGAAAGTCACGAAGACAATCCAACTTCTGACATCCCGCTGCGCCCTGCGCAGCCCGATTCAAACAAGGCTGACAGCAATGAACCGGCGGACACAACAGAACTGCTTCAACAGCATCCTGTGACCGCGCTGCTCGCAGCCCTGCGCGACGAAATCGGTGAACAGAACTTTCAGCATTGGTTTCATAAACGAACCCGATTTGAAGTCTCTGGTGACCGCCTCTTCGTATACGTCTCGAATCCGTTTATACTGAACTGGCTGCTCCGCCGATTTCGATCTGCGTTGAACCGTGCGGCGCAGCTTGTGCTGGGGCTGTCTGCGTCCTGTCAACTGGAAGTGGATGAATCACTGCTGTCAGACACGGCGGCGTCGGCGGATCCCAGGACTGACCGCGTCGAAGGGTCCGGTGCAGATCAGAAGAGGGAGAATGCCGCAGCCGGCGCGACTGCATCAGCATCGGCTCGAAAGCGTCCAAACACTGCTGCCCAACAGCCGTCTGAATTTGATCGTCCGGGTTCTTTGACTCTGCCGAACAACCGTCGCAGGTTTCGCAGTTTCGAATCGTTTGTGTCGGGTGAGTGCAACGATCTGGCAGCGCTTGCCGCGCGACAGGTCTCAGCCGCGCCCGGCGAACGCTACAATCCGCTGTTTATTCATGGCGGCACGGGTACCGGCAAGACACACTTGCTGGAAGGCATTTATACGGAAGCACGCCGTCAACATCCGACAAAAAACGTGATGTATCTCACGAGCGAAGCGTTCACCAATTATTTCACGTCCGCGTTGACCTCCCGTACGGTCCCGTCGTTTCGACAACGATTTCGCAACGTCGATGTGCTGTTGATCGACAATATTGAGTTTCTGGACAATAAGCGGGCAACGCAGGAAGAATTCCTGCACACCATCGTCCAGGTGATCGAACACGGCGGTCAGGTGGTCGTGTCGTCCGATCGACATCCGAGAATGCTCACCAAACATCGCGAAGAACTGACGACGCGCTTTGTCAGTGGCCTGGTCTGCCGCATCGAAGCACCGGATGAAACGACGCGGCACAAACTGGTGCGATCCATGGTGGTGGGCACGAAAGCCGTATTTTCAAATGAAGCGCTCGACTACATCGTCCGCCGTCACCGCAACATGCGGGAGATTCAAGGTGCGATCAATCAGCTGGAGGGCCAGTTTTCCCTGACGGGTCGTCGGATTTCGCTTACGGTCGCCCGGGAAGTGCTGGGCGACATGGCGGAAGAATGCCGCCGTCTGGTGCGAATCAGTGATGTCGAAAAAGTGGTGTGTGAAGCATTCGGCGTAACCGCCGCAGATTTGCGTTCCGCCTCCCGCAGAAAAGCCATCGCCCTGCCCCGCGCGGTGGCCATGTTTCTGTCGCGTCGGATGACAAAGTCCGCGTACCGGGAAATCGGCATGTACTTCGGCGGTCGGGACCACAGCACGGTCGTCGCCGCGGAACGCAAAGTGACCGACCTCGTCACCCGAGGCGACGCCCTCGACCTGCCAACCTCATGCCCCGGCCGCACCTTCGGTGAACTCATCGACGAACTTGAACAACGCCTGATGACCCTGGCGAGTTAGCTCTGCCTGCCGCGCGCATGAGTCAAAGTGTGTTTATCTGTGAAATCCGCGAAATCCGTCGTCAAAAACTCTTTCACGCTCTTCGTTGGGTTGCGGGCGAAGCCTGGGCTGGGTTCATGCGTGTCCATTCGTGGTTTTGAAAAATGACACCCTGATCACTGTTCTGAGACAGTAATTTCCGGACCGGCTCTTACCGACTTGCGAACGACTCCATCATTTCGTGGCTGATGGCCCTCATTCTGCCTGCTGTTCAGTCTGCGCGGGAGGCGGCTCGGCGCACAGAGTGCCTGAATCACTTGCGGCAGTTGTCGATCGCAATGCACGGTGCTGCTTCCAGAAGTTCGAGCGGTCAGCTCCCGGCGTACGGAGTCTGGGGCGACGATGTGGCGACATCTGCGATATCGACTCAACCTGCCGCCCTGTGCAGCTGGGTAGTCGGGATCCTGCCGTTCATTGATCGTCGAGATCTGTACGACCGATGGGATTTCAATCTGCGACACAGCAACAGGGCGAATGCAACTCTGATCAGGACTTTCAATCTGCTGGTCTATAAACGCATCATCACCATCACGATCCTCCATTACCGGCGACGCTCGGCTGCAATGCACTGCATCCTGGCCTTCCACGTTGGACGACTCGAAGCACGTCACAGACCGAGCAAGTTACTCTACGCAGACGAATTTGCATGGCGTCGAGAACGGCGAGCGGAGCTGACCGACTGCAGGTGATTGCTCATCACTGCAAAACCCATCACATCGATCGCAAAAATCCCTGCCAGGACTTCCAGCCGGTCACGAATCCATTGTTTCCGATGCGAAAAATCTCTGCCCGTCTTCAGGTCCTTCCCGCACAGGAACGTCCTGCGTACGCAGCGATTGATCCTTTGATCTGACCCCCGTGAAGGTGATACTCGACACACATGCTGTGATTTGGTGGGTTGATCAAGATGAATTGTCAGACTTCCGACAGGAGCTTGGTCAACGCTTTATCGACCACTTCCTGTCGTGTCATTGGGCCGTGAGTTTGAATGTATTCGTCAATTTCTTTGGAATGTCGCGCCACCACTTCGGTGAGGCTATTTAACCATTGCTTCCACTCCTCACGGACGGCGGGCATTTCGGCCGCGAGTGCTGGTCGCAGTTGCTGGCTCTCAGCCCGCAATTGGGCCAGACGTTCGGGCGAGATGTTCGGCTTAGTCCGCATCATGCCTCTTCGGCGAAATAGGCGGTATATACGTAAATGAAGTCACTGCCGTCGTCGTCGTGGTCGAGCTTGTAGACCACGAAAATGACGTCACCTTTGAACGTTCGCCCAAAGATCGCAGGCCGACCGCTTGAACGGCTGGTCGTCTCGGTCTCGATATTGTCGAACGCCGACTCTGCTTCTTCGGGAGCGAGACCATGTTCGGCAATGTGTTCGACGTTACTTCCGGGGGGCATCGTCCCACAAGAACATCCTGTCCATTAAAGACTCCTGCGTTGTTCATCAATGTCCCATTCCGGCGTTGGTTTGTCAATCGGATGGAGGCCCAGCGTGCGGCCCGGCAGAACGTTGGGGAGAATAATGTGGCCAGCAGGGAATGCTGTTGACGGGCACCTTGACACGACGCGCAGTGGATCATCATTCTCCCGGAATCGAACCCAACGCCAGAAACATTGGGAACAGCCAATCCGTTGGGAGGCCAATCCGTTGGGAGGCCAATCCGTTAGTGACAGGCACCGTGACACTACCCCAGCATTCAACGCCCGAAACCAGCCGACTACCTCGTCAAAGCAGCATAAAAACCTCAGTTTCCTTTGTCAAGTGTCTGGCTCCTGTTGAGTGATTTCTGGCTCCTGTTGAGTGATTTCAGATGGAGCTACGCGAGGGCGGAACATGGGGTATCTTCAGGCTTGTGAATGTGACGATGTCTAGATGAACAGGAAATATCCGTTCCTGGTAGCTCTTCTTCTTGTCGGATGCGGTGCCGGGGTGGCAACGATGACAATTACGATTCCGCCACATACGCTGTACAGCGAAAGGTGCATACAGCGAAAGGTGCATGGCACCGTGGAAAACCACCGTGGAAAACCCCGTGGCACCGTGGAAACCCCCGCCCAGCTGAGATCAACCAAGGACGATATGCCAAACTCGAACTTAGTACCTGTCCAGAAACAAGTCCGCGTTTCGGAACCGTGTGATTCGGAGCCGCGCCCGTCAGGAAGCGGGGCTTGCTTGACCCCCGCTTCCTGACGGGCGCGGCTCCACGGATTTGTTTTTGGACAGGGGCTTACGCAAATGACAGTGTGTTTTAACTGTCTGTGAGTACCCGGTTTTTTGACAGCAGACTGACCACCGTTCCGGTCACAGCCAAAAGAAAGATCGCAAGAACGGCTACAAATGGCGGGTTTTGTTCACCTGCCAGATTTTGAGCGATTGGTTGCATTCTGAATGGAGCACCTGCATGGAATTCGCCCGTTGCGTGTTCAACAATGCGCTTTTCCCCGACCACCTCCAGAAACAGAACTGACAAGCCTTGCTGCTTCGCGAACTGTAAACCCTGTTCAATTCCCATCACCATTAAGCCTGTCGCCAGACCATCGGCCGTCATGCACGAATCGCTCAGGACCGACACCGAAGCCGGAGGATTCATCACGGGCCGACCTGTCGCCGCATCAATCGTGTGAGAATACCGAACGCCTTTGTACTCGAAGTAATTCCGATAGTTTCCGGATGTGGAAACGGACACTCCTGCGCATTCAATCACCCGCTGAATCTCACCGAGCGGCGATTCAACTCCCAATCGCCACTTTTCGCCGCTGGCTTTGATGGTCCCGGTACGGACTTCACCGCCAATATCAACGACGTGCGACGGATAACCCAGCTTTGTCAATTGCTCAGACAATCGGTCGGAGCCATGACCTGGCGCGAGTCCGGAAAGATTCAACGTGAGATCCGGACGTGCTTTGCGAATCGACGGCGGCTCCTGCTGCGCGTCAATGAATTGCATGCCTGTTTTGCTTCGAGCCAGGTCAATCGCTTCCTGAGTCGGAAAGGATTCTGGTCGCCACGCCCCAAAACCCCACAGATCAATCAGCGGCGCGACCGTTGGATCGAAGGCACCACGAGTGACCATGTGAAGTCGGATCGACTCCAATACCACTTCGGCGAAGCCGGGACTCACGGGAAACCAGTCGGTACTCTCGGACTGATTGAACCTGGAAATCTCCGATTCCGGATCCCACGTTGACATCTGCCGATTGACGTCCGCAAGAACCATTTCAATCTCTTCCTGGATC
>Ga0105046_10007341_pt1 | contig 17366 bp, 13 predicted proteins | sample MAT03_FD_78385 | JGI IMG/M metagenome (GOLD analysis project Ga0105046, IMG submission 78385) | Freshwater microbial communities from Lake Fryxell liftoff mats and glacier meltwater in Antarctica - MAT-03 (megahit assembly) | ecosystem: Environmental > Aquatic > Freshwater > Ice > Liftoff...
ACGTTCAAAATCATGCCGCCGAGGGAGTATCCCTGATTGGCGTTGGCGTTCACCCGCCAGTCGGACCGGGCCACATACTCGTTAATGGATGTGATCGGGTCGACCATGTTGGTCCTGAGGGGCCGCGTAGACTGTATGTTGTGGGGAGGAATGACGGATTGCACAATATCTGGCATATCGCGATCACAAGAGCCCCGCTTTGACATTCGTCAAACAACGAGATCTTTATCGTTTTATATTGAATTGTCGCGTTTGCCGGATACTCGACTAAACACCGACCGGCGTGCAGGCTTTTGGCCGTTTGACCGAAAGCTGAATTTTGGACAACTGCTGCTTGACGGTCAGTTCCGGAGCGGGGGTGGACGAGCGCTCGTAAAATGTGGAAGGTTCCGGGGTGGGGGACGGAGGGTTAGCCGCCTCAGCACGGAGTTTGCGGAGCACGACGCGTCCGCCGACCGATGCGCCGATTCTCGCCACGAGCCCGAATTTCGCGATCAACTCGTTGAGGATCGCATCCATTTTGCGGAACATGACCGGGTTGTCCCGATACCATTCCCGCGCAGCCCAGAGGACGGCGGGATATTGGAATCGCAGTTGAGCCCCCTCGCGGCGGAAGCGGCGACGAATGCGGTTGACCGGATGGTTGCTATGCCGATTCCACCCCCGGAGCGTTGCGCGCACCATTCGGATGACGCTGGGACCGTTGACTTCAAAGTCCCGTCGGAACGCTTGAAGGAGAAATTCGGTCTCCATCCCGGACGGAATGTGGGGGTGTTTGTGGGCAAAGCGCAACTGGCCGTGGATGTCAGCCGGCTCCTCGCAGTCCGGATCCAGAAGCGTGCCATTAGTGCGGTGTTCATTGAAGAGGGGAGTTCCCGCCACTGGCGTATAGAGCATGAATTGGTGGAATTCGGTATCGTGGGCGACCGCGTGCTCGATCGCGTCCGGCAGGTTCTCGGGCGTGTGTTCCTCAAGCCCGATGATGCTTGAGCCAAGGATGCTGATTCCGTTCGCTTGAAGCGTGCTCACAAGTTCGCGCGTGTCGGTTCCTGCGAGTTTTTGATACTTGCTTTGATTGCCCTCAAGGCCCATCCAAACCCACGAGACGCCAAGAGCAACAAGCTGCTCGATCGTATAGGAGCGAAGAACATTTGCGGAGCTGAAGACATACAGCGACCAGCTCTTGTCGGCGCGTTTCATCCGTTCCAGCAACCGAAGCGCGCGCTTTTTGTGGAGGAGAAAATTCTCATCCATCACAAAAAACGTCTGCACTTTCATATCGCGTTCGATTTCACACATCACATCGAACAACTCGTCGCCGCTTTCGTAGAAATTCAGAAACTTCCCCTTGCCGCCAAACATGGCAGAAGTGGCGCAGAAGTTGCATCCCATGGGACATCCGACCGACGGAATCACGGTGGCTGCCGTTGAGCCTGGGCGATCAGGCAAATCCATGCCCATGGCGCGGGTGCCAAAGCCGGAAACAATCCGTGGGTGGCGGATCGGAGCAGTGACATCCTCGCCAAGAAACTCGCGAAACCAACTCACGCCTTCGACACGCACGACGTGGTCGGCGTTGATGCGCTCCTTGAGATTCGGCAGGCCAGAAATATGGCCACCCACGATGATAATGGCGCTCGGCTGGATCTCGCGGACCAGACGGCACATCTCGCGAACCTTGAGATAATTCGGAGGAATCGCGCTGATGGCCACAATGTTGTAGGGCTCGGATTTCAGTTCAGCGATGAACCGTTCTCTCGTCGGAAAATCCAGTAGCGAGTTTGGGGCGGAGACGTTCTCGCGAATCATCATCAGGCCCCAGGAACGGTGAAACATACGAAGGGAAAACGGGCCCTGCGCACGAGTGACCTGATTGTGATAAAGCTCCATCGGGTTGATCTCCCGGCTGCCAAACTCGTCGTTTCTGGCAAACGGCCCGAAGACGCTGGAGAAGAGGATACGCGGCTTCGTTGGCTCGTTGCGATCCGCTCCACAGGTGTAGGGCGGCGTCGATGGCGGAAACTGGAGTGTCGGAGTTTTCATTTCAAGGTTGAGAAAACACCGCCCGAAGAATCAAATAAAGAAAAAACGAAGGGCTATTCGTGAATTACTGGGGAAGGGATTGCCGGCCGAGATTTCGCAACGCCCGGACATTCATGGACGCGGATTTCAGCGCCGACGAACGCCATGCACGATTGACCGCGCCGTTTTCGTAATGTTAACGGCTGTGGCTTTGTAGGAAGGCTGGCGAGAGATCGGGTCGAATATTTCGAGGGTGAGACGATTCGTTTCTGCGAAGTGCATGGGGAGAAAGACTTGCCCGGGCTGGACGGAAGATGTGATCATGACATCCGCGTGCAGGGAGCCCCTTCGCGAGCGGACTTCCACTGTATCACCTGGCAGGATTCCCTGACTGAGTGCGTCGTCAGGGTGGAGTTCAAGATAGATCCGTGCGGGGTAGAGCTTGCGGAGCACATCGGATTTGCCCGTGCGGGTATTCGTGTGCCACTGAGCGGAGGTGCCGCGGCCGGTGAGAAGGAAAAAGGGATACTCGGCATCGACAGGTTCAGGGTGTGCTTGAGGTTCTTCGCAGATAAACTTCGCCCGCTCGTCCGGCGTAAAAAAGCGCCCGTCTTCGAAAAGTCTCCGCTCAGTCTTGAAAGGACCGAGGTCCGTCGGTGCCGGCCATTGGATGCCTCGATGTTTTTCCAGGGCCGCATATCCCTCGATCCCGGTGATGTCGCATGGGCGGCCCTCTGTGAGTTCCTGAAGGATCTTGAACACGGCTTCCGGCGACGTCCATTGAGAGAACAGATCACCGCAGCCAGCGTGAGCAGCGATGAGCTGGAAAATGGAAAAGTCTGACATCGCAAGTCCGGGTGCGCGACTGACTTTCTTGATCAATCCGAATCGGCGCTCGCTGTTGATGAACGTGCCCTCTTTTTCTCCCCAACCCGCTGCGGGCAAGAAAAGGTCGGCCATTTTTGCCGTCTCGGTGGTGGGATACATGTCTTGAACAACAAGAAAATCCAACTTGGCGGTTAATTCGGCAAAGTGCCCCGAGCGAATCCAAGAGTGCGCCGGGTTCGTCGCGATGATCCACAACGCCTTGATTTCCCCGCGATCAATCGCCTCAAGAATTTGATCGTAAGCGTAGCCGACCGAGTCCGGGATGACGCTTACAGGAAGTTGAAGGATCCGGGCGACCTCATTTCGATGTTCGGGATTTTCGAAATTGCGACCCCCAAAAAGCGATGAGGTGTTGCTGAAGAGCCGAGAGCCCATCGCATTGCACTGACCAGTGATCGAGTTAGCGCCCGTGCCGGGGCGTCCGATGTTCCCTGTCAAGAGTGCCAAGGCGATAATGGCTTGCGCCGTGCGAGTGGCTTGGTGGCCTTGGTTGACCCCCATCGTCCACCAAAACGAAACACGCTTCCCCTTTGCGATACGACGAGCCAAGTCCTCGATCGTCGCTATTGAAAGACCCGTCACGTCTGAGACATGCAAAACGGGGAAATGGGCAACGAACCTTTCGAATTCCTCGTAGCCCGAAGTATGTGCATCAATGAAGTCGCGGTCAGATGCCCCCATTCCGATGAGGAGATTTGCGATGCCGTAGAGTAAAGTGAGATCACTTTTGGGGCAAATCGCATAGTGTTTCGTGGCCGCAGCGGCCGTCTCTGTGTGGCGGGGGTCGATGACAAGGACATCGGGGGAGTGAGTGTTCTGCATGACTCGCTGCCACATGATGGGATGCGCGATGCACGGGTTACTTCCGATGAAAACCAAGACGTCGGATTCTTCAAAATCCGCATAAGTATAAGGCGGAGCATCAAAGCCGAAGCATTCCTTGTAGGCTGATACCGCAGTCGCCATGCATTGGCGGGTATTGCCATCCCCGTGCCGAATGCCAAGTCCGAATCTCCCTAGGGCACCGAGAAAAGCCAGCTCTTCGTTCGGCATCTGTCCGGTTCCCAGCCACGCGACGGAATCTGCGCCATGGACGGAATGGGTCGTCTTAATTCGTTCGCAGAAAACAGCCATCGCCTGATCCCAACTACAAGCCTCGAGTTCCCCCTGTTTGTTCCGGACCAAGGGCGTTGTTGCGCGATCAGGCGCGGCGAGCGGCGTGAGCGCCTCCCAACCTTTTGGGCAGGCCATTCCCGAGTTGACAGGGTAATCCGCATCGGCAGAGAGGTTGACGGCCTCTCCATCGCGGAGGTGCACATCCAAGGAGCATCCCGTCGAGCAAAAGCCGCAAACCATTGACACGGTTTGCTCGGGTTGCAGGTGTTTCGGCACCATGCCGAGGCCAAACCCGCCTGGGTTCTGAACGAGCGCGGACGTGAGTGGCCCCGTTCGCTCGCGCATGGTGAGTTGAGGGAATTTGATTGAAGACGGGTGCATAGACAAAGTTATCGCGGGATTCCGGGCATTTTTGATGCAACACCTGCTTTAAAAAAAAGGCTCCGCTCACACAGCTCTCCGGCAAGCGCAAAAATAATCGCAAGTGCTGGGAAGTAGCTGATGGAAGCGATGGCGGCAGCGGCGAAGGTGACCCTGATCAGAAACCACGAGAGAAGGGGGCCACGAAGCAGGCGCGCTGAGCGATCAAGATCGTCGAGACGCCATGGCGCAAGGCCTCCACGCATCACAAGGATACTTTCAAAGATAAGCTTGGCACTCAGCACGCCAATGAAAAGTTGGATTTGAGGTGCCGCCCATGCCGCAAAAAGCAAAGTCGTCAACGCAAAACGTCCGAAGGAAAGGAATCCCCGCCAAACTTTGCGTCCTGTGTCGTGATAGACCCATGCGGAACAGACAACACCCAAAAGACCGGTGCCAACAGCAAGTGCCAGCGTAGCCGAGGCGAAGGGAACGAAGGCTGGCACGAAGTGGCCAGCGGCGACCGCAACGGAGACTCCCCCTAAAGCTCCGAGCACAACGATTTCACGGCTCAGCCACGAAGTTCGCCAACCGAGAAACGCACGCCAGGCTTTCAGCGGTTGCCCGAGATGAAGGACGCTTGCGATGAGCCCGACATTGATGCAGAGCGCGCCTAGGACAAGGTTTGTGGGATTGATGCCAAAGCAGACGCTCGCCAGCAAGAGACCCACACCAGCTTGTGTGAGAACAAGCATGACGGCGAGTGGTGTATGCGCGGACTGCACGACGAGGGCGTAATGATCTGCAGAGATCGCGCGCTCGGATAGCGGCTTGGAAGAAGAATAGATCGTCGCGGGTTTGGTGAGCTGAGGATCAGGTGAGTCCGGGAGAAAGAGATGATTGCTCGCCCTTGATCTAATCTCTTGCCGGCTAATGATCCGGATGCTGATGGCCTGAGTCGGACACGCCTGAACGCAAGCAGGCGCCTCACCGACACCCAAGCGACTTTGGCACATGTCGCACTTGCGCACGATGCCAAGGTTCTTCGAATACTTAGGGACTTCGTAGGGACACTTGAGGATGCAGTATTGACAGCCGATACACTGATCGTCGAGGTGTCGCACGATGCCCGTTGCCTCATCCTTTTCGTAGGCCATGACAGGACATCCTTCAAGGCAGCCCGGCTCGGCGCAGTGATGGCACGCACTGGTCACCGTCTGTTGACGCGGCGCATTCGCTGTGCCGCCGAGCAGGGTACCGACCTCGCGCCAGGTTTCCTCCTCCTCCAACCCATTGAGGCTATGACACGCGGCTACGCAGGCCTTACAGCCAGTGCAGCGATCGAGATCGACGGCAAACGCGTATTGTTCTCCGTTTTGAGGTTTCGATAATGGGATGAGACTTTCGTATTTTCGATTTCTCGTTTCGGGGGAGGGGAACGAATCGTGAGAACGCGAAAATCGCTCGACTGCCGTGAGGTCGGCTTGGGCTGAGAGCAGTTGGTCGACGAGCGTCATATTTCGGAAAACAGGATTTGAAGTTGACCAACCTCCTGACGAACCGTGAATTGTTGAAATGTTTCCGACCCGAGGCGATGCGCGAGATACATCTTCAGGATGCGTTCGACGCTGGAGTAAAGCTCATCCACGGCCATCGCTTGAAAAATCTGGCGTCCGCACGCTTTGTTTGTTCCGAAGCCCCCACCCACCAGCACATGATAAGCCTCGGCACCGTCGCGAGTCTTACAGCCGAGCAGGCCGATGTCGCCCATGTAATGTTGAGCGCAAGAGTGTGGGCAGCCCGTAAAGTGGATGTTGATGGGTTGGTCTAGTTGAACGCGTTTTTCCAGATACTTCCCGAGCTGAACCGCGTGGCCTTTTGTGTCCGTGGAAGAAAACTTGCAGAACTGGTTGCCCGTGCAGGCGATGATTCCGCTGGTAACATGCGACTGCCTGTAGTCGAGTCCTGCGCGGAGAATCGCTTTTATAACCGTGTCGAGATTCTGCGCCGGGATGTTTGGAATCACAAGATTCTGCCAAACGGTGAGCCGCACATCTCCGGAGCCATAGTTTTCGGAAAGCTCGGCAACGGTCGTCATTTGTTGCGGTGTAATCTGCCCTGCCGGAAGGGCGATGCCGAGGTAGCAGAGGCCTGGCTGTTTTTGAGGATACGGGCCGATGTGACTATGGGGAACGGGATCCCCGGCGATTGTTGGTAACGGGGGCACCCGAGGGAGCGGCGCTCCGAGGAGGCTTTCTGTTTCCGCTAAGTATTTATCAATCGGCCATGAGTCGAGAAGATGCTTGAGCCGGGCTTTTTTCCGATTTGTGCGGTCACCGTGCAGAAGATAAACGCGAAGGAGAGCCAGCACGACTTTGACAATGTTGTGCGGTGGAATTTCAACGCCGGCATCGCAAGCGAACGTTTGGTGGCCGGTCGCGCCGCCAATCGCGATGCGGAAAGCGACTTCGCCGGATGGTGAGCGCACTGCTTTGACGCCGATGTCGTTGGTGTCCTCCACCGTGCCAATGAGTCCGCCTCCATCGAAGGCGATGTTGAATTTTCTGGGCAGGTTGTAAAACTCGCGATGATGCAAAATCGAGTCACCGACCTCACGGACAAAGGGGGAACAGTCAATAAGCTCGAAGGGATCGACTCCGGCGGTTGGGTTGCACGTGAGGTTTCGCACGTTGTCTGCGCCGCTGCCTTGCGTGTGAAGTCCGATGCTTTGAATGCGCTGGAGGACGGGGATCGTATCCTCGGGTTTGATAAGGCGGATTTGAAAGTTTGCGCGTGTTGTGACCTGAACATATCCCGTCGTGAGGTCGCGGGCGATATTTGCCAGCTCGCGGAGTTGATAAGCCGTGAGCTGTCCGCCGGGAATCCGGAGACGCGCCATGAAAGCGTCTTTGACGGGGCTCAGGTAAAAAAGTCCGTGCCACTTAAATCGGAACACCTCTTCTTTTTCCGGGGCGGATCCGTCGCGTGAATTTTCGAGGATGCGGTAGTAGGAATCCAGAGGGTGTTCCTCACGCTTGATGCGTTCTTCGGCGACTAATACATCGTCGTCGTCTACTTGAAGGGGAGCCCCTGGGAGGCCTCCAGGAAATAGGTCACTAAAAACGACAGCGCGTTCGCGGACGCCAGCGAGAAAGCCCTCTAAGTATCTATTCTGCTCGGATGAGAGCGGGCTGCCGGGGATGGATTCAACGAGTTTCATGGCACTAGTAAACATCGCGTTGGTATCGTTTCTCGTCGCGAAGAGACGTGATGTAGGCGGTGGCCGCGTCTTCGCTGAGGCCTCCGGTATTCACGGAGATCGTGCGGAGAGCGGCGTCGACATCCTTGGCCATACGACTCGCGTCGCCGCACACGTAAAGGTAGGCACCGTCTTGGAGCCACTTCCATAGCTGAGGAGCTTGTTCGAGCATACGATGCTGAACATAAAGTTTTTCTGTTTGGTCTCGCGAAAACGCGGTGTCCAGGCGCGACAAAGTACCTTGTTTCTTCCAAGTTTCGATTTGGTTCTGATAGAGAAAATCGGAGGCAGACGTTTGGTCTCCGAAGAATAGCCAATTTGAACCGGAGGCACCCGTTGCCTCCCGTTCTTCGAGGAAAGCCCGAAACGGGGCGATGCCTGTTCCCGGGCCGATCATGATGACGGGGACAGAAGGATCGCTCGGAAGGCGAAAATGCGGCGCCGAATGGATAAAGACAGGCACAACGCCACCGGAACGGTCGGCAAGGAACGTGGAACACACGCCTTTGCGGGCGATCCCGTTGATTTTGTAGCGCACGATGCTGACCGTGAGATGCACTTCGTTCGGATGGGCTTTCGGACTTGAGGAGATCGAGTAGAGACGTGGCTGAAGTTTGCGAAGTGAGGAGGTGAGTTCGTCAGCGCTCATCCCTGGGGCGGGGAGGGCGGTCATGAAGGGAGTGAGGTCGAAACGGGTTTGGAGCGCAAGGCGGAGTGGGAGCCCGTTTGCAGAAGCAACAGGCTCACTACCTCGTAACTTCGACGCCTGAAGGATATCACTGACGAAGTCGGGACAGTTGGTAGGCAGGACACCCAAAGCGTCACCGACCTCATAACTGAGACCACTTCCTGCGAGACCAATTTCGATGTGCCGCGTCTCTTTGAGGCTGCCCGGGCCGTTGAGTGTGCAATTGGCGAGTAGGGCGGCGCGAAAAGGGTTGGCCTTGTGATGGGTGATCGAGTCGACGACTGATGGGATCTGCGGGGCGAGCGGCTCCTGAACGCCGAAGGCTTTGAGAAGACCGTCAAACCACTCTGCGGACGGCTTTTCGAAGTCCACATCACAATCCGTTCGAGTTTGAATGCGGCGGGCGCCAAGTTCTTCGAGGCGTTCGTCGAACCGCTTGCCTGCTTCGCAAAACTTCACATAGTTCGTATCACCGAGCGCGAGAACGGAATACTCTAAGCCATCGAAGCGGGGAGCGGAGCCGTTTTTGAGTTTGTCCCAGAAGCCTTGAGCGTTATCCGGCATTTCTCCGTCGCCATACGTGCTCGTTACGATGCCGACGCGTTTGGCGTTTGCAAGTTCCTCAGGAACGAGATCGTCAAATCCAAGTGCTTTGCAGTCGAAGCCAGCCTGAGCGGCGCGTTTGGCAAACGTTTTCGCAAGCACCTCAGCTCCCCCCGTTTGGGATCCCCAGACGAACAGCAAGGGGCCGGAGGAGGCGGGCGGGGATGATGGCGCGGCGCTGCTGAACAGCCCGGCAAAAAAGCCATTGAGCCAGACGCGTTGCTCCGGGTTGAACGGGGCGGATTCGGGAATCGTTGGAAGTGCGCTCATCGACTAACCGTGTTTTTGGGCAGGGGTGATGGGGGAATCGGTCGCAAAGCTAATGATTTTCTCGTCGTCGGCTTCGGCAACCATTTGCGAAGGGCGGATGTGGGCACGTTCTTCCAAAAACGTGATGAGATATTCGCGTAAGGCGTAGTAGCGGGGATCGACGAGGAGTTTCTGGCGATTTCGGGGGTGCGGAAACGCAATTTCGAGAATATCGCCGACTTCGGCTGCGGGGCCGTTTGTCATCATGACGACCCGATCAGATAAGAAAATGGCCTCATCAACATCGTGAGTGACCATGAGGGTCGTCTTCTTGTCGGATCGGGAGAGATCCACAAGCACCTGCTGAAGTTCCATTCGAGTGAGGGCGTCCAGCATTCCGAAGGGCTCGTCGAGGAGGAGCATTTTGGGCGCGAGCGCAAAGGCACGCGCGATACCGACACGCTGCCGCATGCCTTGGGAAAGCTCGGCGGGAAGCCGGTGCATAGCCGCAGAGAGGCCGACAACGCTCAGCCAGTATTCGACGATATCGCGTCGCTCGGCAGCTGTGGCTGTGTAGAAAACCTCTCGAACGCCAAGCATGACGTTTTCGTAGGCAGTCATCCACGGGAGCAAGCAGGGAGATTGAAAGACGATGCCGCGATCCGGGCCGGGGCCGGAAATTTCACGTCCAGCGAGGATGATGCCACCGTCTGTGATTTCGTTCAAACCGGCGGCCATTGAGAGGACGGTGGATTTCCCACAACCGGAATGTCCGATCAGCGTGACAAACTCTCCCTCTTGAATCTGGAGATCAAAATCCTTCACGATAACGGACGCCCCCTTTGGAGTTAGGTAGGTTTTCCCCAGACGTGAAAACTCGAGGAAAGCGCTCATGATCCAACCTCCACAACAACGCGGCGTTGTTCGTTGCGTCGTCGGGCTCGCCGTTGTCCGAACATCACTCGTGGCTGGTTCAGATCTTCAGGGAGGACGTCCGGAAGACGGAGTTTGAGGGCCAAAGTTGATTTCGATCTTCCGCCTTTTCCTAGGAGGTATAAAAGAACCTGACTTCGGACACTCGTGTAGGTCTGGTCGTGATTCATCGCTTTGCGATCCCTGGGACGGCTGATGCCGATAGGAACAGATGGCCCGAGTGTTGCTGAAGGCCCGGCACTAAGTGGAATAATGCGATCTGCCATCAGGATGCCCTCGTCGGTGTCGTTGGTGATCATGATCACGGTGCGATGATCCTGCTGCCAGATCCTCAGAATTTCGTCTTGGAGAGTGGCGCGGGTGAGGGCGTCGAGTGCGCTGAGGGGTTCATCGAGCAAGAGGACATCTGGCTCGGCCGAGAGGGCTCGTGCGACCGAGACCCGTTGCTTCATTCCTCCCGAAAGCTCATGGGGATATTTGTTTCGCGCGGGAGTGAGACTGACCATCGCGATGTATTTATCGACCTGTTCATTTTTCCGTGCGGCAGTCCAAGTCGGGAAGACCTGATCGACCGCAAGGAGGATGTTTTGGTGAACAGTGAGCCAAGGCAGCAGCGAGTAGTTCTGGAAAACCATGCCACGGTCGGGCCCGGGTCCAGTCACTGGCTGCCCTTGAAACCGTATGCTGCCTGTGTCGGGACGGGTGAGTCCGCAGATCATGTTGACGAGTGTCGTTTTTCCGGAGCCTGAGTAGCCGACGATCGCGACGAACTCCCCTTTTTCGACGCTGAGATTAATGTCGTTGAGGACAGGGAGCCCTCCAAACGACTTCGAGACATGAGTGAGTTGAAGCAGGGGCATAGCTATTAAGCGGTTCGAAATCGGCTTTCCACAAAGCTCATCATGCGGTCGAGCACAAAGCCGACGACGCCAATTGTGAGAATGCAGAGAATAATGTGCGAGTAGTTGAGCGCATTGTATTGTTGCCAGAGAAATCCGCCGATACCAGGCTTCCCTGTGAGCATTTCAGCGGCGACAATGACGAGCCATGCGATGCCGAGACTGAGGCGAAATCCCGTGAACATGTAGGGCAACGACGCGGGAATGAGAACTTTGGTAAATGTCTTCCAGCGTGAGAGCTTAAGCACCTTTGCAACGTTAAGGTAGTCTTGCGGAATCGCCCGAACACCGAGAGCCGTATTGAGAACGGTGGGCCACATTGAGCAGATCGCGATAGTAAAAATGGCAGCGAGGTCGCTGGCGGTGTAGGTGAACCCTGTTCCGGGAATATTCACTTTTGCACTGAGGAAAAGAACGAGACCCAGCGGCAGCCACGCTAATGGTGAGACGGGGCGCAGGACTTGGATCAGCGGATCGAAGATTTTTGCGAATGTCGGCGAGAGCCCCAGCAGGAAACCGAGGGGCACGGCGAGGAGAAGCGCGATGACATAGCCTTGCGTGACGAGCTTGAGGGAGAGCCAAGTGAAGGCGAGAATTCCCTGATCGAGTTCGCCGCGTTTCGCGAAGGGCTGGAGAATGTAAGGCTTGCTGGCCTGCCACGCTTCCAGAGGACTTGGGAGATCGGCGGAGATGCCGACCCGTTTCGTCACGGTGACGGTATCTCCCCAATCATCAGTGACCCGCATTTGGCTCGAACGCCCGGCGATGATTTGCCAGAGAACGAGAACCAGGATGATGCCTACGAGGGGCAGAAGGAGGTAGTCGAGTTTGAGTGTTTTGAGCATGGTTAACCTTTCAGAGTGTTCACGTCGAAACTCGCGGCATAGGCCTCGAGGTCACTTTTGGGATCGAATGTTTTACCGTCGAAAAACGTCTCGGGCGTATCACTCGGACCGCCGTGCGTGTAGCCGATTTCCTTCATGGCCTCTTCATAGATATCGGAGCGCATGACTTGGGTAGCGATGCGGTCGTAGTCGGGTGCCGCATCCACAAATCCCCAACGGCGAAACTGCGTGAGCCACCATTTGCAGTATTTCGCCTGCGGGTAGTTGCAGTTGCGATCACTGAAGATCATGTAGTTAGGATCGCGAAACTTGCGGCCGTCTCCCATGTCATACTTGCCTTGCAAGCGGGGGAGGATGATTTCGGGCGGGCAATTGATATAGGTCGGGGCACTGATGATTTGAGCCTGTTCCGGGCGATTGTCCATAATGTCGAGCCACACGCTGGCTTCGTTGAGTGCCTTGAGGACGGCCTTGACGGTCCTAGGATTTTTGTCAGCGAAGTCCGCTGTGAATGCACAGACCTTTTCGGGATGGTCTTTCCAAATCGCTTGGGAGTTAATCGCGGTAAAGCCGATGTCGTCAACGATGGCGCGTGCGTTCCATGGCTCACCAACGCAGAAACCGTCCATTTTATCGACTTTCATGTTGGCGACCATTTGTGGGGGTGGGATGGTGGCTAACGAGATGTCGCCGCCGCCGCCTTGAGCATCTCCCGGGTTGATGCCTCCGACAGCAAGCCAATACCTGAGCCACATGGCGTGAGTGCCGGTGGGAAAGGTCATCGCAAAGGTCATGGGAATCCCTGAGCTCTTGGCGGCATCAACGAGGGGTTTCAAAGGCTTCGGATCGTCTTGTATCGTGCCGGCGAGAGATTTCTTGAGGGAAATCGACTGGCCATTCCTACTCATGATCCAAGGGACGATCATGGGTTTCACGGGTGATCCCGCGAGGCCCATACTTGATGCGATGGGCATGCCGAGGAGCATGTGGGTGGCTTGGATATCTCCATTGCTAAGTGAGTCGCGGATAGCGGCCCAGCTTGCGCCCTTGGAGATTACGGTGTTAAGGCCGTATTTTTTAAAGAAGCCTTTTTCATGGGCAATAACGATGGGCGAACAGTCGGTGAGTGCGATGATCCCGAGCTTGAGATCAGTGGTCTCGGGAGCGTCGCTTGCGAAGACAGACCCCATCCAGCCAGTGGGCAGTCCGTTGAAAAGAGCGGCAAAGCCAACTCCCTTTGCCGTGGTGGAAATAAAGCGGCGACGGGACAAGCCGCTTGGTGACTGAGGAGCGGGAGATATGTTTTGAGATTTCATCGTCGAGAAGGATGGGTTTGGTATTTCGTTAAAACGTGACGCCCATGTGCAGGGCGAGGACAGTCGAGTTAGCAATCGTCCCGGTTCCCGAGGGGCGGATCAGGTATTGGAGCGAGGGTTGGACGTAGGCGAATTGGGTGAGTTGAATGCGATAATCAACTTCGAAGACGGCCTCGTAGGTTTGTTGGATTTGCTGGCCGGCGTCGCGTCTGGCGACAATTTGGTTGTAGCTATACTGGCCGTAAGCGAAGGCGACGCCGAGTTGGTCTGCGTCACGTGTGGGGATGAGCCCTTTGTAAACGAGACCCGTGTGAAAAGAGAAAGGCAGCGAGTTGTTGTATTTCGGGGTGTAGTTGAGGAAGCTAATGAAGTAGAGACCTTGGTTGTTTGGCTTGGCAGGTGCGACGGGCGATTTGAAAGATTTGCCATCCTTGCCTGAAGGGGCAGACGCCTCGCCTGTGGGTTCGCGGAAGAGCATTTGATCTGCCTGCCAGTAGAATCCGAACTTCTGGTCGTAGGTTTCCCCGAAGAAAGACCTATTCTCCAAGCCGAAGTAGTAGGTGCCGAATGCATATTTGCCGGGGAGCCCTCCGATCTTCGGGATGACGCCAGTTTCGGTGAGAAAATAAAGGCCGTTGGAGTCGGCCGGGTCGGCGAGAGCGAAGTAGAGGCCGTGGTTGCGCGTGTTGGTCGCGTTGGGAACAGCTGCGTAAAGACCGCCTTGGATGTAACTCCACGCAGTAGGTTTGATCTTGGCGAATCCACCCCAGGCAGCGTAGCTGCCGTTGAATGGGATATTGGCACCGATCCCCTTGGTCTGGGTGATTGTGTTGTTAAGAAAGAGTTTGGACTCTGGTTGCTGCGCGAAGAAATGGTAAGGATTCTGCCATCCGCCGGAAACGGTGACCATGTTTTCGACGGGCAAGAGGTCTCTTGATTCCCATGTGAGATAGGCTTGCTGAAAACGCCACTGTTTGCCGACTTGGTAGCTGGAGGGGCTGAAGTTGGGACTTGCGCCGACGAATTTGTTAATGTTTTCGCCATCCCGGTAGCGAACGTGTCCATAGGCTGAGAGGCCTTTCATGCCGGCGAGCTTTTCAAAATCGAGTTTGAGGCCGAGTTGAATCTCCTCATCGAAGGCACCGCGCTGGTCTTTGCCTCCAGCGACGTTGCCGTAAACGGTCCCTTTCCAGCTTCCCGAGAAGATGACTCCGTGACTCTCAAGGGTGGTTCGGCTGCCGAACCAATCGCCGGTGGCGTATTTTCCGGTGAGCCAGTCGGCGGATTCGGCGTGGCTCCGTGTGGTGAAGGCCGCCAGGACTGTGGCGACCACGATGAGTGTGATGTTGGTTTTCATTGGTGATTTGGTAAAAAAAAAGCCTCGCCGAAGGCCGCGGTGAAGCGATCTGTGGCGAGGCGTCGTTGCCTGTCTGTTGTCGAGTTCGTCGTTGAACCCACAGCGTTTAAGCATGAATCGTGCCAACTTTCTCCCAATTGTGGCATGGCGCCTGCTCAACCATTGCCCGTGGGAAAACCGTTGAAATCGTTCGAAAAAGCAACCTTGAGGATGATCGCATCGGAATATTCGATTCTCTCGAAGCAGAGCGAGGCAATGTCGTTGGAGACATTTTGCAAGACGAGCGAACTGATTTCCGGCATCAGCGTGTTGATTCATGCGCTTCAGCGAGAGCGCGGAGGATCGTGCCTGTTTTTGGGTTCAAAGGGCGAGGTGTTTTCCGGCGAGTTGGTTTCACTGATCGAATGCACGGAAGATCAGATGCCGGAATTCTTGAATGCGTTGAGGGCGATGGAGGAATCCGAACGCGGGCTGCAGGATCGATTCCGTTTTTTCAGCAAGGTGGCTCATTGCGTTCATTTGCTTGCGGGTCTTGGAGAGCTAAGAGTTGAAGTGCGGGAGATGCGAGTCGCGCCGTCGGTCGTATTGGAAGGCTACGGCGAAATCGTGAGCGGGTTGCTGTCGATAGTCTTTGAGGCGGCTGATGCGGCGCTTGATCCTCGGATTTCCAAAGTATTGGTTGCGCTATTTCATTTTATGGAAGGCAAAGAGTTTGCGGGCCAGGAGAGGGCGACAGGGGCGGCTGGTTTTGGGCTGGGGGAGTTCTCGGTGGAGGCTCGCCAGAGCACGATGCATCTGATCAATGCGCAGGAGAGGAGCTTTGAGGTTTTTGAGGATTTTGCAGACGATTGCTCCATGACGGCGTGGCAAAATGTCGGACGGGAGGCCGCGCAAACAGACATTGAACGCCTTCGTCGGGTGGCGTGCATGCATGAAGGACAAGTCGCCGACAGCGCGCTGGGCGAGCGTTGGTTTCGAGTGACAACGCAGCGGATTGATTCGATGAAGATTGTTGAGGAGAGCTTGATTCGGCATTTCGAGACGCTGTGTCGGCGAAAACTTTCCGAGGCGATGGAGATGTTGGATCAGGATCGAGCGGCAGTGGGTCGATGGTTGCAGGAGCACGAGCGCGAGAGGGAGTCGTTCGTGGTATTTGTTGGCGAGTCTGGTGCACCGCATCTTGGAGAGAAGGGGGAATACATGACGCAGGCTCTCAATCCGCAGCTTGGGCGTTCGCTGGTCGATATTGTGCGTGAGCAAGCGGCGCGGTTGCAAAGCTTGAGCGACGATCTTATTTCTGCCAAAGCCGCTTTGGAGGAGCGCAAAGTGATTGAGAAAGCGAAAGGTTTGTTGATGAGGCACCGGCAGATGTCGGAGAGCGAAGCGCACAAGATGCTGCGGGAGATGTCGATGAATCAGGGCAAGCAGATGGGTGAGGTGGCCGATGCGCTGATTTCAATGGAAAAAGTTTGGGCGTAGCATTTTTTTGTGGATGATAGAGCCATGAAGGGGGTGCTGATGGCTGGGGGAAGATCCGAGCGGATGGGGAGGGATAAGGCGTTGTTAGGGATTCACGGTGCGGAATTGTGGCGGCGACAGTGGAATTTATTGCGAGGAGTGTGCGGGGGGGATGTTTTGGTTTCGGCTCGGGAGAGACCGGGCTGGTTGCCGGAGGGCGGCCTGTGGGTGCCAGATGCTTGTGATGCAGGGCCGATGGGCGGAGTGGTGACCGCGTTGGGCGAGGTGGCGGAAGGGTGCGCGCTCGTGCTGGCTCTGGATTTGCCGTTTGTCAGCGAGGCGTTTCTTGAGGAGATCGTGCGGCGTTTGGAGCCGGGTATGGGCGTCGTTCCGAGGCGGGGCGGGATGTTTGAGCCTTTGGTGGCGGCGTATCCTAAAGAGGCACTGGCGAGCGGACAGGCTCGGCTAGGGAGTGGTGAGTTTGGCTTGCAAAAATGGATCGTGGAGCTGGAATCCTTGGGACTGATGAAGATTTTTGACGTGGATACGAAGTGGGACGCGGTGTTTTTTAATGCGAACACTCCGGAGGATTGGGAGAAGGTGGCCGAATGAATCTCGACGCGACGATTTCGGTGGAGCGGATTTTCATCTCTCCCGGGCATAATTTTTTCGGCCACCACGGGCAAGCGGCTGGTGAGCATGGGGTGAAGTCCGTCGAGGCCGTGGAGTGTGTTGCGGGCATGGGGCTAAGAGGGGATCGGTTTTTTGGTTACAAGGAGGACTATAAAGGGCAGGTGACTTTTTTTGCGGCGGAGGTGTATGAGGCTGTGTGCGGCGAGCTTGGTGTGAGAGATCGCGGCCCTTCGGTGTTTCGGCGGAATGTGCTCACGAGGGGCATCGATTTGGAGACGCTGATCGGGAAAGAGTTTGAGGTGCAGGGGGTGGTTTTCTCCGGGACGGGAGAGTCGTCGCCTTGTCACTGGATGGACGATGCGTTCGGGCCAGGTGCCGAGGCGGCGCTGAAGGGGAGGGGTGGCCTGCGGGCGCGCATTGTTGGGGGCGGGTGGTTGAGGCTGACGGTTTGAAGCGATGAATATGTTGCTCGTGACGTTTGGATTGTGACAGAATTGTCACAATCAAGCCATTGGCAGGTTGACTGCCGCCCCCTTTGCTCGAACTCGAAGTTATGAAATTCACTCCAACACTCCTCGCTATCGTGGCTCTCGCCACGGTTATTCCAAACGCCCATGCCCAGCAACTCTCTGGTGCCGGGGCAACATTTCCAGCACCTCTTTATCAACGCTGGGGCGTCGAGTATAATAAACTGTTTCCGGCGGTGCAGGTGAACTATCAGTCTGTCGGCAGTGGCGCCG
>Ga0105046_10007342_pt1 | contig 17364 bp, 16 predicted proteins | sample MAT03_FD_78385 | JGI IMG/M metagenome (GOLD analysis project Ga0105046, IMG submission 78385) | Freshwater microbial communities from Lake Fryxell liftoff mats and glacier meltwater in Antarctica - MAT-03 (megahit assembly) | ecosystem: Environmental > Aquatic > Freshwater > Ice > Liftoff...
AGGCTGAGAGCGGGCGTGTCTTCTCGGAAAGCACAGCCAGCGGGGCGTCGTCACCCATGGACCAGGTCGGTTCTTTGCTCTCACCTGCCATCGGTTGGACGATGAGTCGCGCATCTTCAGCGTGATAGCCGAATGCTCGCTGAACCGCGAGCAAATTCTCAACAGGTGTACTGGCAGAAACCTCCGCATAATCGGTAAGGCGAACTCGTCCCGCTGCCACCCAGTCCTGATATGGTGACTTTCCGGCGATCTCGTGCTTGATATCACTGTTGTGCAGAACGACACCGCGAGCGGTATCGACCACGATCATCTGCCCAGGACCGAGCTTGCCCTTCTCGACAATCCGGGCCTGATCGACCGCAACCGTTCCGGCCTCGGAGCCTGCGATGAAGAGTCCGTCATCAGTGATCGCGTAGCGAAGCGGCCGAAGTCCATTGCGGTCAAGAGTCGCGCCGGCCAACACACCGTCCGAAAAGGCGAGAGCCGCCGGGCCGTCCCATTGCTCGATCAATCCGGCGTGGAAGTCGTAGAAGCCACGAAGATCCGGCGCCATCTCCGGCAGCTGCTCCCACGGTTCCGGCACGAGCATCATCAGTGCGTGCGGGATGGAACGCCCACCGTGGTAAAGCAGCTCAAGGGTGTTATCGAGACTGAGCGAATCGCTTCCGGTCAAACTGACAACCGGCGCGAGCGCCTCCGCGTTGATTCCGCCCTCCATCGCGAGAGTCGGAGTGCGTGCGACCATCCAGTTACGGTTGCCCTGAACGGTATTGATCTCGCCGTTATGCGCGATGTAACGAAACGGTTGCGCCATTGCCCAAGTCGGCAGAGTATTTGTGCTGTAGCGCTGGTGGAAGAGCGCAATCGCGCTTGTGTAATCCGGATTGCGAAGATCGGCATAAAAGGCTGCCAGATCTTCCGGCAGGCAAAAGCCCTTGTAGATGATGGTTCGGGCTGAACAGGAGACGATGAAGAAATCGTTGATTCCAGAAGTCTCGACTGCCCGTTCGGCGGCTTTGCGTCCGAGAAGCAGTGTCCGCTCAAATGTCTCCGCGTTTTCACCATCAGGTTTACGAACGAGTAACTGTGCGATACCCGGCTGCGTCTGACCCGCGATGTATCCAAGCACTGACGGATCAACCGGGACGTCCCGCCATCCGATGACGCTGAGCCCGCGACCGGCAAAAGCCTCACTGGCGAGCGTTCTCGCCCAACCCGCCTGCGCCGCGTTCCGTGGAAGAAAGCACATCGCCACGCCGTAGTCGCCAGCGCCGAGTTCGCCCGCGCCGAGTCGAGCAAGTTCGGAAGCGAAGATCATATGAGGGATCTGGGTCAGCAATCCAGCGCCGTCGCCGGTTCGCTCGTCTGCGCCGACGCCACCGCGATGCGTGAGATTGACCAGTCCGCCCAGCGCCCGCTCCACGATATCGCGCGAGGCCTCGCCGCGAATGCTCACGACCAGACCAACACCGCAGGAGTCGCGCTCGTAATCCGCGTGGTACAGCGGTGCAAGATCGCGTCGCTCGCTGAATCGAATCTCTTCCATCTCACTACTCCCTCGAACAGAGTTATCGAACTGCGCGCTTCTTATGAAACTCAAACAGTTGACTGCCGGTTCGGAAACACGCTTTGGTATCGGGTTACAAATCACCGAACAAACCTGAACCCAGACCGGGGAGCCTGCTTCAGTTCGAAATCAAGGCCAGTGGGTTGTCGATTTCGGGACCGTCTACACTGCCAGCGAGTCGACAAACCAGCCATGGCCATCGTTGCCGTGGTGATAAGGCGAGTCTATTCGTGATTGCTGTCACAATGTAGTGCACCAAAGTACGACGGAATTAACAGCCACTTGTATCCAGAGTACAATAGATCAAATCAGACACGAAATTCCGGTTGTACAGACAGGAAATTGTTTAAGCTGTGCCGAAGCCACAGGGGATATCCCGGTTTCTTGGGGCAAATGGACAAAATGGACGTCATCTGAAAACTCAGACCAGTGTACGATTTGACTACCTTGAACAATCCCCGGTTTCAGATTCGGCAAAGCGCGATTGTTCCTCTGGCATTCTTGAATCGCACTTTTGGACCGCAAGCCTAAGAAAGAGGCCATCAACGATGGAAAGGTTAAATCACAGCTCTTCCGAGGTATTGGACGAGGTCTTGCACCGGGTGAATGAGAGCCGGGTCCGACTCGTTGATCTCCAGTTCAGTGACATCGCGGGAGGTGCGAAGGCACTGACCATCCCAGCCGAACTGCTGCCAGGTGTGCTCGCGTCTGGTTACCGCTTCGATGGTTCCGCGCTGACCGGCGGGCTGCGTAAGGTTGAACTTGACCTCTATCTCAAACCTGATCCCCAGACGCTGGTGATCTTCCCGGTCGCTGAAAATGGGGAACGTCGTGCCAGATTGTGCTGCACAGTTCGCCGTCGCGACGGTGTTTCGTTTGCAGGTGATCCTCGATCCGTGCTTGAGCGCGGTCTTGCGATCGCACGGAATGAGGGCTTTGAGTACAAGATCGGGATTGAGATGGAGTTCTACCTCCTCCAAAACGATCCAACGAATACCGCGCAACCGCTCGACGCCGCAGGATATTTCGGCGTCGGGGAAGATGTGATCTCCAGCACCCGCGACGATGTCCTGACGACCCTCCAAACGATGGGAATCGGGGTCGGGGGCGCGCATCATGAAACCGGCCCTGGGCAGGAAGAGCTCGATCTGCCTGAGACTGATGCGCTTCGGATGGCCGACCAACTCATTACCGTCCGCCAAGTCATTCGATCGGTAGCGCAGCGCCGCGGACTTCGAGCGACCTTTATGCCGAAACCGATGGTCGATGCGCCCGGTTCCGGAATGCATATCTTTCAGCAACTTCATCACGTGAATGGGGGTGACGCGCTCCGCAATGATCGGGACGAACTCTCCCAAACCGCGTACTGGATGATTGGCGGTCAACTCAACCATGCCACCGGTATGTGTGCGGTGGTCTGCCCCTCCGTCAATTCCTATAAGCGGCTGAATGCCGGCCACCGTGCCCCCCGACATGCAACGTGGGCACGGGTGAGCCAGGCGTCGCTTATTCGGGTTCCATCCTGGGCCGATGGCGAATCCGCAGAGGTCGAATTGCGCTGCCCAGATGCGATGGCGAACCCTTACCTGGCCTTCGCGGTCGCACTCGCGTGCGCGTTGGATGGGATTCGCAATCGTACCGATCCCCCGGATCCATTTGACGAGAGCTTCATGTCATACGACGACACCGAACTCGAACGCCGGGGAGTGACACGGATGCCTGGAACACTCGGAGAGGCGTTGACAGCTTTCGCCGAGGATTCCACCGTTCACGAAACACTCGGTGATTACATCGTCGATCAACTCCTGACCGTGAAACGCGACGAGTGGGAGGCGTATCGATCCCATGTCAGCCCGTGGGAATACAGGAGGTATGTGGATGCGTAAAGTGCTTCGAGTTTCGAGCTTTGAGCTTCGAGCCGAGTTGTATCGTTCAATTCTTGGGACACTTCATCCCTATGCTGTGGCAAGACTTCGGCCCCCTGATAGCTGTCGGCCGTCGGCTGTCGGCTCGTCATGATTTCAGTTCAGGAAATACTGAAACTTGCGCTGCCGGAGGGCACCGAGGTGGTTGCCGGGGAGAATGCGCTCGGACGCGAAGTCTCCTGGGCAACTCGCCCGAAGCCAAGCCCACCCGCGTTTGCTCATCTCAAAGGAGGCGAACTGGTTCTCCTGAGCGGAACCGCGCTGTCGAACGTGGATGAGCGGATGGCGCTCGAAACTGCGGTCAAGGAACTTGCATCGCTCAAGGTCTCCGCGATTGCATTTGTCGGTACGGTCAGCGAAGCCGCGAAGAGTGCCGCGGATGAACACGGCGTTGTCTTTCTGAAACTGCCGTCCGATGTCGATCTCGGTTCGCTGGAACGCGAAACCTCACATCTTATTACTGAGCGTCGCCGGGACGCTCAACGCACCGGTCAGGAGTCCGGCCGGCGACTGATGGAACTCGCCATCTCCGGCGAATCCGTTCATGTTCTGGTCGCCACACTCGCCGAGGTTGCAGGGGCAACCGTCGTGTTGGAAGGACGCGACGGTCGAATCATCTCCTTTGCTACCTCGGTCGATGGAGTGCAGCGCACTGAGATCGAGCCCCTCCTGGTCGATGGACGCGAAGCGCTCTTCGCCTGGCTCAGATTGACGGCCGCAAGCAGTCCAGCCGAGCCACCTTCCAGTATTTCCAGACTCTCTCCGGATTGGTACCGGGTGGTCGCGCCAGTTATTGGTCGGGACGGTCTCTTCGGGAGCATCTCGATTCTGATCCGAAGCCGTAAACCGACCCCGGAAGAAGAATCGCTCACGTCACGCGGAGCGGCCGCCTGCGCGATCGTGATGGTCCGCGACTACGCAACTCTGGTGGCGCGACGGGAGATCGAAGTCAATGTACTGGATGAGGTGCTTGATGGCGCGCTCAGAAGCGAGGTCACCCTCCTCCAGCAGGCCAAACGACTGGGGCACGATCTTCTTGGACCGCACATGGTCATCGTTGCCCGACTCGATTCAATCAATCACACCAGTATTGTTCGGTCTCGTGACAACCATTGGTCGATGCTCGATGACGTGTTGACCCGGCGGGGGCCTCGTTTGCTCTGGCGGGTTCGTCAAAATGGCGCGGAGATTCTTTGGCCGACGGGCGATCCCAACGAATCCAAAACGATCGTTGCCCAATTGCACGAAGAGTTTTCCCGAAAGCTAACCGAACCGGCAACGGTCGTTTCTGTTGGTTCAGGCCGGGTGCACAGTGGATTGGCAGGAATTCAGCAATCACATCAGGAAGCCAAGCAGGCTTTGACGATGGGTCGCCGGTTATCCGGTGTCGGAGGGATCACTCGGTTCGAGGACCTGGGTGTCTACCGGCTTATCTTCGCGTCCGAGCATCTGACTGAACTGCACGCGTTCCATGATGAAGCACTTAACAATCTGATCGAATACGACAAAGGTCATGGCGGTGAACTGGTTCGAACGCTAAAGGCATTCTTCGATGCCAAATGCGGCCCGAAGGAAGCCGCCGGGTTGCTCGATGTCCACCGGAACACAGTGCTTTACCGACTTGAGCGAATCAAGGAAATCACGGGTCTCGATCTGGACGCGGCCGATATTCGCCTGCGCCTGCATCTTGCACTGTGTATACACTCCGCGCTCTTCAACAAAGAGGATTAACTTTGAATCACAATGGCGTGCCGTTTCACGTGCTTGTATTGGGACCGTTCAAACGGAGTGATGTTGTCTGCACTTTTTCTTTGGACCGAATGAGCACGAATCCCGAGACTGAACAGCTGATCGAACAGGCGTGGCAAACCAGACTAGCGCTCGCGGAGGAACGTGGTCAGTCTCTTTTTGCCGGTCCAATGTGCCGTTTCGAAGGCTGGACGGTGGAAAACGGTCAATTGCTGGTCAATTTTGGTTTGACTGATTACCGCGAATTTGTGGGCACGAATATCGCAAATCCAGCAATCCAGAGCCGTTTCGGCGAGCCATTTCTGGCAAATGGAACTGGTGTTTGCTCCATATTGCTGACATCCGACAATCAGATCGTCATCCAGCGTCGAAGTCAGTCGGTGTTTGAACATCCTGGAATGCTCAACTTTTGCGGCGGTTCGCTCAACCCGGTTGCCAATGACGGGAATTCCCGGGCCGATCCGTTTGAGGTAATGACTGTCGAATTCGAAGAGGAACTCGGAATCGAGCGCAGTCAGATCACCGAGATACGTTGCCTTGGTCTTTCGCGAGATGCGGTCACCCTGAAGCCGGATGTTCTCCTGCTTACCGCTGTGATGGCGCCCGCCGCCTCCATTCTTAGCAGGGTTGGTGAGGAACACAGCGAACTCATCGCAATCCCGAACGATCCGGTCTCACTTCATTCATGGTTAGGTGAACATTGGAATGAGATTGCGCCTTCAGGACTGGCGAGCATGGTTGCACATATTGCTTGCATGTTCGCGGGCGGCATGGCGTCGTCCTGGGGAAACAACTGACACTCAGATCCACTTATGCCTGGGGCAAAGTCGTTGAATCAGGCCTTGCGTCGTCGCAATGAGTGATCGAATTCTGGGGAACCAGAGTCGAGCAGACCATCGTCTTCCCGGTCGAAATCGGCGTCCATCTCATTTTCATTGAGTTCAGCTTCAGCAGGCACCCGGCTGGGATCAGAAACCAGCACCTTGCCTCCGCCGAGTGCTGAAACTTCGGCCACATCTAGTTCGCCTGAATCTTTCCTGCGATCACTCATGATCAACTCCTTACCCTTCTTCCGTTCATTAATCCACTCTGATTTACGCATTCCGCGTGCCGTTGGCGCTTTTCCACGCCCCAACGTTGGCGTACCCTTGCGTCGAGTTGGCATCGTGGCATTTAGGGGTGGTCGTTAAATCAGAAGTGCCACCGGGAGCGGGGTTCGCTCAACCAGTGGCACACTCTGAACACTTGATTACATCATGCGATGAAGTGCAGGACGCCCCAGATTCCCAATGCCCAGAGCAGCAGTCCTGCTGGTACCGCGAAACGAAGAGCCACAGCAAATCCCAAATCGTCTTCGCGAGGGAGTTGAGCTTCAACAGCGTTCACGCCTTGCTCTCCTACAACCAAATCGCCAGACCAGAATCCCTGCTGCATCGCCGCGAACCTTTCGAGTACTTATGCAGTACGTTCAGTGTACCATCAAACTCAGTGCGCTCTTGTTCTCTGGGTTCAAGATTAGGACCCGACAGGTTCAGGTACGAGGTGTCGGAAGTCATGGTCAGCGCCTCCTCTCTTCCTATAGACCGGGCACCGTTAACTCCTAAGCCACAGTAGGCACAATCGGTACCAAAGTCTTCCGGTCACCGTGCGTCCCGCGATACGGTGTTGCAGCAACAGAACTTCCCAACGATGATGCAAGAGTGATATCGGGATGAATTCCGCTCTTGCGGGGAGGAAGATGTGCGCCTCATGACAATCGTGTTCATATTGATGGCGATCGGGGCTGGCGTGTTCATGGTTGTTCAGTCGAACATCAATGGGCAAGTACGACTACGGCTCGCCGATCCCTGGCAGGCGGCGCTGGTCTCCACTTCTGTCTCCACCCTCTCCCTGTTTATCATCTCCGCGGTCTCGTCTCGCCGATTGCTTCCGCCGATTGGAAAACTCACCGGGGGTCCGTGGTGGCTATTGACCGGGGGCTTACTTGGAGCCTGCATCGTTGCAGCATCGCTCTTCCTTGTCAGCAAACTCGGCAGCGGCGTGCTCTTCGCGTTGCTGGTGACCGGACAGATGCTGGCGGCAATGGTTATGGATCACTTCGGGATGCTCGGATTGCAGGTACATCATGTTAACGGTCAGCGAATTGTCGGAGTCGCACTCCTGCTGGCTGGCGTGGCATTGATTCGGGTGTTCTGACCATTTCATCCCGGGAGTCGACCCACACGAACACGAGAGGACCATTCACGTCGAGTTGGTTGGAGGCACAGACAGACGCCGCGGAAGCGGTCGCGCTTTTGTTGGGACTCGTCGCAAATCGAACGTTGTCGGGCGAGGAGCTGGCGGTACAGGAACGAGTCTCTGCCTGGCTTCGTGCGCATGGTCTGTCAGTCGTTATCGAAGATGTGGAGTCCGGCCGACCGAACGTGACCACCGTTCTTCAGAATGGCGAAGGACCGACGTTGCTGATCAACGGACACGTCAATACCGCTTCCATCGACCCGCGCTGGGATCCTTCCAGAGTGTTGGGCATTCGCGAAGGTGACCGCTTCTTCGGACTCGGCGCCGCCGACATGAAGGCAGGAGTGGTGGCTGGAATGCTGGCCGCTCGTGCACTCGATCGTACTCGAAAGGCGCTCACGACGTCATCGACCGCAGTTTCCGAGCCGACTACTGCATTGTCACAGAATCGAGCTGGGATCACCCCTGTCTCGGTGCATTCGGCAAAATCCTGATACGAGTTGATGTAGTCGGCAAGGCAGCGCACGCGTCGTGGTCACATCTCGGTGTCAATGCCGCGGTCGAGGCTCTGCTGGATAAGATGCCACTCGGGGAACACCCGCGGATCAAACCGAGTCAATCCGTAATGACATTTCGATCTGGACCCGAGAGCGCTCACGTGCCGATCAACTGGCACACCGTTCCCGGCGAAACGGATCTCGACGTAATAGCCCGAATGCAGGCAGTTGTCGAACAGCTGGAATCGCAGGCAACCTTCACTTTCTCGATCGATCCACCGTACTACCCGGCGTGGGAAACGGAGATCGGAGAACCGGTCGAACGGGCATTCGCGTCCGCCTATGCTGCCGAGTCTGGACATGAACCGGATTATCACTACTCCAGCTATGGAGATATGAATCTCTTCTCGACAGAGGCTGGCATCCCGACAGTGATGTTCGGTCCACGTGGCGCCAATTTTCATGAAGCAGAAGAGTGGGTCGATTTACCATCGTTTACCGCAACCGTTTGGGTTCTCTTGCGATTCGCCTGCGCGTTGATGCCGCCAGCGTGACGCGTATCGGATGAAGTGGACTGGTAAGCAGCGTCTCGACTGGACATTGCGCACGGTCAGCTTCGTAGGCAGAATATATGAGCGGCACTGAAGATTGACGAACTGACGCAGGGAGGGACTATGGCATTGGTCGTGATGAAGTCATTTGGGTTGCAGGACCTGCTATCTCAACATGAGGCGACCGGAAAGCTCTGGATGGAGTTTCTGCGTGTACCGGCCCTGAGTGCCGGAATTTACCGGTTGACGGCAGGAAGTCTCGATCCGCAGAAGCCGCATTCAGAAGACGAGATCTATTACGTCATTAGTGGGAGCGGATCGTTCACGTGTGACGGTCAAACGATCGATGCAGTGGCGGGCGACATCATGTACGTCGCCGCGCACGCCGAGCACAGCTTCCACGACATCACCGATGCATTGACCATCCTCGTGATATTCGCGCCAGCCGAGGTCGAATAGGTCGTTGAAGCTCTTTCCCGCGGATTGATACACCTTGCAGAAAAAGGTGACGCCCGCATACTCTTGCTATAATTGCATACCAAGAGCCGGCGGTACGTTGGCTCCCAAACATGAGACGGCGAGGGGATTGAAATGGCTCTGCCAAGAGTTCAATCGAGGGGTCAGGTGACTCTTCCGGTTGAGATTAGAGAAGCCGCAGGTGTTGCTCCTGGAGACACCGTAATGTTTCGTGTAATCGGTCCAGGACGAATCGAAGTCTCGTCGCTACCGCGAATATCAATCGACGAAATGATTCAGCACATCTCACTTCCTGACGATTTCGAATGGAACAAGGCTCGTCAACTTGCACAACAGGCGGCCTCTGACGAATTCATGATTGAAATGGAGCGAGACTCAACGTGAGCGAGGGCATTCTGGATTCGAATATCCTCGTTTCGGCGCTGACGAACGATGTCCATTCGGAAGAATGCAAAACATTTCTAAATGAACTCCGAGACGGAACTCAATCAGCCCGGTTGGAAGCTCTGGTTCTACACGAACTTGCCTACGTCCTGTTACGCGTGTTCAAACTCGATCGAAAGACGATTGTTGGTTATATGAATGAAGTTGTGAGTTGGCCAGGGGTAATCGGTGACAAGGATCTACTTTTGGCGACGATTGATGTGTGGTTCCGCAATCCGGGCCTGTCATTCGTAGACGCCTATCTGGGGTCACTTGCCCAAAGACTTGGATTGCCTGTCTATACGAAAAACATCAAGGACTTTGAAGCGCAGCAGGCGATCGTTCCCAATCCATTACCGCGATCAGACCGTAGCAATTCCTGATCGCCGGGCCGAGACCGGCAATCCTCACAACATCTGCTACGCGAACATCCGCGTAGACAACCCGCTCTTCCTTGGAAAAGAGCAACATAATCTTCGAAATCACAGCAATGCCGTGCAGGCCGCATCACTTCGCACATGTCGTGCTGCCTGCATTGACCGAAAGAGGAACCAGCACTGTCAAAAGGAGAGCAGTTAAAGTCTCGTTGTGGTGTGTTGCCCTCTAAAATGCACTCATTCTACATAGTCGAAACGGTGTACTGCCGTTTTGCGATGTGGCTGGCGAGCCAGAGCCAGCGACGAGAAATCTCATCGTCACTGTTCTGCGCTGCAGCCAGTGCCTCTCTCTGGAAACCGCGAACAATAGCTGCATCCAGAACCGCGTGCTGATCGAGAGTAGTCGCGATCTCCAGGTATCGGTTTGCCGCATCGACGCCTCCCAGAAGTGGCGCCAGATCTCCACTGACAAACTGCTCCCATGTCAGTGTCGGATCCCATGAAAAGCGGGCAAAGGCGAGATAGCTCAATTCGACATTTGTTTCGAACGCTGAGGCTTCGCCCCAGACAGTCAGACCCTTGAAGCCGACCTCGTGCGCCTTTTTCGCCATTTTCGCAAAATCGAGCCCATTGAAGAAATACCGCTCCGTCCGGCGGTCACCATTCCACTGGCAGTTGCACTGGGATCGAAACACGTTGGTTTTCATGGGAATCGAGGCGCCATATTCCGGTGTCATTTCCTGCTGAACCCGGTTCCAGTAGGTCCGGTTCAGGGTGTGCTGGTAGATGCCGCCCTCCGGCAGGCTGGTCAGCGGGGCCATTGCCTCGTGATCGAAGAGGTTGTCCCATTGAATTTCCGAGTAAATCCAGGCATCTGGTCGATGCTTGAGCGCAGCCTCGTAGAGCCGTGGATAGAAGTCAGCCATATCTGCATGAGACCATGACTCGGCGTACCCATCCCGGCGGGTGGCATCCTCCCTCTCTGCCCGGCGCGCTTCACAAAGATGACAACCACAGACGCCGTAATCACCTGCTTCGATGTTGATTCCACCGATCTCGAAGTTCTCAGCGAGCCATGCGATTCCTTCCGCCATCCAATCCTGGTTCTCCTTGCGTGAGGGGCAACCGCGGACTGCATAGTCGCCCCGTGGGAAGTAGAGCGTGTGCTCTAGATCACCAATCTGGAATCCGGCCGGTCGCTCCATCTCCGCGGCGAGTTCCGGGTGTTTTCGCAACCAGGTGGCAAGGTTGTATTCGTGCTCCATTTCCCAGACGACTCCGCCATAGGCGTTGATGGCGACACCTGGCATGATGCGGACGCCTCGCTCGGTGGCATATCGGCAGAGTTCCTGCGCAGCCTCGATTCCCCCATGCGATTCCCGCAGGAAACCGAAGATCGTCACCGCCGCGATCCGGTTCTTGCTCATGAAATCGACACAGCGCTTGTAATCGCGGAGAAAGCCATCAGCTGGTTTGGAATACGGGTTCATCACCCCGATCTCCTGAACCCCGATCTGCACCATGTCCCAGTTGGTCGTCTGATCCCAGTTCCAGTAGGTTCGATAGGGCAATCCTGGTGCCTGCTGAATCGTTCCAACGGGCAAGTCAACCGTCGCCCCGGTGGTTTCGGCCTGCTTTTGAATCAACTCTTCGACGCCGTAGATCACACCCGAAAAGGGGCCGCCAGCAATGTCGATTGTGGGTGTTCCGGAATTGCTGACCTTGATCGCGAATGCTCCTTCGACCAACGAGTTGTCGCGCGCGAGGGAGACGACAGGCAAGTCATCCGGGGCATCGGCAGCGACGTCGACCCAGTCGAGCGCAGGTAAACCGACGCGCAATCGTCTGGCCGCGTGAGGATGCTCTTTTGCACCATGGATTCCGACTCTTCCCTTGAGTTGCAGCATTCCTGTATTCAAGTTCAAACCTCCGCAGTCATTGGCGTTATCACCCGCAGGGCTTTATTTGTGCTAATGGCTCCATTCTCTCACCATGACGACCCTACTCCGCTCCTTGACTGGATGATTGGTGAAATCATGCAACACTTTTCCGAAATCTCCATTTCGAGACCTGGCTCGGTTGACTGTCTTTTTGGAAGATCAACAGATCTGACAAGACTCTGCGTGGATCCGAGCAGTCTCGATCAATCCCGTTGAGCATCTGTGCACAAATCCCGAATCATTCTTTGGATGAATGGTGAAAAGTTACTGGAGTATCGACGTGATCTCGAAAGCATGATAAGTTTTTACAACAATCTCTTGTCGGGAGCGTCCGAATTGAATTTTGTCTGGAAGGTTGAGCGCGACAGGTGGGTGCCCTGCCCCCTACGTATTCGCAGAGGCAAAGTGACGATTCGTGCGCCAGTCGAATGTCCAGACACCTGAGGGGAGGTGCTGTCAACTATCGCAATTGTTGCGTTTTGTTACAGGTACCAGCATTCAACTCACCTCCGGGATGCCCCGGTGGAACCGATTGAGAAGGGAGCAAATTCGTGGCCAAACCCATTCACGAGCTTTATGAGGATTTTGCAAAAGGGAGGATTTCCCGCCGCGATCTCATCAAGCGAGCGGCTGTTGCAGGTGCAGCAACTCCGGCAATCGTCAATTTTCTTGACAATCCTTCCTCCGCAAGCGCGGCCCCCAAGAAGCACTTTTCCTTAACCCGCACGTTCGGCCAGGATGGAGCGAAGCTTCAGCCGCCGCCGGCCGGTGGCGACACCTCCGAACAGTTGATCTTCCGCGGCTGGAACTATCGGCCGGAAGTTGTTCAGGACAACACGGCCAAATTCAACGCTGCCTACACCGAATCGGTTGACTATCAGACCATCACCGGCGACTACATCGGAATCATGGAAAACTTCCATATTACCAATCAGCCGCTGGATATGGCCTATTCCAACCCGTCGACGCTATTCCGCTGGTCAGTCCCTGGCTGGATTCATGATTACGAATCATGGTGGAGCGTCGATGACGCCCGCGGCGAAATGTACGACGGCGTTCGCGATTCGATGACGATCAATGGCAAGCTCACAGGTTTGCCGTACTTCGTCTCCTGCCGCGGCACCATGGCAACCAACAAGGTCATCCTTGATAAGGCCGGCGTCACCGCCGAGCAGTATCCGAAGACCTGGACTGAACTCTATGACATGTGCCGCCAGCTCAAGTCGAGCGGCGCGGCGGAAACTCCCTTCCTGCCACACTGGTTCACCGCCGGCGTTTGGTTTGGTGTTTCCTGGGGCTATCTCTTCGAGTGCCTCAACCGTGGCGCGGTGCTCTTTGACGATGCCACCAATGCGCCTGTTTTCGACGATGCATCGCTCGGCATTCTCCAGGAGTGGCGCAAGCTGCTCGAGGACGGAATCGTTCCAGAAAGCGTCTTCACCATGGGCGAAGCCGACTGGATTGATGCCTTTGCCAAGGGAACGTACGCCTTCAGCCCGCAGCAGACCTATGATCTCAAGGTCTTCAATGACCCGGCAGTTTCACAGATCGCCGGTCAGGTCGTTGCCCTTCCAGTCAATGGCCAATCATGGGGAATGATCGACGAAGGCATCTATTCGATCCCGAGTCGCAATGACAGCCCGGAAAAACTCGCCCGCAAGTATCAACTCGGCGGTTACTTTGGTTATCGCGACGACCAGAACAACATCGCCGTCGCCAAGCGGTGGGCGATCGAAGCTGCGCTCAACTCCGGCTACAAGTCGATTCTTCAGGACGAGGAAGTCATCGCGGCCTACAACTCCTGGCTCCCGAACCCGGAAATGCTGACAACACTCAATGGAGTGCTCGAAGCTGCTCCATTCGCAAAGGTCTGGCAGACATTCTGGTGGGAAGAGTGGAATGCCCAGGCGATGACCGAGATCCCGAAGGCGATCCTCGGCCAGTCGACGGTCGAAGAGGTTCACGCCGGACTCAAGAAACTGGCGGAAGAACTCGTCGAGCGCTACCAGTTCTAATTCCCTGCGAGGGAGGGGCGGTCGCTACGGCGGCCGCCCCACTTCTTCTCGATCAATTGACATCCTGACCATCTGCAATCGATCCGAATCGGCGAACGGGGAGTATGGTATGTCGGCAACTCCGGCCGGAAGTGAAGGTCGCGCATCAACGAACAGACGCTGGTCTTCGTCACGTTTCAGTGACGGGGCATTTGCAGCGTTGCTTGTGTTGCCACTTATTGTCGCGTTACTTGCGGTCGTTGCCTACCCAATGGGCTACTCCATATACATGAGTCTGCATCACTACGATGTGATTTTTAAGCGGATCGAATATGTCGGATTTGAAAACTATGCAAATGCTCTGCGTAATCCGGACGTATGGCACGCATTCCGGGTAACCATCTATTACACGATCGTCGCCGCAACATTCAGTTTGATCATCGGAGTCGGTGGCGCGCTCCTTCTGAACGAAAAGTTCAGAGGTCGTCCATTCCTGATGACGGTCGTGATTCTTCCCTGGGCAGTGTCGCTGTACGCGACGTCGATTACCTGGAAATATCTCTACAGCCCCGATTGGGGATTCTTCAACGCAATAATGCTCAGGCTCAACATCATCGACAGGCCTTTCGACTTCCTTTCCGAAGAATGGGCGGTGCTTTCGGTCGCAGTGGCGCACTCCTGGCAAGTTGCTCCGCTCGGTATCTATTTCATTCTTGCGACGTTACAGATGATTCCCGAAGATCAGTACAAGATGGCGAAACTGGATCGTCTCGGCACATTTGGCCGGTTTCGCAATGTCATCCTTCCGTACATCAAGGCGCCCTTGCTGATCGTAATGGTGCTGATCACCGTCGAAGCAGCGAGAGTCTTCGACACAATCTTCTTCCTCACCAATGGCGGTCCTGGCGATGTTTCCACGTCCCTGACGTGGGTCGCTTATCGCGAGACGTTTCAGAAGAGGGCGTACGGCGACGGCTCGGCGATCGGCTGGCTGCTCGTTATCTTTACCACCGTCATCACCACCGCGTATTTCCTGCTCCTCTTCTACCGGCGCAAGGGCAAAGTGGACGATCAGGGTGCACCAATCTTCGCCAACGAGTTCAAGATCGGCCCGGTCAGCCTCAGCGGGTTGATCACTCTCCTGCTTGTTGCGTTTCCGGTCGTCTTTGGCTCCATCTACTTTCCCGAACTGGTAAAAATGGTTATCGCTCTGGCGATTCTCCTGGTCGGTGGCGGTGCGCTGGTCATTGCGCTGATCAACATCAATCCCACTGTGCGCTCGATCGTGATCTACGCGTTGGCCGCCATATTCGTTATCTGGACACTGGTACCCTTCTATTGGCTGCTCAACATGTCGTTGATGGTCAAAAAGGAACTCCTTTCAGTTCCAACCCACCTTTTTCCGCACGAGATCACCTTCAGCAATTACATCCGGCTCTTCGGCGGCACGGCCAATGCTCCAGATGGTTCTCCGCTGCTGCCACTCGGTCAGGCTGAAGCCATCCGGAGAGGTCTCGTCAACAGTGCGTTGATCGCATCGCTCGTGACGATCGTTACGATGATCATCGCCATGCCAGTCTCGTATGCACTGGGCCGGCTGAAGTTTCGTGGCAAAACCGCGCTTCTCTTTACGATCCTTACCACCCGTTCGTATCCACCAATCGCGATGATCATTCCCTTTTTCTATCTCTATGCAGACTGGGGCATGCTCGGAACGCGCTCGGGGCTGGTGATTATTTACCTGACAATCACCATTCCAATGATCGTCTGGGTGCTTACAAGTTTCTTCGCACAGTTGCCCCGGACAGTGGAGGCCGCTTCGCGGGTCGACGGAAACACACGCTTCCAGACCTTCTACAAGGTCATTTTGCCGATGTCGTGGCCCGGAATTGCGGTCGCCTCCGCAATCAGCTTCATGGTCTGCTGGAATGAGTTCGCTTTTGCCTCGTTCCTGACAGCCGGTACTGAAGCCCAAACCTTCCCACCAATTCTGCCAACAATGTTTTTCCAGATTTCGATGCCAAATGAAATGGCAGCGACCTCCCTGGTGGGAATCATTCCTCCTGCAATCCTTGCCTATCTCTTCCAGCGGCGAATTAGATCACTCAATCTCGTCGATCCCCTGTAGCGGGTTCCGTTCGTGTCTCGGCAGTCCGATCGAAGTTCCAGAGGAGCATTGTGAATGGCGGTCAATAGCGTGGGAACATCGGCACCCACCAAGAGCGGAATTCGATTCAACAATGTCGACAAGAATTTTGAAACATTTCACGCCGTTCGCTCGCTGAACCTGGAGATCAATGAAGGCGAGCTCCTGGTGCTTCTTGGTCCGTCCGGATGCGGGAAGACCACAACCCTCAACATGCTTGCGGGGTTGGAGCAGCCGACCTCCGGGCAATTGCTCTTCGGCGACCGGGTCATGAACAAAGTCCCGCCAGATGAACGTGATATCGCGATGGTCTTTCAATCGATTGCGCTCTACCCGCATCTCAACGTCCGCGAAAACATCGGGTTCGCGCTCAAAACTCAGCGGGTAAGCAAGGAGACCATCCACCAGCGGGTGGCCGAGGTTTCGAAAACACTCGAAATCGACCAATTCCTCGAGCGCAAGATTCACCAACTCTCAGGCGGTCAGCGCCAGCGCGTCGCAATCGCCAAGGCACTCGTTCGCCGTCCAAGCCTCTTCCTGCTCGATGAGCCATTTTCCAGCCTGGACGCCGAGTTGCGCCGCCAGATGCGCGGCGAAATCGTGCGAATTCACCAGTCGGTCGAAACCACCATGGTCTTCGTGACGCATGATCAGGAAGAGGCGATGGCCATCGCTGATCGTATTGCGGTCATGAATGCTGGACAGCTCGTTCAACTCGGTCCACCCCTCGATCTCTATCAGGCACCACGAAACAAATGGATCGCGCGGTTTATCGGATCTCACCCGATCAACATCCTGGAGGCCCGCGTGACCGAAAACGGATCACAGGCATTCCTGATGCCGAATGACCATTGGCCAGTGACATTTCCGGATCATATTGCCCGCAACCTGGGTCCGAAACTGAAACGACCTGAGGTGAATGTTGGCATTCGACCGGAACATTTGATCATCGGTGGCGGCGCCCCGTCACCTCTCGGAGAGGTCGCCGGAGAAGTCTTCACCCGCCAGATTCTGGGTACTGAGATTCTGTACGAAATCAAAACCGGTGATGGTTTATTGCGAGCAGTTGTTCCAACCTCGCAACTCCACGAGATCGGTGAGCAGGTCCGCATCGGAGTCGATTGGACCAACATCTTCTTCTTCGACCGCGACACTGAGGAGACAATTCTCTCCTGAGCGTGACCGCTTTGCAGACGGAGACAACATGCGACTCGCCGATTCTTCTGGGGGTCGACTGCGGCACGGAGAGTATCCGTGTGCTGGCGGTCGATCCCTCCGGGAATCTCGTCGCTGATGCTCGGATTCCGCATCGAACGACGCATTTGCATACGGGTTGGGCGGAGCAATCCCCGGCCGATTGGTGGGACGGTCTCGTCCGGGCAATTGCAGAATTACACCTGTCTCGGTCCGATCTCACCCGAATCGCCGCCATCGGAGTTGCGGCAACATCCTCGACCGTGGTCTTTTCGACTGCAGAGGG
>Ga0105046_10007343_pt1 | contig 17363 bp, 10 predicted proteins | sample MAT03_FD_78385 | JGI IMG/M metagenome (GOLD analysis project Ga0105046, IMG submission 78385) | Freshwater microbial communities from Lake Fryxell liftoff mats and glacier meltwater in Antarctica - MAT-03 (megahit assembly) | ecosystem: Environmental > Aquatic > Freshwater > Ice > Liftoff...
ATGGCCTGTCGTCCAACGAGGCGGAACTCGTCCGCGGTCATGTATTGGCGGCGTTCGAGCACCGCATGCTCGATGCCGAGGTCATCAACGTCGCCAAGGAAGAACTACGGACCAGCCTGAACCCGACGGTCTTGGCCGGCGCCGCCCTTGCCTTGCGCGCACTCCAGGCCGATGACCCGGAGTGCCGGACGTTGCTCACGGGGGCCTCGCAGCGCCTGTTTGGTCGGGACGAGCGGGTGTCGTTCGCGGCGCGCGTCGGTGATGCGTCTTCGGTACGGACAGCGTCTGACGAGATTGCATCGACGCTCAAGCAATGGCCGGCTCAGTTGTCCCCTTGCTGCAGCGGCCCAATCGGTACGGTGACAGCCGCTGAACCTAGGACGCAGACTTTGTGCCGGCACACGCTTGGGCGCGTGTTCATCGAGGACCAAGCCGGGCAAAGATCTCCTGTGGCGGACCTGCTGCGCGACAGAACCAGCCTGATTGCGTTCTTCTACACCCGCTGCATGAATCCGGCGAAGTGCTCCCAAACCATCTACGACTTGGCAGAGCTGGCCCGGCTCGCCTTCGCCGAGCCACTCGCTTCTCAACTCAACATCGTTGCTGTGAGCTACGACCCTGACTTCGACGAGCCTGCACGATTGCACGCGTTCGGCTACGACCGCAGGTTCCCGTTCGCCGGCCAAGCGAGACTGGCACGCTGTGTCACCGGCTGGGATGCCATGCGGCGACAGTTCGACCTCCAGGTCGGGTATGGCGCCACAACGGTGAACTTACACTCGCGGGAACTGTTCATGGTGACTAGCGACTGGCGCTCGCTTGGTATCGACTCCGAGCAATTGAAGCGGCCAGACCACCTTCTCGACCGTCTGATCAGAGCATCATCCAGTCACGCTGCAGGCGGATGAGTGGCGATTTAGTCACGTCGCCATTCGCTCCGCATCTCGCACGCGCGACGTAGCGCCTGTCGCGAGAACTCTTTCGGCCAACTTCGACTTCGCTCCGACAAGCGCGCGATTCGTCCAGGACGCGCGACGCCCTGATTCATACCCTTCCCCACCTCACCGAGCGCGACTTCACGATCGGTCGATCGGCGATTAGGGGCTTGGTAAGTCACACGAACTGGCGCAAGCGCAGGTCGTAGGCACGCACCGTGCGAATCAACTGCAGCGGCCTGCCCTTCAACCGACCCCGATCCTCCAGCCAATCCACAAGTCGGCGCAGTAAGCCAAACCGGTCAGTGACTGAGATCAAGGTTGCGGTCCAGCGCTCTCGCTCGGAAGTGAGACCCTCCAACAGGGTTACCGGGCTCAGCTCGACTGGCCATAACTTGCCCGGAGTGGCTTCAAGGACGAAATCCGCCAAGTCCTTTTGGTGGCACGCGCGAGCTGCCACTCGAACGAGGACATGGACCTCAGGCAAGCGCCCAATGAGCAGGCCTCTGGCCTCGGGCGGCACGTGCTCGACACTCTGCAGCCACAGCCGTCCATCGCGTTTGCCAACCTGGCCGAGGTCATTCAGGGTGGGCCTGTGCGGCTTCTCACGCATCCGCTGCTGGAGCTCAAGGTCCGCCCGCGCAGCGCCATCGAGCTCGACGCTGTCGGAACCATCGCGCCTCGAGAAGTAGGAGACGTATTCCGTTGAGAGGTCCGCCAGCAGGCGGACGGGGACGCCGATCTCTCCGAAGGGCGCTGCATCAAGCAACTGGAAGCGCCGCAGGCCTTGTACTCCAGAAATCCGCAGCGATCTCCCTCGTGCGCTGACGAGTGGCGCCGGACAATCAGCACCATGCAGTCGGAACAGCATGTGGAAGGCCTCACTGCCGCTTAGTTCGACGCGTGAGCCGCGAGCCAGAGAGCGTTCCCAAGCGGGACCATGCACGACCTCAGGAAGCGCCTCCATCAGTGCCTTCACGAAGTCGGCGCGTCCCATGCTGGCTATCGCCGCACGCCAAACTCCCGACTCCGTCAGATCGGTGTCACCGACGTCGGGGCGCCCCCTCAACATCACTGACTTGGCAAAGTCTAGGACAGCACTGGACGCGCTCCGCGCGACGGCGGTCAAGTTGCCACTCTCGAACCCCTCGTGCAGCGAAGCCCCAACGAGGCGCGAATCGCCTCCGGTTACGAGTCGAGGTGAAGCGTGAGCGCCGGCCCGACGTTCTCCCGTGAGCTTCAGCGCTTTGAGTTCCACCATGCTCCGATACAGCTTGCGACCTTCCTTTCCAATCTGTTCCTGTTCAATGTCCGTAAGCTGGCGGCCGACTGTCAGCTTGAACTGCGCTCGCACGGTCAGCGGCAAGGTGTCGAGGTCTTCGCCCAGCGTGCGTGCGACTGCCTCCAGCATGCCGCCTTCTGGCAGTTCCGCGTTCGGGGCGAACATGGCGTGGTAGAGCCCCTCGATCGCCTGTTCCTCGGGCGTCATGAACGGGTCGCGTTCCTCGGTGTAGTACTGCGCAGCGGCTCGATGAATGGCAAGCGCGCGTTCCGTGTCTTGCGCCGTCATTGCCTGAAGCATCAGGCGTCGCAGATCGCGGCGGTGGACCACAACGTCGGGATTGGCCGTACTCTGTACTAGCCACACTTGACCGGACAGATGTTGGAGGAGCTTTCGCGACCGCTCCTCGTCCACGCTCTGCAGGTTGCAGGGCTCGGCCAGCACGCTTCTTATCAGATCGGGCGTGACCCGCCGCAGCACCAGACCAGGATGGGCGATCTTGACCAGATCCTGATCCTCAGTACGCAACCGACCAAGGAATCGCTTGTACAGGAACGACTGAGCGAAGCGCTTGTCGAACCCGCTTCGGTCAGCCAAGAGCCGGTCAGCGGCGTTCTTGCCACCTTCGGCCAGGTAGGTGGCAAGGATCTTCAGCGACAGTGGATTGCCGCCCACCATGTCAACGAGCTTGCCCAATGGCAGGTCACGCACCACGCCCTTGTGCGACAGGTGCAACTTCAGCAGTTCAACCGCGTCATCCGGTTTCAGGTCATCAACCTCCAACCGCTGCCGTGGCGGCACCAGCGCCAACTGGTCTGCGCTGAAAGCACGGCCGCTCAATACAACCCGGAGATTGGGCAGACCCTCTGACCTGCGCAGCTGACGCAACCACCTGCGGAGCCCCATCAGGTCAAAGGCACTTGAAAGTCCAACCTCCTCCGCCGTGTCCAAGATCAAAACAACCTTGCTTTCGATCGGTAAATGGCCCTGCATCGCCTGCTGCCAGGCAGACGACGACTGGGCTTCCGTGTACTGAAGCTGCTCGAAGGAATCGCGGCTTCTGTGCAACTCAACGGGACCGCCCAATCGCGCGGCACGTCTGTAAGTTGATAGTGCCCGCTCCATCTTCGGGAAGTAGAGTTCGAGCTGCCGCGACACCTCCATCATTAGCGTGGTCAGCGTGCCACGAAACAAGGCTGGCCGATCGAAGTCGACCTGAAGCACCGGCGTCCCACTCCAGTTGTCCTTCCTCAAGGTGCGCGCAAATTCGGCAAGCAACGCGGACTTGCCGCTCCCGCCGACACCCGTGACCCAGAGAATGTCCTCGGTGGACAGGTTTGGCTTGGCCGTCACAAATCGACGCAGCTTCCCCAGTTCCTTGTCACGCCCGACAAGCTGACGGGGGAGCAGCACCTGCACGGCCTTGTCGGCATCCTGACGCGATAGCTGCAGGTCAACTTTTTGGGCTGCGTTTCGGGTTGACGCTCCTTCGACAAATGGAGCCGCAAACCGCAAGGCGGTACGAAGCAGTCCGAGGTCAGTTGATGGCGGAGGTGCGACCGGTGCTCCGTTGCGCAGGATGGCCTGCAGCAGGCGCCCGAACTCGTCGCCGGCACCCGGAGGAAACGACTTGATCAAGCCCAGCAGTTCGTCTCGCTCAAGTTCGTCAAGCACGCGGGTTCGAACATCGGGCTTCAAGAACCAACGCGTTACCCCGCCGGCGAGTACCTCTTCGCATTCCGCCGCGAGTTTCCCGAGCGAGGCGAGGTCACTCTCCTTGGTTGGATCGAGAAGCCGTGTCGGATCGAACGCCCCAAGGGTCGCGGCGATCGCGCGTGCGCGCCACGCGCCGTCGCGTTCGACTCCTTCGTCAGGTGCGGTGGTCATGCAGACCTCCTCGCGGCCTTAGCAACCTCGCGTGCAAGTGCAGCCTGACGCTGACCATTGGGCCCGAAAGGGACATCGTCCAATAGGTGCCTCGCGATGGTTCGCGACTGACCGGGAAGACGGCGGATGTTCTGGGCCGTGGACTCGCGATCGATGTACTGCTCAAGCTCGACCACATCGAACTCCTTCAGGACATCGCCCCGAACCTGACGCGAAAGCGCTCCCGGCACGGCCCCCTGATACCCGATGAGCACAATCCGGAGCTTCGGGATTCCGGTCATGCCGGCGTACACGGACTCAAGGAATATTCGCGTCGAGGTGTTGGCAACGGGGTAACGGTCAATGTCGTCAATGACCAGCCAGACGGTGCGCAGGGCCGCAAGGTCGGCAAGCGCTTTCGCGAAGGCGGGAACCAAGTCCTGAACAATCCACGCAGGCTGCGCCGAGTCGGCTTCGCCAGGGTCCGGGAGGATCGCATCGCTTGTCTGGCCGGCAATCGCATTGAGTATGGACAGAGCAGTGTCGCGTGCTGTGACCGGCACCTTGGACGCCGACATCTCGACCACGTGGTGCTCGGCGCTGCCCAGCATCTCGCGCAGGATCCTGGTAGTGAAGCTGCGACCCATGCCAGAGGTGCCCGCCGCGGTGAGGATGCGCACTTCGCCTTGCAACGCGTCGACAACGGAGTACTGGAAGTCCTCACGCCCTATCACCGCCTCGCCCGTGTCCTTGAGTCGCCATACCGGGTTCAAGCCCACAACCTGCGAAAGCGGCAGGTTCAGGCCGGCGATGTGTGCCGTCGGAATCGCACAGTTGCTGATGACCGCGTCATGCTCGTCCTTGTAGGTGCACTGATGTAGTCCGATCGGCTGGAATGTGTTGTCGACAAGCAGCCCACCGGACGAACCGTCCGCTGAGTTCGCGTCGTGCAGTACTCGCGTCCTGAATGAAGGCGGCCACAGATGGGTCGCTGCCCCCGGGGTGGACACCTGTGAACGGCCGGCCGGATGCTGGAGCAGTGCCACGCCCGCGCCGGGTCCACCAACGGTAGGCATCTTGCGTGCGTCAAGCGTGTAAGAACCTCGCTCGTAGCCAACCGCCCGAGACAGGCGCAACAGGGCGAAGTCCAGATGTTTGTCGAAGTCCTTCTCAGGTGGGTCATCCCACTTGAGCGGCGTCTTTAACATCTCCAGCGGATGCAAGGCACTGCGGCCGACCAGCCAATCATCCTGCACCGGAACGAACATTCCTGGGCTCAGGCCGCTGGTCTGATCAAAGGCGACGAGAATCCGCTTGCCACTGCCCGCAAGAGGCTTGCCACCGCCATCCAGCAAGCCGTCAACCACGTGTCCACTCGTCAGCACGACCTGTGGGCCCACGAGAAAGCCCGTGCCGACCGTCTGCGCGTCGGACAAGTCTTCCTTCAGCACTGAGATGCAGCACAGCCGCCGAGTCGCGATCAGCTTGCCCTCGATTTCGAGCGCTAGGTTAGGGAAGCCGAGCTCCTTTCGCGTGACAGCCTGAAGGTGGGGCGTAGCGGTCAGGGGCGCAGGCTCTGAGGCGAGTTTTGTCAGATCGAGCACCTGAGCATGCAGTAGGCGTTCCACGAGCGTGTCCAAAAAGCCATCGTCGCGCGCGCTCCGAAGCGCCTTCAGGAATGGCTGCGCGCCATCCAGAAGCGCCAGCACCTTGAAGGGGAACGATTTGCCCGGCGGACGCACCTCATCGAAGATGTTGGCGAACTGCTCGCGGCTCTGCACCGCGTCAGCGAGACGGCGCAAGTCGTCGTCGTGGTCTCCGGCTGGCACTACGCCTCCCAGTTGATGCCGGGCACGTCCAGGTACCCATGCCCGAACAAGCCTGCGAGAGCATGCGCGTAGTTCTCGCTGCGCCATGCACCCCCGAAGTGCAAACCGACTGCCTTCAGAGGCGCGTCAATGGTAGCGACCAAGGAGCCCGAACTTCCCCCGAGCGTGGTCGCGTCGTGGAATGAGGTGATGGGCACAGTTGCTGGTGACGCCTTGACGATCCCAGGCGAAAAGAACTTGGTTCCGTAGTCAGCGCCGAAGAGACCTCGCAGGCGCTCGAGACCCGCGCGGTCCACGCTGCCATCGGGCGCTCTCGGCAACGTACCAGGCCTCGCCGGATAGCCCACGATCACGACTTCCTTGTTCGGCGCCATCCAGCCGGGGTTGCGCGACAGTTCCAAGGGGACCGGCAACGGCCTGTTCCCTGTCACGCTCCTGGTCTGGACCCGCAGGATCGCAAAGTCCGCCTTGTGCAAGTCGAGCACTTCGTAGTCGACGTGCAGGGGGCCGGCCTGCATCACCGCGTCAATGCCGTACTTCGTGTCGGTGGTCAGCTCCGACGGCTGGTCGGCAAAGTCGATGCAGCACTGGCCACCCTGAAGCACCCATTGCGCGGGATTGTTCCTTTGCGGCGTCGGGTAGGCGAGGAGTTGGAGGACGTGGCGATTGGTGAGCACCAAGCCGTCGCCCACCACGTAGCCCGTACCGAGGTGCACCCCATCGAGGTCGATGCGACCAACCGCACCGATGTTTTCCTCGAACCGCGAGCCCGACTTGAGCATGAAGATGGGCGTGCCCCACTGCTCTGCTTGGGGATCCTCCTCGTTGACCGTCCCCCCACGCACGCGAAGCGCGGGGCGCCCCTTGAGCAGGATGAGGGCTTCCAGGCCGAGCCGGCCTGAGGCCGACGCGACCACGCCCGTTCGCATCTCATCCACGAAGCTGCGGACCGAGCCGAGGACGAAATCCCGCTCAACCTTCGGGGCTGCCGTCGTCTCCACAACCTTGCTTACTCTCTCCACAAGCTCGGCACCGCCGTCACCCGTCAGATAGGAGCGCGCTGCCTCGAGCGCGTCTGCCCCGGCAGCGGACTCCGGCATCGCCTTGGTGGGCAGGGCGAGCCTCAGTCGGGTGAGATCCAGTGCCGGCGCGGATACCGGGGGCCGCGACACTGTCGCGCCGGAAGCCTGGCCAAAGCGCTGCAGCCGAGGGTCGGCAGAGGCCCTGACGGCCTCTTGCAAGCGGCGCGAGGGCCGCGTTCCTTCGACCTTGGCTTCGGGAGTAAGCCCGGACAGCCCCTGATCGAACTTCGCTTGGGACACCGCGATTGCAGACAGCTCCGCCTCGAACAGCGCCATGGGGAATTCGGCATCGCGGGGCCCGGCGCCCAATTGCTCCCGCAAAAACTCCTCTTCCCACCCGTCACCTTCGTCCTGGTCGGCACCTTCCAGGCCACCGCGGGGGATGTCAGCAAGCGCCAGCTTGACCAGCTTCTCCGCGTCGAGGATGCCAGCACCGAGGTCGACATCCCAGTTCATCGGCGTGCGCGCCGTCACCTTCAGCGCAATGGTGAAGAGGCGTGCGACCGTGATGCCGCGCCGCCGCGCCTCCTCGATCACCGTGCCCCGGCCGTGCCGAGACAACCACACCGCTGCCGCTCCGGCAATGAGCGCCGTGGCGTAGGAGGTGCCCTGGCTGGCAGACACCTTGTCGGGAGGATCGCCTGCGGACGTACGCTCGGCTCTCCAGACGAACTCGGCCGGCGCGGAGATGGTGACACGGGAGCCCCGCGAACTGCCCTTCCAGGGTCGGTCGGTGGGACCGGTGCCGCCCGCTGCGATGACCTCCCGATAACGAGCGGGCCAGACGACCAGCCCCACGCAGTTACCCGAAGCGGCCACAACGATGACATCGTGCTGGACGGCATCTCGGATCGCAACGTGCAGGGCACGTCCGGCGACGCCGCCAAGGCTCATGGAGATCACTTGGCAGCCCTGGGCAACGGCGTGCGCGATCGCCGCAGCCACCGGTGCGGTGTTGAAGACCTTGACGTCGTCAATGCACCGGATCGGGACTACCCGGGCTGCAGGCGCGGCACCGAGGATGCGTCCGGTGGCCCGACTGGCCAGGACGCTCGAGGTCGACGTGCCGTGCCCCGGATTGGCCGCGCCGGGCCTGAGAGGGTCGGTCGGATCGGCGCTGCCGTCCATGATGTTTGCCGCACGCGTCAGATCGAGCATGTCCCCGCCCAACTCGGGATGAGGCGTGACGCCGGTGTCGGGCTGCCCGACAAGGATGCCCTCGCCACGCGCCAACTCCCAGGCGCGATCGAGGCGTGCCGTCTTGACGGCCCAGTGAGCGTCGGCGGGCGGCGCGCCGTCGGCCCAGCAGATCGAGCCCAGGACGCTCGCCTCCGCGGCTGGCCCCGGTTGCGCGGGGGTCGGGTCGCGGAACACCTGGATTCCCAGGTCCGGTTCGGCGCTGGTCAGGCCCAACTGGGCAGCGAGCTCATACCCGATGTCGAACAGCTCCTGTTGGGGAAGCGTGCGCTCCAGTGTCGGAAACCGCAGGGCGTGAAAACGCCCAGCAGTGGCGGGACCCACGTCCAGCGCCTGGAGTACGAATCGGTCGCTGGCAAGGAGCAGCTTGATTTGGGCATCAAGCTCGGGCGCTTGGGTAGCCGACCCAAGTTCCAAGGTGAATCGCAGCTCATCGGGCGGCAACTTGGCGCGGGCGTGCTCCGCGTCGATTTCCGGCGCAAAGGCGAGGATGCTGCGCAGCAGAGCGATTGCATTGGTCATGAGCCGTCCTCCATATCCCCGTATCAGAGGGCAATTTAGCCAGCCCCCATCGGACCTGCAATCCTTAGGTCTGCCGAGGTACCTTGGTTGTCCTTGGCGCGAGCGATGACCAACGGCTCGCCGGTTCGATCAAAGTCAAATGGGTCCTGCCGCACTCACCAGCACCCGCTTTGCCCAGAGCCAGTGGGCGATTTCCATAGCCTTTGTCGGCGAAACCCAGTCCCTCCACAGGGCTGGCAGGCTCGAGAAGGCAATGCCCGCCGGTACGGCGGAAAGCATCTTCGCCACTTGCACTCCGTCGACATAGGCAAAGCAACCCTCGACCCCCTGCTGCCGGACCACCTCGCGCAGCTCCACGTAGTCACCATCGATCACCGGCGCAGTGTCGATGGTCACGTCAGCCGCGAGAGCCACGCGAACGGCCGGCTTGCTCAGCGGGTCAACACTTGCGCTGGCCAAGGCAGCAGCGGTAGCTCCTGCCGCACGCTCGGTCCAGAACGCATGGGGCTGCGGCCGCGCCGCAGCCACCCGGGCGTATTCAGATCGAGTCCGACTGGCGTAAAGCCCGACGCGATCGGCCGACCTGAGGCTGTGGAATTGCCGCGCAGCCTCCGCGTTCGACGGCTTGGCCAGAATGGTGTTCACGACCACGGCGCCCTGCAAGCCCGACTGGATCGCCAGGTGCACTCCCTGCGATGAGAGCGGATCGACCGCAAGTCCTGCGTCGCCCACGCGCACGTGTTGCTCGCCCACCGGGTCAGCAGCGTGCTGGCTGGTCGCATCGCATGCCTTGAGCGGCGACAGGCGCCGAGCAAGGTGTCGTTGCCGAAGCGCGGGGAACTGACGGAGCAGGTCCAGGTAGCGCTCGAGCGGTGCCGTGTGCGACGCGAGCCGACGGGGGTCGCAGAAGACTGACACCACGGCCTGGTCCCTTGCAGTCTGTGCGTACCACAGCCATGCGCTCTCGCCCGCCTCGATGAGGCCGTCGAACCTGGGTGCATCGGCCAATGCCCACGTGGCGTGCAACGCCAGCAATGGTGGACCGTCCTTCACGCGTTGCCCGCGCAACGCGCCCTGCCGCCCGGCCGCATCGACGACGATGCGCGCGCCAATGGATTCGGCGCCGTGGCCGGTATCGAGTTCGAAGCGCCAGCCTCCGGTAGCCAGCCGTTCGTGGGACACCACGCTGGCGGGTTGGTGGATCGTTACTCCCGCCCGACGCGCCCGCTCCAGAAGAAGGGTGTCCAGCACACCGCGATCGACGTGGTACCCCGCCTGGGGAGCGAGTCGGACCTCATCGTCGCCCCAGCACACAGCAGTGACGCCCCGCCTCCAGAACCGCGCGTCCTCGAATCCTGTCCCGACGTCCAGGTGCTGAAGCAGCAGGACTGTGGTATCGGACAGACAGATCCCCACGTGCTCGCGCGGGAAGGTCTTGCGCTCCACCAGCGCCACATCGAAGCCAAGGTCAGCCAGTCGAATCGCTGCTGCGGATCCACTAGGACCACCACCCAGCACCAGCACGTCATGCTCAGTTGTGGCGGCCATTGGAACCGTCGCTCCTCAAGCAGAAAGGAGCGCTTGCAGCTTCTGCGGCGACTTCCTCAGGTCGGCGTAGACGCCCAGACAATAGTGCAACCATCCGCGGATGTAGTCGCACGCGGGTCGGCCACGCTTAATGGCCTCGTAGTGGCAACTGCCCGCGCAAAGGTAGCGGGCCCAGCAGCTGCCGCACGGCGACTGGTTCACCAGGTGGCGACTGTTGAGCCAAAGCACGCGCTTTTTATCGTCAATGCCGCCCGTGATGTCGCCCATGCGTCCGTCCTCGTCGTCGACGAAGCGATGGCAGGCAAAGAGTCCTCCGTCGGCCGACACGCCCATGTAGCCGCCGCCGGCGCCGCAAGGGTAGGCATCGCGCTCGTAGGCGTGGATGCGTTGCAGCGTCTTGATGAGGTTCGTGAACGGCAGGACCTCGCCATGACGCAGTCGCGCCACGACGATCTCTCCGCACCGCTTGAGCTCATCCAGCAGTCGATCAAGATCCTCCGCCTCCATCTGGGCCCTACCAGAAGGAGCGCTCAGCATCGGAGAAAACATGACGCCGTCGAACCCCATGTCCACGAGGCCAGACAGGGTCTGCACGAGGTCCAGGTTGAACGGCGTGGCCGTCACTCGGGCCGACACGCGATAGCGCCGCCCTTGCACCGCCATGAGGGCTGCAACGCCCTGCTCCACCCGCTCGAAACTTCCCTTGCCGGAACGCAGAGGCCGCAACTTGTCGTTGGTCGCCTGCATGCCATCGATGCTGACCGTGAGCGTGAAGCCGAACTCCTGGAAGAGCGCAATATCCTCCTCGGAGATAAGCGTGCCGTTGGTCGTCATCGAGAAGCCGATGGGAACTCTCCGCGCCGCTGCCTGCTTGGCCGCGTAGCGGGTACACGCATGAAGCACCTTCCGGTTGGCCAGCGGCTCGCCTCCCATGAAGGCCAGCGTGATCGGTTCGCCGGGCGGTGCGTCCTGCACCAGCCTGTCGACGGACGCGTATGCCACGTTGAGCTCCATGCTGCGCGCAGCGCCTCCGAACGCGCCCTGCTGCGCATAGCAGTACGTGCAGCCGAGGTTGCACTTCTGCGCGACAGCCAGCGAAAGCGCCCTCACAGGGACGCTGCGTGGAATACCCACCTGCTTCACCTCAGACTTGATCAAGCCTAAGGCAGCGGCTGTCAGCTCCGCACGACCCACATCCCCTTCGAGCGCTGAATGCAGCATGCCCGCGTGAGATGGTGGAACGGAACGCACTGCCCCGCTCTCAACATCGAGAACGAAGTGTCCGGAGGTGCCCTGAAACGCATGCAGCCTCGCCGAGCGCGGCCGCGTCGCCAGATGGCGGTCGGGCGTGGCCCCTCCGACTACCGCGACGGTGACCATTGCTCAGGTCGGATCAAGGGGGAACGGGCCGACCGGATCCGCTCCTGCGTTGTCGCCGCCGTCGCGCTCGGTGCCGAAGAGGACGTCGATGTTGTCGTTCAGGTCACGCGCGCTGTCCATCATCCCCATGTTCTCGTTGAGCCACTCAGCATTTTTCTCAAGGGGACCGCTGGTCGCAAATTGCTTACGCGACAGGTAACGAGAGGTCGGGGCTGCGTCGTACTCGACGAATTCGGGGTAGGTCGAAGTCCAATAGTCCAAGCAGGCAGTGAGGTCCGTCTGCCAAGTCGAGCACAGCCCGCCGGTGAGCGCGCCGAGCCGAGCGCGGCCTAGCCCGTACGCGGGACGAATCTCGTTGGCATGGATGTGCTGCTGTCCCCTCGGGAAGAACGCGACCCTGGGATCGGGCAGTGCGAGATTGATCGTGGCGGGGTCGATGGAGGTCTCCAGACAGATCTCCATTCCGGGACTGTACTCTCCGTTTATCGTTCTCATCATCGCCAAATCCATTGCGTAGCCTGATCCACCGAGAACGGCTCCCTGCGGAATTCCCAGGAGCGCGCGAGTCTCTTTGACGAAGTCGAGGTTCGTGCCGACGTTGAAGTCCCCGGGGTCGACGTCGGGCGAGTGGTCCTGCGGCGTGACTATGACGCATGCGGGAACGACGGGGATAGCTCCCACTCCCGTCAGCGCGGCGCTGATGGGGCCATCGGAGGTCGTGTCCAGTACGCCGTTGTCAAGTCTGTGCGCACCGTACGGCGGTATCACGGTGGTTGACGTCTTCCTGTAGACGCCGCCCTTTGGCGGGATGAAGACACCCGTCCCCGTGATGTCACCAAGCCATACCTTGGTCGCACGCCAGGGGTTCGCTCCCTCCAGGCGCTTCGTCTCGTTACCCGATGCGGAGGCCTGAGCCTCCACCACTGGAGTCGCGCTGTTCCAAGTATTGAGCTTGCGGTTGGCGACGCTCGCGGTCCAGGTCACGCCGATGCCCAGCGCCGTCATTACAGACTGCGTCAGTTCGCCGAGTTCGGTGCCGTCGGTCTTATAGGCGAACAAACGGAATCGAACGGCCTGGCGCTTGATCCAATGCTTGCCACCTCGCACGGACTTGTACTCGCGAGGCTGGTTCGCATTGCGCTTCTCCTCGAAGTCGAAGAACTCATAGAAGTCGTCGTTGTTGGCAAGTCGCGCACATCCGATGGCCGGATGGATCTTGAATACGGCTACGTCGGACAGATCGCTGGGAAACGCCATGGGCTGCTCTTTGAGTGTGCTTCGGTTGGAGAAGGGAACTACGGCGCGCCGGGCCCGAGGTACTCGAAAGGAAGTCCGGCCTTGATGCCGGCGTTGCGGGCAGCCCGAACGATGGCGCCGGCATTGGTGGTCATGCGACGCATAACTCCGATGGCGCGGCCGTACGCGGCCGCTGCGTTCTCGCTGTCCTGCGGCGTCGGGCAGTTGAAGGCAGTCTGCAGATCGTTGATCATGGCCGTGTACTTGTCATTCAGGAGCTTCATCTGCGTCGCCACTGTCGGCGCGCTGGCCACGTAGTCAGCATGCTTAGGATTGACGTCGAATTCATGCACGCCCTGCTGATCGAACACGAGGTCAGCACCGCTGAACGAGTGCTTCAGGTCCTTGACGCTCGGATCTGGAATCAGGTAGCGAGCATTCAGGATCGAAGCCAGCCGATAGTAGTGACCGGGGATGCCCTCCGCAGTAAGCGGATCGAGTGGGTCGGCTCCCTCTCCCTGTTCAACGATCCATTTGAGATGACGCACGGCCGACGCCTTGTCGTCGATCAGGAACGTGATGTCGGACTTGAGTGGGTACGTTTGATCGTCGGCGTTGTCGAGGTAGGCAAAGCTGTGGAAGCGCAGGTCGACCTGGATCTGCTTGTAGAGGTCGCGCTGAGAGTTGTCGAAGAGCCCGTCGATCACGCCTGACTCGATGATTTCGATGATCGACGCATAGAACTGTCCAATCGTCCGCGGCCTCGTCAGCGCCTCCAAGACGGTGGTAGGTTGCTTCTTCGGGTACTTGACTGGATCCTCGGGAACCTCGATGCGCATCAGCAACTCGTCGACGACCGAGAACGAGAACGACTTCAGGTCCAGGAGCAAAGATGGCTCCAACAGATCGAGGTCGCAGGGGTACGCAGACACTGCGCCAACGATGTCCGGCGCCACACCAATGGCGTTCATGATGTTCGCCACTGCCGTCATGTGCAGCATTTCTTCGCGGGCAATCCGCAGGATCAGATGTCGGATGCGCTCATTGCTGTTGCCAAGGCTGTAGGCGGCTGCCAGGTAGGGTGGGACGGTGGCGAACTCCAGTCTCAATGCAGACTGAAGCAGCTTCCCCAACGTGCCCCGCGCCTCGTCTGGCGGTAAGGTCCCTCCCGCCAGCTCCGCCAAGCCCTTGCTCAGGGCCTTGTTGACGATGAGGGGGGCGTGCTCTTTTGCCATGGCGAGGTAGCGCATCCTGCGGGTAAAGCGCAGTCTCCTCATCCTCAAGTGTGGGGAGGCGTGCGGCGTGGTTGATCTGGCTGGCAGATTCTGACCTGGAGTCAAGGTTTCATGCAACCCCGCTAGGAATCGCTAATCAACGCATTCGGTAAGGCGTCCGGCGGGTGCTGCTGTGATGCGATGAACGTTTCGACAGAAGACGCTGTCTGCGGGTACTGAGGGGCGTACTTTGGCGTTCTCCGTGGTGCTGCTCACATTGCAGACGCGGGTGCAGAGGGCGCCCCGGTCCGGACCCAGGGACATTGAAGCCCAATGATGGGCGAGACAAGAGGTGCCAACGCCCCCCACGCATCAAGACTTGCAAGTCCACGTCATCCAGGCTGAGGATGCTGTGATCGGTGAGCTTCCGTAGCGTCTGCAGCCTCGTCATCGTCAAGGAGACTCACCATGTACGCCAAGGTCAGAACCGTGGAAAGCGTCAGTTCTGTGTTCCTGAGGTCGCATCCGCCGACCTTCTTGGTCAATGCCGTGGGCACCGTCCCGACGGGTGGCTGGAGCGATGGACAGCTAGCACCGCGTGTCTACATCACCCCGCCGGCCGACGGCCTGTGGGACTTCGATTTCATCGCCAAAGCGCCGACCGGCATTGCCACAACGGTGATCTCGTCCATCGGGGCGTCGTTTTCGCTGTTCGACCCGCCCGCTTGGGTGAAAGGCGCGCGCGTTCATGCGTCGCTGAACAGTTCGGATTCATCCTCCGACGCTGCAGCGCCAGGCTTGGTGGCGTTCAGCGCAGCCGCTGGCGGCGGGGACAAGGCACTCGACGGCGGGGTCGATGGCTTCCCGTGGCTGGTGACAGCCTAGGCCGATCAGTCCGCGCCATCCTGCAGCCCGTGCAGGTAGTCGCGGGCCTTCTTCGCGGCGCTGGCGGCGGTGAAGATCGCGCGCTTGCCGGCGTTCAGCACGGCGAGCCAGTGGGCGAGGTCGGTGGCATGGTCCTCGCGCGGCTCCGGGGTGATGGCCAGATCAGCACACAGGAAGGCTGAACCCAGCTCGGCGATCAGTTCCTCGACGGCATAGGCGTTGTCACCGAACCGCTTACCGAATTCGCGCTGCAGGCGGGTATCCTCCATGCGGAGTTCTGGGTTCATAAGTCCGAGCCGCCTGGTCAATACCGTTGGGGGAGTTGTGGAAACAAATACCAGCTGGAACAACCGCTTTGTCCTCCGTCGCCGGGACGAGCGGGACCCCACCCATCACAGAATCTACAAGTCTGCGGAAGAAGCAGGTGACATCACCGACGCGGACAACTACTTTGCCACCGCACCAGTTCGCGTCGCCAAGTCGATGTTCAGAGTGGTCAGTGTTGAACCTCGACGCTGCTGGCAAGTGAGTCTTGAGAGCCAGCCGAGCCCAGTGGAGATGTGTGTCTTTCAGCTAAAGAGTGGCTCATGAGGCGGGCCGTCGTTGCTACCGCAGTTGTGCTGCTCGCCGGCTGCGGGACCAAGCCCCAACTCCTGCGTCACTATGCTCAGGTCGAAGGCGCGACCGCTGCCCCGACGCTTGAACTCAGCGTCTTCATGGCAAACCCGAAGGCCGGGGACTCGAAGGCACCGATTCTTGGACTTCATGAGCGCGCCCAGGCTGAGCTAGTGAAGGCGCTGGCTGAGCGCGCTGGACCGGGCGCATCGGCGAAACAGTTGGTGGCCGCGGTTATGGAGTCGCCCGACGAACAGCAGCGGCCCTGCGCTTGGGCCGACAAGACCGTTCTAAACAAGCGCGTGGTCTTTACCCTCCTCGGTGACCTCACAAGACCTGCGGACCGAGTAGACAAGCTTGAGGTCTCCCTGAAGCTAGCCGACGTTGCCAAGGGTAAGTTCACGTCGTGGGACCGATCCGACTCAGTTTACGCATCTATCGATATCGGCTCGGCCAAGTTCACGCAAACAGACAAGCTGACGCTCGACCGAACCAAGACGGCCACTGCCGGAGGCATAGTCCGAGTACTCGACTTCGGCGCGGAATCCACCGATGTGCTCGAGGAGACTGCGAAGTACGCTCTACGGCGCCTGTCGCTCGGCGGTGCGCTCACACCTGAACAGGCAACGCTCATTCTTGAGGGCGGCCCTAACCTCAACCTGTTCGGGACGGCGACTGCAACGATCTCGCTCAAGCTCACGGCAATCGACGACAACCTGCCCGTCTATCGGCTCAACCTTAAAAAGGACGGCCAAACTGCGGCTCCAACGGATGTGACGATCGAACGCTGTCAGGCAAAGGTTGCCAAAAGCAGCAGCGCTGGACTCGCGGTGTCCTCTTCAGGAAAGGCGTGGATTCGGGAGGCGTTGTCGGGTGACTCGACCGTCTCCGAGGGCGACGACCTGGCGCGCATCCGCTCGGTGAGTCTGAACGGGCCCCAGCTGGAGCTGTCGACCGCTGACGAACTTCTCGCGGAGACATACGGACTTGTCCTGTGCCCTCGTGGGGCCGGCATTGATCGATGCGGGCGAGTACGCATCGAGGTGGCAGAGATTGGACCAGGGGCAAGCGACGTTGTGAAGCCGTCGGTGGACGACGGACGACGCGTGGGGCTGGCGGACAAGGACGATGGTGCGGCGGCCCTCTCCGGGGTGACCAAGGAAGTGGCCGAGCAGCTTCGAGTGGCGCGGCTCTGGCACAACCGCTAACTGCATTTCGACGACCAAGCTTGGCGTGTGGATGCCCGGTGTAGGTCGCGAAGAGCGGGCTGGGCCAATCAGGACTAGTCGTTCGCGACCAGGACCGGGGCAGCATCGATCGGATGACTGCTGACGGAAGTACAGCAGCCGGTGGTCACCGCGAGTGTCGAGGAACCGATGTCGATCGCCGGCGCCGTTGAGCCGGGGTGTCGCGGCCGACCGGGATCAGTCTTCAGCCGTCGCACGCTCGGGCACGCGCAGCGGGCTGCCAGTGCTCCATCAATCTGCGCCACTTTGATCACCAACAGAGCGTCTTTAGATGGGTTGCCCAGTGGACGCGCGGTGCTGTCAGCTCGCCTGCCGCAGTCAGCCAGCCATGCAGGATTTCGGCCTGAATCCAGCACTGCACCGATCCCGCGCGCAGCCTAGAGTTGCCGGCATGCCTCTCACTGGAGACCGCACGTGCAACGCAACCCGCCCGAACCCTCGTCAGGCCGCGCCGAGTCGGTGATGCCGGTCTTCCTGCGGATGCCCACCGTCATGCGCATGACCGGGCTCGGCCGTTCAACCATC
>Ga0105046_10007347_pt1 | contig 17359 bp, 15 predicted proteins | sample MAT03_FD_78385 | JGI IMG/M metagenome (GOLD analysis project Ga0105046, IMG submission 78385) | Freshwater microbial communities from Lake Fryxell liftoff mats and glacier meltwater in Antarctica - MAT-03 (megahit assembly) | ecosystem: Environmental > Aquatic > Freshwater > Ice > Liftoff...
ATAGAGGCTGTTGTTTCAGCCGCAATCTCCCTGATCGAAGAATGACCACTTTCCGTCCGTTTCCAGGCTCCGGCCCTCTCCGCCGAAGATCAGAAAGCCCATCGTCTCCTGCCATTCGCCACAAAACTCGGACCCCAGGGCCGGCTGTCCGTCTGGCAGCGACCCGGTCCATACGTAATTTTCTTTTGTCTGCGAGTTTTCGTCCCCACTATTTCCAACCCGGCTCTTCTCCGCCGGTGCCGAGTTTGTCCAGCTTTGACAGTGTGCGGCGGGGTCCAGGACCTTCCCGCTCGGAGCGGTACTGGTCCAGACCCGTTTGTCGAAAATCACGTCCCCGGTGTCGGTCACGATGATGCCCTCGATCGGGCCGTTGAGCGCCAGGTCGTCCCAGTCATCGGCGACGCGTACGCCGTCCGCGATTATGCCGGAGACCCACGACCGCAACGTAGCGCATTTTCGCCCGGCGATCCACGGCGATGTGCGTCAGGCAACGCGACCATGTCCGGCACGTGCGCCGCAGGGCCGCGCCCCGAAGGACTTCGACGCGGTCTCGGATCACTGTCCGGTGCGCGCCCTGGTCCGGCTGTAATCTACACGACGACGCGCAGGGCCGGGCGCTCGCGCAGCTCGGGGGCCGCCTCGAGCAGGCGCGCGGTGGTCAGCTCGAGGTACTCGTTCTCGAGGTCGACGCCGATGTAGTGATGGCCGAGTCGCACCGCGGCGACGCCGGTGGTGCCGCTGCCGTTGAAGGGGTCGAGCACGACGCCGCCGGTCGGGCACGAGGCGACCAGCAGGCGCTCGAGCAGTGACACGGGCTTCTGCGTCGGATGGCGGCCATGGGTCTTCTCGCTCTTGCCGGGTGCGGTCATGCGCCACACGCTCTTCATCTGCTTGCCGCCGTTGAGCTCGCGCATGGTGTCGTAATTGAAGTGGTGCCGGCTCTTGCGGTTGCGTGCGGCCCACAGGATCGACTCGGTCGAGTGGGTGAAGTACCGGCAAGACAGGTTCGGCGGCGGGTTCGGCTTCTCCCACACGATCTCGTTGAGCGGCTTGAAGCCCTGCTGCTGCATCGCGTAGCCGACGGAGTAGATCACGTGGCCGGTGCCAGACACCCAGATCGTGCCGTTGGGCTTGAGCACCCGATTGCAGGCGGCGAGCCACTTGTGGTTAAACGCGTGGTTCTCCTCGACGCCCTGGCTGCGGTCCCATGCGCCCTTGTCGACGCTGGTCCGCTTGCCGGCGCGGCAGGTCGTACCCCCGTTGCTCAGGAAGTAAGGAGGATCCGCGAAGATGACGTCGACCGACTCGGCCGGTAATCCATCAAGCACGCCGACGCAGTCGCCCTTGAACAGGCGGACCCGACCGTCGCCCGAGCGCCAGAATGGGTCCGGCGCCGGCAAGGTGGCCGCGGCCGGACGCGCGGAGGCGGCCGTGGCGCGCCCCGCGGCCCGCACCGGCGCGGCCCGTGGGGCGGCAGCAGTGGCCGACGCGGTAGGAGCGGTCGCCATGGCAGCCGAGGTGGCGGCAGCGGCCGAGGTGGCGGCAGCGGCGGTGGTGGCCGGGTTGGAGGCCGGCGTCGTGGCGGAGGCGGTCACGCTTTGGAGCACGCGCGCACCATCGCCGGCCCGCGGCTGCGCCCCAAATTTTCCGCAGGAGTCACGCGAGCACACAAACGTGCGGGTCGTTTGCCGGGCCGACGAGCATTTGTTATGGAGGAGGCGCCTTATGCCCAAGATCTCGATCTCGCGGAACCACTCCCTGTCCCCCGCCGTGCTCAAGCAGCGCCTCGTCGACCTCGGCGAGAAGCTGCAGACGAAGTACCAGGCCAAGACCTCGTGGGAAGGGGACAAGACGATGAACGTCAAGGGCCCCGGCGTCGAGGGCAAGCTCTCGCTCAGCGACACCAAGGTCGACGTCAACCTCGACATCGGCTTCCTGCTCTCGCCGATGAAGGGCAAGATCGAGGAGGCGCTGACCAAGGAGCTCGACCGCGTCACCGCGCCCGAGACGGCCTGACGCGTCCCGGCTCCCATGACGCGCACAGCAGCCGCAGTCTCAGCATCATCCGCACCGCTGCGCCTGATCACGATCGGCTTTAGCCACTACTGCGAGAAGGCCCGCTGGGCGCTCGACCGCAGCGCGCTGGTCTATCGCGAGGAAGACCACGTCCCGCTGTTTCACTGGCGAGGCAGCCTCGCCGCGGGCGGAGGTCGCACGGTGCCGGTGCTCGTGACGCCCTCGGCGGTCCTGCGCGAGTCGACGCAGATCGTCCGCTTCGTCGACGAGCACCTGCCGCCGGATCTCCGAACGATCCCCGAAGATGAGGCGCAGCGCGCCGAAGTCATGCAGTGGGTCGAGGACCTCGATCGCGGCCTCGGCCCGGCGGTGCGCCGCTACACCTACTTTCACCTGCTGCGCGACCGGGAGGCGATCGTCGAGCTGCTGAGCTCGACCGGCCCCACGTGGGAGCGCAAGCTGGCCCGGGTGATGTTCCCGGTGATCCGCGCGGGCATCGTGCGCGGCCTGAAGATCACGCCGGACTCGGCCGAGCGCTCGCGCCAGCGCATCGACAGCACCTTCGCGGCGGTCGCCGCCCGCCTCGCGGACGGCCGTCGCTTCCTCGTCGGCGACCGCTTCAGCGCCGCCGACCTGACCCTCGCCGCGCTCGCCAGTCCGCTGATCCAGCCCGTTCAGCCGGTTCATGCCGGCTTCGATCGGCCGACCCGCAGCGCAAGCATCCCGGGGGTCGCCGCGGCCGTCGCGGCCGCCCGCGCGACCCCGGCGGGGCAGCACATCCTCCGCATGTACGCGGAGCAGCGGCCGCCCGTGCGCGCGTTGCACTGAGCCCCACGCGACTCACTCGGGTGCGAACGGCCACCACGGGTCTGGCATGAACAACTGCCCTGGCGCGCGGCCGAACATCCACGCGCCGTAGAGCTGCACCACCGCGGCGACGAGCACGAGCGCGGGGAACCGGCGACCGCGTGCGCCGCCCCCGACGACCAGCAGCACGAGCACGAGCGGGAGGAAGTCGAGGGCGAAGCGGTAGCTAAACTGGACCTGTCCGCTGTTGTGATACAGCAGCACGGTCGCGGCGACGGCGAGGGCCGCGAGCGCCAGGCCTCGGCGCTGCGGGAACCGGGTACGCGCCCGCGCGAGCAGCAACAGCCACGGCGAGGCGAGCAGCAGGCCCATGCCGTGAACGGACCACCGCAACTGCGGCGAGACCTGCGGGGCGAGCCACAGCATGCACTCGAGGTTACGCATGAGGTAATGCGGCGAGAACACGCCAAAGCTCTGGATCCGCGGCTGCCAGCGGATGTCGAGGTAGCGGTGCCCGAACTCCAGCGGGTCGTCGAAGCGCAGCCAGTTGAACCACGCCAGCAGACCGCCGATCACGACCAGCGGCGCGACGAAGCGCAGCGCCGTGACGAGCCGACGGTCGCGCCACCACTCGAGCGCCGCGAAGATCACCGCGAAGGCGAGCGAGACCCGGCACGCGACCGCGAGCCCGAGCCACAGCCCCGCGCGCGCCGGTCGACGCAGGTCCCAGGCCGCGTCGATATACAACACCAGCGCCAGCGAACCGAGCACCTGCGCGGTGAACCACACGTTGCCGTGCGCGGCGACGAAGCAGGCGGGGCTCGCCACGGTCCACGCGGCCGCGGCCCACAGGTGCTCGCGCAGGTGCGCCGGTCCTCGCACGCGCTCGAGCAACCGCACCAGCGCCACGGGGATCAGCGCGCCCGCGAGGACGGTGAACAGCACGTCGAGGAAGCCGAGGCCCCACAACGCGACGCCGGGCAGCATCACCAGCGCCGGGCCCGGCGGGAAGGTGACGTACCAGCGGCTGGTCCGCGCGACGATCTCGCGGCGCGGGAGCTCGGCCGGCATACCCACGGTCGGCCGCCAGGTCTCGACGCCTGCCCGCCGACGCTGGTCGCATTCGGGGGTGCGGCAGGGGTCGCCGCGCAGGCTGCCGCCGTCGCGCAGGCTCAAGGTCCACACGCGGCCCCAGTCGTCGTGCGCGCGGGGATACCCGGGCGGTGTCCCTTCGAGCGCGACGCGGCCCTCGAGCCAGCCCGCCGCCATGTGTACGAAGTGGTTGTTACGCGAGGGTCGCAGCAGCTCCGGGCCCGCGAGTCCAGCGAGCACCACGAACGCGGCGAGGAGCACCAGCAGGTCGCGTCGACGCGGCGTCATGGCCGGACTTCCAGTTGCGGGCCATCCGCAGGCGGGTCGGCGTGTAGAGAGCAAGGGACAACAGTTTGCTGACTAAAGAGGATCACGACCTGGAAGGGACAACAGATTTCACTTTATCGTCGTGAGGTTATCACGGACTCACGTGGGCAGTCTGCCCGGCGAGCAGGTCCGCGACCCAGTCGACGAGGCGGACATCGTCGACGGTGGTGGTGTAGTAGAGCGGGCCGGCGGTGATCGTGTGGTTGCTGCCGGGCGCGAAGAAGCTGGCCCAGGCCGGGTCGTCGCCGAGGATGTTGTCGCGCAGATCGTAAAGACCGGCCTCGAACATCGGGCCGGTCATCACGCCGCCGAGGCAGTTGTTCATGCCGAAGCCGAAGAAGGTGCGGATCACGGCGTCTTGCAGGCTCGAGTACAGCCCGAACTTCTGGCCCTCATGCGTGGCAGCCAGATACGTGGCGAGGTTCGAGATCCCGCCGCCGTCCGGCGAGAAGCAGTCGACGCAGTCGGCGGGGATCGTGTCGTCGAGGTTCCACAGGCTGCGCCACTCCTGCTGCATGCACGGCGCGAGGTACTTGTCGCCAAACGGCGGGCCCGAGTCGTCGAGCAGCGTGACCTGGGACTCGGGCCAGGCGTCGGCGATGCGGTCGTAGTTGAAGGCGGCTCCGAAGCCGCCCGCGCTCTCGCCGGTCACCAGCACGTGGCTGGCACCCGCGAAGCTCGGCACGATGCGCTCGAGGTACAAGCCGACGTTGCGGTAGCCGACGAACTGCTGGGCCCCAAATACGCCCGGCACGCCGGCGTCCTCCTTGTCGCCGGCGTGTACGTCACCGGTGCAGTAGGGGACGTAAATGAAGTTCCAGTCGGCGACCGGGTTGTCGTCGGCGTCGGCGTCGAACATGCCACCGCCGCCGATCGTGTTGGCCCACGCGGCGAACTGCAGCGCGCCGAAGTTGGAGAAGCCGTCGTTGAGCAGGCAAGTCGCGGCGTCGAAGCAGGCGCCGCCGCCCTCGAAGTAGATGACCAGCCTGTCGCTGCCGCCGTAACGCACGCCGATGCCAGTGCTCGTGTCGTTGCGACAGCGCGACTCCGGAAAGTCGACCCACGCCCACGCGCCCGGCGGGTTCGGCGGCAAGGGCTCGCCGTCCCACTCGCTCGCGCCGGTCGTGCCGTCGCCGGTCGTGTCGTCGTCGCCGGTCGTGCCCGAGGTCTCGGCGCCGCTGCCCGAACCCTGACTGTCACTACCACCGCTGGTGGTCGGGGCCTCACCGGTGTCTTCGCCGGTCGCGGGGCCGCTGGCCGGGCTCGTGGTCGTTATTTCGGCGGGCGCGGACGAGCTGCCCTGGCTCGTACCCTCACTTTCGTCGCCGTCGCCGTCGGGTTCGGCGCCGCATGAGAGCAGGATGCTGGTCGCAACGAGGCAGGTCTGGCGCGGCGAAGCGAGCTTCATAATCCGGCACAGTAACCCGGGATCGCGCCGACGCGACCGCGGGTCGTGCCGATCTCGCGCGATCTTGCTCAAACCGGGTTGGCAACCGCCGCAGACCAGGTCCATGGTTGCCGGGCCATGACCCTCCCGAGCAAGTTCCTCCTCCTGGCGCTGGCGCTCACGCCGGCGCTCCCGGGCTGTAGTGGTGACGCCGACCCCGAGTCTGCCACCGCGGAGCTCAAGGCCATCGCCGATAGCGGCGTGACCGGCAAGACCACCTTCAAAGCCACCGCCGACGGCAAGGTGCTGGTTGAGGCCACTATCGCGGGGCTCACACCGGGTAAACATGGTTTCCATGTCCATGAGTGGGGCGACTGCTCGGCCCCCGATGGCACGTCGGCCGGCGGTCACTTCAACCCGGACAGCCACGAACATGGTTCGCCCGGCGTCGCCGCCCACCCCGGCGACCTCGGCAACCTCGTCGCCGACGCCAACGGCCGGGCCACGCTGTCGCTGGTGCTCGAGCAGGTCACCCTCGACGCCGGCCCGCTGAGCCTCGTCGGCCGCGGGCTCATCGTACACGCCGACCCCGACGACCTCATGAGCCAGCCGGTCGGCAAGGCCGGTGCGCGGATCGCCTGCGCCGTGATCACGAACGACACCGGCGAGACCAAGCCGGTGCTCAAGGCGATCTAGTCGGCGGACGTCTCCCCGGTTTCGCGAGCACGGGGAGATTCGCTGTGGGCCGTGCGCGAGGCCTGCATCGCCGCGCTCGCGGACAACTAGCGGCGCGCCGACATCCGCCACAGATCATCGTGCGCCGGGGCGGCGTCGTAGTAGGTGCAGACGCGGCCGTCGATGTAGGGCGGGCGGAGCACGTCGAGGAAGGCCACGTCGTCCACCGCGGTGAGCTCATGCAAGTTGTCCTGCTCCGGCAACACGGCCCATACCGGCGAGTCCGCGTCGAGCACGGCGTCGCCGCTGCGCCGCGCGAACGGAGGACCCTGCCAGGTGAAGCTGGTCGCCCGTAGCTGTCCGCACAGCACCCGCATCCACACGTGGATGTGCGGGTGATCGTGGAGCGGGATCCGCTCGCCGCGCGGGAGGAAGAACAGACCGATCTCGCAATGGCGGTCGCAGTACAACTTGCGGCTGCCCCAGCTCGAGCGCGGGAGCTGGGCGGCGAGGTCGAGCCCAAAGTCAGACCACGAGAGCCGCGACATCCGGGCCGCGAGCGCCGAGGACGGCAGCGCGGCGAGCTCGGCGGCGAGGGACATCACTTCAGCGAGGATGCCGCGCGGACGAGGCGAGCCGCAAGGGCCTCCACGGTCGCTTGCGCGGCCGACCGGCGCTGGGGCTTCAGCGCACGCTGCTGGTGGCGACGACGGCGAGGCTGCCGAGGTTGCCGAAGGAGTCGCGGGCGCGGAGGACCACGCGGTGTTTGCCGGGCTTGAGGTCTTGCGGGAGGGTGACCTCGAAGGCCTCGTTGTCGGCGTCGAACAGGCCGTCGGCGGGGCTGGCGGCGCGGAAGGGTCCGCCGTCGATGCTGTACGAGACGCCGAGGATCCGGCTGCCCTCGTCACGCGCGCGGGCGGAGATCCGGGCGCCCTGGATCTTGACGTCGTCGATCGTCGGGCGCTTGTGGTCGACGATGAAGGGGGCGCTGACGACCTCGTCGGTGCGGGCGCGGGCCGAGCCGTTGCTGGGCTCGTCGCTGGCGACGATCTGCGCCTCGTAGACGCCGTCGGGCACGCTGCCGAGGTCCCACTTGAGCTCCTTCTTGGTGACGGGGGTCTCGCCGCCGAGCTTGATCCACTGGGTGCCATCGCTGCCCTCGGGACGGATCCTCACCTCGTAAATGAGCTCGTCGTCGTCGCGCGCCTCGGCCTTCCACTTGATCGTCAGCTTGGGGTCGGGCTCGCCGTCCTCGTCTGCCTCGATCTCGGGGCCCGCGATGTCGACGCTCTGAACCAGCGGCGCGAGGTTCTCCGGCGCGTAGAACAATGCGATGTCACGCAGCTCGCTGACCGGGTCGAGGCCGACCTCGAGCTGCACGTAGCGGCGGCTCGGCACCGCCAGCGCGCCGCGCAGCGCGTCGCCCTGCTTGGCCAGCGTGACGGTCTTCCACTCGCTCCAGCGCTTGTCCGGCTCGTCGCCGGGGCCGCTGCGGGCGCGTAGGCTCAGCGGGCCGCCGCCGCGCAGATACACGGCGCCGTAGACGGCGGGCTGCTTGGCGTCGAACACCTCGCTGCGGTAGCGGGCCCTGGCGGTCGGCGTGGAGCCGGGGTCGGCGAGGCGGTAGACGGCCGCGCCGTCGCCCGCGGTGGCCAGCACGCCGCCCCCCTTGAGGGGGCACAGGGCGGTGGCCTGGCGCTCCTCGAGGTCGGCGATGACGGCGACGTCGCGACGGCCGCGTACGCGGTAGATCTTGCCCTGCTGCGAGGAGGAGACCAGCAGCTCGTTCTTGCCGGCGCCCGACGCGGTGGAGTTGATCACGGCGGTGAAGTACTGCTTGTCGCGGTGCAGCCAGCTCTCCCACGCGAGCTCGCCGGCGCGCGCGAGGTCTAGGCCCTTCGGGGTGGCGAGCGGCACGAACATCAGGTCGGCGGTGCTCTGCGGGGTGCCGCCGGTGGCGTCGAGGGTGCCCTCGGTGGGCAGGCCGACGAGGCTGGTGCGCCCGAGGTTCTTGGTCAACGCTTGCACGGAGCTGATGCCGCGGTCGGAGAAGTCGTTGACGGCGGCGACGAGGCCGGTCCCGGTGACGGCGAGGGCGCGGACCTCGTCGCCGGTGAAGTCTTGCAGGAGCACGCCCTCGACGGGGTCGCCGACTTGCAGGACCTTGGCGCCGGGCGAGGTGCCGACGACGATCTCCTTGCCGATCGTCAGGACCGCGAGGATGTCCTTCTCGTCGCTGTCGATCAGGACCTTGTTGTCCTTGCCCTGCATATTGAGCGACAGCAGCTCGCCCTTGGGTCCGGTGCCGATCAATAGGCGGCCTTGATGCGGCACGATCGCCCAGATCTGCTCGACCTTGAGCTCGGCGAAGGTGCTGATCTTGCCCTTGCTGTCGACGCGGTAGATGACGCCGCCGGGCAGCGTGGCGGCCAGCAGGTCGCCGCCGGGCAACTGCGCCATCGCCGAGACGACCGCGCCCTTGAGCTCCGCGAGCTTCTCGACCTTGGGGGCCACGGGCGCGCCCTTCTTGTCGTCCTTGCCCGGCTTGCCATCCAGACGCACGCGCTGGATCGTCGCGGCGTCGGCGGTGCCGACGAAGGCCAGCTTGCCGTCCTCGCCGTCGGCGACGCAGGTGAACACGCTGGCGCCGGGCAGGTCGGCGCGGGCCGGCGTGAGGCCGGCGGTGACCTTGCCGGACGCCTCGATCGCGGCGCCCTCGGCCTCGCCGTCGTCGAAGTCATCGAAGTCGGCGACGCGGAAGGTCTTGGTGCCGCCGGCCTGCGCGCTCGCGGGGATCACGAGGGCGGCGAGCGCGAGGGCCAGCGCGCGAAGACCTGTCCCCTTCGAGATGATGCCAAAGGCACGAGGGACATGACCTGAGGGACAGGAAGTGGTGCTTCGGGCGGTCATGGGTGTAACGAGGGTCAGTCAGCGAAGCCGCGGCGGGGCAGCACGGACACCTTGATCACGTGCTCGCCGTCGATGAGGTTCTTGGTCGGGATCACGCGGCGGGCCGCTTGCTTGAAGCGCACCGGGCCGACGGTGGTGCCGCCGGCAGACAGCGACTCGAGCACGCTGCCGGGCAGATCGTTCATGAGGCCGTGGCGGGTCGAGAGGCCCTCGTCCTCGCGGTAGATCGTGGCGACCATGCTGCGCGCGGGGTACACGGCCTCGAGGGTGTCGATGAGGTCGTCCAGGCTGTTGGGGATCGGTCGCGGCGGGCGGGCGACCTGACCGCTGGTGAGCTCGATCTGGACGTCCTCGCCGCCGGCGTCGTCGGGGATGCGCAGGGCCAGAGACTCGATGCGGGCGGCGCCGCGGTAGTCTCGTAGATGCAGCTCGAGCTGCACGAGGTCGCCGGCGTGGATCTGCCCCTGGGCGAGGCGGATCGACTCGATGGTGTCGAGCGGGGCGCCGTACTCGATGGTGGCGCGCTGAGTAATGCTGCGGATCTTGGCGACCTCGAAGTCGTTGTCGAGGATCGCGGCGATCGTGATCGGCCCGCGCGTGCGGGTGATCGCCCGGGGATCGATGCCCTCCGGGAAGAACTGCTCGTCGCGGATCCGGATCGTGCGCGGGCCCTTGCTGGTCTCGACGGCGATGTCGTGCTCGATCCGGGCGACCAGCTCGGTGCCGTCGCTGCCGCCCTCCTCGAGCGCGTCCGCCAGCAGGCTGGTGGCGAGGTTGGGCGTCAGCGCGACGCCGAGGGCCACCTCGCTCTTGTAGGTGCGCGGGGTCATCGCGGTCTCGGGGCCGCGCAGCTCGGTCGACACGGGGATCAGCGGGGCGGTGAGGTCGGTGCGCAGCGAGATGCCGGCCTGGCGGTCCTGGATCAGGGTGCCGCGCACGCTCAACGCGCTCGACAGCTTCACCGAGCGCTCGACGCTGGGGATGATGACGTGTACGCGGGCGTCGGCGATCGGGAGGTTGGTCGGACCGGCGCCGAACATCTGGTGGCCGAAGCCCATCAGCTTCTCGCCCTGCTTGCCGCCGACCCAGGTGATCGTGCCGTTGGGAGACACGGCGTTGTCACCGCGGATCAGCACGACCGAGACGGCGTCGCCGCCCTTCCACACCTTCGGGCCCGCGGGTGTCGGTGTGTTGCTGCCGGAGCCGCCGCGGGTGGCGACCAGGCCGAGCTGCTCACTGAGCAGACGGGTGGCGCCGGGGCCGAAGCCGGACACGGCCATCGGCGCGCCGATCGGTGCGAGGCCGTGGACGGGGTCGAGGTCGGCGGGGCGTCGGCGGGCCGGCAGCGGCGAGACGTCGAGCCCGAGCATGGCGTCGGCCCAGCCGAGGGCGCCGACGCGGGCCTGCGTGCGGGGGCCGGTGCGGGCCTCCGGCAGCACCTCCGGGCGAAACGGGAGGTCGGAGACCGTGAGCATATTCTTGATCGGCGTGATGCCGCCGATCGGGTCCTTGTTGAAGCGATAGCCGTAGGCGAGCGCGCCGACCAGCTTGCCGTCGATGAAGATCGGGCTGCCCGACATGCCGCCGACGATGCCAGAGTGGACCATGCGAGGGTCGTTGGATCGGAACAGGACCGCGTCCTGCTTGGGGAGATAGTCGCGGACGACGTCGATGACCTCGATCTCGAAGCGGTCGCTGTCGGTCCCCGAGAACACGGTCAGCGCGTAACCCTTCATGCCCGGCCGGATGTCCTCGACGGGCATGGTGTCGACCGGAGCGGCCCGCGCGGGCTCGGTGGATGCGACGATGGCGATTGCGACGGCGGCGAGCGTGCGCGACTGGAGGTTCATCGACGGCATGGGCTCTACAGGTGCGCAGCCGGCGGGTGACGCTCGAGCGCTTGTTGCATGATGGCCGCGAGGTCGTCCTTCGGCGTATAGAAGTACTTAAATTTGCCGCGGCTGGGGTTGGACAGGTCGGCGTCGAGCTGGCCCTTGGCGTCGAAGAACAGGACCCGCGGGATGTACTGGCCGTCGGGGCCGTGGCGCAGGGCCTCGGGGGTCTCGTCCTGATCGAGGTTAACCATGATCAGTTGGTCGCTGGCCTCGACGATCGCCGGGTCGAAAAAGCGCTGCTTGAGCTCCTTGCAGCGCGGACACCAACCGGCGTGTACGACCAGCATCATCGGCCGGCCGAGCGCGGCGGCCTCCTTGAAGCCCTCTTCGAGCCCACGCCAGGCGATCTTATCGCCGTAGCCGTGCGCCGGGGCGGTGGCCTGGCGGGATGGAGCAGTCGCGTCGGCGGTGCCTGCGGTGCCTGCGGTGGCGCCGACGCGGTTCGAGGGCTTCCCCTCGCATGCGGGCAAGAACAGGGCGAGCGCCACGGCCGCGGTGCGGTGAACCGGAGTCACGGCCGGCGACCATACCACGCGGCAGTTGGAGTTCTGTCTGGAAATGTCTTCGCCGGCCCTGGATAATCGCGCGGCCCATGGACGACCGGCAGCGAGACGGGGAGGACAGGTTCCGGGCGATGGCCGACACCGCGCCGGTGCTCATGTGGATGGCCGGGCCCGACGCGCAATGGACCTTCTTCAACGCGAGCTGGCTGCGCTTCACCGGGCGCGGCATGGCCCAGGAGCTCGGCACCGGCTGGCTCGAGGGCGTGCATCCGGACGACCGGCAGCGTTGCATGGGCACGTACCTGGCGGCCTTCTTTGCGCGCCGCGGCTTCGAGATGGAGTATCGCCTGCGCCGCCACGACGGCGAGTACCGGTGGATGGTCGACAGCGGCGCGCCGCGCATGGTCGGCGGTGGCGGCGAGTTCGCGGGATACGTGGGGAGTTGCATCGACATCACGCCGCGGCGCTGGGCCCAGCAGGAGCTGGCGAAGGTCAACGCGCAGTTGCAGGCGGTGCTCGATGCCTCGCATCAGGTGGCGATCGTCGCCACCGACCCTGACGGTGAGATCACCTTGTGGAACCGCGGCGCCGAGCAGATGTTCGGGGTCGATGCGGACGCGGTGATCGGTCGCCTGTGCACGCAGTTGATCCGCAACGACCCCGAATTTGCGGTCCGGCGGGCGCGCCTCAGCGCCGAGTTCGGGCGCCCGATCGACGGCTTCGAGGTCATCGCGCTGCGCGCTCGCCTCTACGACCACGACGAGCAAGAGTGGAGGATCTACCATCGCAATGGCGAGCGGGTGACCGTCAACCTGGTGGCCTCGCCGATGCGCGGGAGCGACGGCGAGATCACGGGCTTCGTGGGCATCGCCCGCGACATCACCGATAGCAAGGCGGCCCAGGTGGCGCTCGGTGAGAGCGCCGCGCGGGTCCAGGGCGCGCTGCACGGCAGCATGGACGCGATCGTGATGCTGGTGGCGCTGCGCGACGACGCGGGCGTGCTGATCGACCTGATGTTCACGGATGTAAACCCGCGGGCGGAACAAATGTTCGGCAAGCCGTCCGCGATGCTGGTCGGCGCGCGCATGTCGGAGTTCTACGACTCGCCGGGGATGTGGACCTTCCTGGCCCGCTGCGAGCAGGTCATCAAGACCGGTCAGCCGCTCGAGGAGGAGTTCGCGCTGCGCCAGGGCTTCGTGCCGATGGTCGAGTGGATGCGCATGCAAGTGGTCGCGCTCGGCGACGGTATCGTCGTGACCTCGCGCGACATCTCGCAGCGCAAGCGCGACGAGGAGCAGCTTCGCCTGAGCGAGGCGCGCCTCAACATGGCGCTCGAGGCGACCCAGGACGCGCTGTGGGACTGGGACTTCGTCACCGGTGAGATGTATGTCAGCCCGCGCTGGCTGGCGCGCCTCGGCCTCGACCCGCGCACGCCGGTGCTGCCGCAACAAGAGATGGACGCGCGCACCCACCCGGACGACATCGCCGGCGTGCGTGAGGCGGTGCTGGGCCACCTCGCCGGTCGCACGCCGGCGTATGAGCGCGAGTATCGGGTACGCGACGCGGCCGGCGAGTGGTCGTGGGTGCTGGCGCGCGGCCAGGCGGTCGAGCGCGACGGCAACGGCCGGGTGACGCGGATGCTGGGCACGGCGAGCGACGTGACGGCGCGCAAGCACCAGGAGGCGGAGTTACTGCGCGCGAAGGAGGCCGCGGAGCGGGCGAACCGGGCCAAGAGCGAGTTCCTGGCCAACGTGAGCCACGAGATCCGGACGCCGATGAACGGCATCCTCGGTATGGTCGAGCTGGCCCTCGACGACGCGCTCGCGCAGGAGCAACGTGACCGCCTGCGCCTGGTCCACGACTCGGCGCGCTCGCTGCTGGCGATCATCAACGACCTGCTCGACCTGGCGAAGATCGAGGCGGGAAAATTCGTGCTCGACCCGACCCGCTTCGCGCTGCGCGAGGAGGTCGAGCTGACGCTGCGGTCGCTGGCGCTGCGGGCCCAGGAGCGCGGCCTGGAGCTGAGCTGCACGATCGCCACGGAGGTGCCGGCGCAGGTCGTCGGCGATCCGGATCGGCTGCGGCAGGTGCTGGTGAACCTGGTCGGCAACGCGATCAAGTTCACCGAGCAGGGACGGGTGGCGGTGCGCGTGCGCGCGGCCCCAGGCCCGGCGCCGCGGGTGGTCTTCGAGATCGAGGACACCGGCATCGGCATCCCACCCGAGCGGCTGCGCGCGATCTTCGTGCCCTTCGAGCAGGCCGACCCGTCGACCACGCGGCGCTTCGGCGGCACCGGCCTGGGCCTGACGATCGCCAGTCGCCTGGTCGGCCTGATGGGCGGCGAGATCGGGGTGGCCAGCGAGGTCGGGGTCGGCAGCACCTTCACCTTCGACGTCATGTTCGCGGCGGTCAGCGCCGACGCGCCGGTGCGTCGCGAGCTGCCGCGGCCGCTGTCGACCCGGGCGGCAGGAACTCGGCGCCTCGAGATCCTGCTGGCCGAGGACAACCCGATCAACCAACGCGTGGCGGTCGAGATCCTCAAGCGCATGGGGCACAGCGTCACTCTCGTCGGCGACGGCCGGGCCGCCGTCGATGCGGTCGAGCGCGGCAGCTACGATCTGGTGCTGATGGACGTGCAGATGCCAGTCATGGACGGCTGGCAGGCGACCGCTGCGATCCGTCGCAGCCCGCACGCGCACGCGCGGCGCACCCGGGTGGTGGCGCTGACGGCCCGCGCGACCGAGGAGGACCGCAAGCGCTGCCTGGCTCACGGCATGGACGGGTTCTTGACCAAGCCGCTGCAGGTCGCGGAGCTGCTGGCGCTGTGCGAGGAGGGCAAGGCGCCCGATCGCGTCGCGCCGACCAGCGCCCCGGTGCCCGGTGGCGGGCGGCACGCGATCGACGACTGGCCGGGCGTGCTGCAGCGCGTCAACGGGTCTCCGGCGCTGCTCGCGAGGCTGGTCGGGATGTACCGCGACGAGCTGCCGGCGGTGCTGGCCGAGCTGCGAGCGACGGTCATCACCGGCGAGGGCCTGCGCCGGGCGGCGCATCGCATCGCCGGGACGGTCGGGATCTTTAATGCCAGTCAGGCGCTGGCGCTGGCGCGAGAGGTCGAGGAGCGCGCCCCGCAGCGCCCGCCCGAGCTCGGCGCCCGCGTCGAGGCGCTGTGCGCCGAGCTGAGCCGCCTCGACCGCGAGCTGGTCGCCCGCAGCCAGGCGCTCGCGGGCTGACGTGGCATGTCCGAAGGGTCAGGTCTGAAGGGACAGGTCCGAAGGGTCAGGTCTGGCCCGCCCGTTGGACGGGTGGTCCGCGGGTGGGCCACGGGTGTGCGAGGTGCCGCGGTGAAGTGCGTGACGTCGCAGCAGCGGCGCGCTGGCACGCGGCTTGAAGAGCGGTTGGTATGCACGAGGACATTACTTATCAGGTGGACTACGCGAGGCGCGAGCGCAGCGGGCCGCCGATGGGCTTCGTGGCCGACGACGGGGAGATCGAGGTCCTGAGCGTGACGCGGTCGGCGATCGAGCGGCCGCGCGAGCGGATGTTCGCGTTCGGGCCGGGGGCGCTGAGCAACGTCGAGCTGGTGGCGCTGCTGCTCGGTGGGGGCCACTCGGAGCAGCGGGCGCTGACGCTGCTGCAGCAGGTCGGCGGGATCGGTGGGCTGCTGCGCTGCGTGCCCGGTGAGCTGCTGGAGACGCCGGGGATCGGCGAGGCGTCGGCGACGGCGGTGTGCGCGGCGGTCGAGCTGGCGCGGCGGATCGGCCAGCACGAGATGCCGTTCGAGTCGCCGATCCAGGGCCCGGAGGACGTGCGCCGGTTCGTCCGGGCCAGCCTGCGCGGGCGCGCCCAGGAGATCTTCGTGGTGCTCGGGCTCGACAGCCGCCAGCGCGTGCGGCTGGTCCGCGAGGTGGCGATCGGCTCGGCGTCCCACGTCGAGGTCCACCCGCGCGAGGTATTTCGCCCGCTGGTCCGCGCCGGCTCGCACTCGGTGATCCTCGTGCACAACCACCCCAGCGGCGAGCTGCACCCGAGCCCGTCGGACCTGCGGATCACGCGGCGGCTGGTCGAGCTCGGCGAGCTCCTGGGGATCCCCGTGCTCGACCACCTCATCGTCACCGACGAGGGCATGGCCTCGTTCGTGGGGCTCGGTCTGCTGCCGGGGGCACAGGCGCAGGCGGAAGAGTGAGATCAGTCGGCCAGCAGCGGTTGCAGCGACTTCCACACGGTCTCGGCGACGATCGCCTGACCCTCGGCGGTCGGATGGATGCCGTCGCGCTGGTTGAGTTTAATGTCGCCGGCGACGCCCTCGAGCAAGAAGGGGATCAGCGGGACCTTGAACTCCTCCGCGAGCGAGGGGAACAGCTCGCGGAAGGCGGCGGTGTAGTCGGGGCCCATGTTGGGCGGGATCTGCATGCCGGCGAGTAATACCGTCGCGCCGGCGGCCTGGCAGCGCTGGATGGTCTTCGCCAGGTTGTCGCGCGTGTGCGCGACCGGGAGCCCGCGTAGGCCGTCGTTGCCGCCGAGCTCGAGCACGACGATGGCTGGCTTTTGGGACAGTTGCCAGTCGAGCCGGGCGAGCCCGCCAGCGCTTGTGTCCCCGCTGACGCCAGCGTTGACGACGCGGTGCCTGTGCCCGGCGGCCTTGAGTTTGGCCTGGACCAGCGTCGGCCACGCCTGCGACTGCGCGAGGCCCAGACCGGCGGTCAAGCTGTCGCCGAGCGCGAGGATCACCGGGACATCGGTGACGGGAGTGACAGTCGAGGTCGGGTCCGGGGCGGGATCACGGGGCGCGGGCGCGGGGCCGCAGGCGAGCAGGGCCGTCATGACCATGGTCATCGTCGAGGCGATCACGAGGGCTGGGAGGTGGCGGGGACGCGGGCGGTGGTTCGTCATCCTTCGTGCTCCTGGCGAGGTTGCAGAGTACCTTGTCGCGGCGCCCATGATCGAGATCGCACGGTTGACCAAGACGCTGCGCTCCGGGGATCGCCCGGTCCAGATCCTCCACGGCATCGACTTGCACGTGCCCGCCGGCGAATTCGTGGCGATCATGGGGCCGTCGGGCTCAGGCAAGTCGACGCTGCTCGGGCTGATCGCCGGGCTCGATACGCCGACCAGCGGCAGCGTGAAGCTGGCGGGACAGGAGCTGGTCGGCCTCGGCGAGGACGCGCTGGCTCGCCTGCGCGGGCGCACGCTGGGCTTCGTGTTCCAGTCGTTTCACCTGATCCCCACGCTGACGGCGGAGGAGAACGTCGCGGTGCCGCTCGAGCTGCGCGGGGACCGTGACGCGCGGGCGCGGGCGAAGGCGCTGCTGGCGACGGTCGGTCTGGCCGACCGCGGGCATCACCTGCCGGGCCAACTGTCGGGCGGTGAGCAGCAGCGGGTCGCGCTGGCGCGGGCCTTCGTGGCGGAGCCGCCGATCTTGCTGGCGGACGAGCCGACCGGCAACCTCGACTCTGCCACCGGCGATCGCGTGCTCGCGTTGCTGGCCGACCTGCGCGCGCGCATGGGTACGACGATGGTGCTAGTGACGCACGACCCGGGCCTGGCGGCGCGGGCCGACCGGGTGGTCACGCTCAAGGACGGGCGCATCGACTCCGACCATCGGCGGGCCCCGTGAAGGCGAGCTTTCTGCTGCGTATGGCGGTCCGCGAGGCCCGCACGGGCTGGCAGCGGCTGCTGTTCTTTCTCCTGTCGATCGCGGTCGGCGTGGGCGCTCTGGTGGGCATCGCGTCGTTCTCGGCCAACCTCGA
>Ga0105046_10007348_pt1 | contig 17359 bp, 22 predicted proteins | sample MAT03_FD_78385 | JGI IMG/M metagenome (GOLD analysis project Ga0105046, IMG submission 78385) | Freshwater microbial communities from Lake Fryxell liftoff mats and glacier meltwater in Antarctica - MAT-03 (megahit assembly) | ecosystem: Environmental > Aquatic > Freshwater > Ice > Liftoff...
AAAGAAGTCAGTAAAATAATGGGAATATCAGAATCTTCTGCAGAATCTCTGATTTTCAGGGCTAAAGCAAATCTGAAAAAAAGACTCGAAAAATTTTATGAAAATGAACGAAGGTTTTTAATTTAAAATTCGTCTAACTAAATAGAAATAAAAATATGAATAAATCAGAATTAAATATAAAAACAGAAGAAGTATTAAAAAGTCTAGAAGGAATTAAAGAAGTAAATCCCGGAGATTATTTATTTAATAAAATAATGACGGAAATGAGTTACTCTGAAATTCCAAAAAAGGAAAGAAAATTTATATTCGGATATGCAGCAATAATTGCAGTAATAATTATAGTTAACATCTTTTCTCTTTTAAACTTAAGTAAAACAAAACTTAATGATTCAGAAAACATTTTATTTGAAAAATCACAGGAAGTACAAAACTTTTCTAAAGTATATTTTTCCAATGAAGATACATACAACTACAGATAATTTATGAATTACTTTGATAAAAATAAAATCATCGGCATTTCAGTAGTTTTATTGATTTTAATAAATCTGATTTTACTTTCTTATATCTGGAAAGAAAGAGGCAATGGTAATAATGCAGATATAAACAGGATGCCTCCTGACAGGTCTCAGAAGAATGAAAGAATGAAACGTGCTCCTGAAAATGGTCCGAAAGAATTTATCATTCAAGAATTAAGTTTGAGTGATAGTCAGATAAAAGAATACGGGAAGTTAGTTGATGAACACAGAGCAAATATGCGGAATATAAATGATGAATTGAGAGATTCACGTCAGAAATTATGGAATGCATTTTCAAAATCTGAGAATGACACAACTGTTGTTTTAAAAATGACATCTGATATTGGTGAAATGGAAAAGCAAAAAGAACTGATTACTTATGGGCATTTTCAAAAAGTCAGAAATCTTTGTGATGAAGCACAGAAGAAAAAATTTGATGATATAATAGAAGAAGTTATAAAAATGATGTCACCAAAACCATCTCCCGGAAGATGAATAAAAAAATTGTAATAAATAAAAAAGTGTTTTTAACATTAGTAAATACATTACTATTGATTTCAGTATTTTATTCCTGTTCAAATAAAACACAAAACGAAAATCTCCCCGACATTTCAGATGCAAATAATATTAAATTCAGTTATAAAACGGATTTTGATTCTGCAGGAAAAATGAACATTAAAAATGTAGATATAAAAGATATTAAATCAGTAAATGAAATAAAAAAAATCATTGACTATGACCCGTTTACTTATATTTACTGCGTTTCTTCCGGCTCTATGAGTTTTTACAAAGACAGTACTTTTATAGTGAATATGGTTTTTAATACATCAAATGATCTTACTCACATTGCATGTAATTATAACGGTAAGCTTGTTGCAATAAAACTTTCTGAAGAGAATGCAAGATTTTTGGACAGTTTTAAAAACTAATAAAACTTTTTTATAAATAAATATTTTTAATAAATAAAACTTCATAAAATGAAAATAATTCTTTTAACAATAATGTTTTTAACTGTGTCATATTCTTTATTAAATGCACAGATAACTCCCGAAATTTATTCATGGAAACAAAATGTAAACGGAGTAACGGGTTATAACGGAATACTTGCAGACGTGCAGCAGGTGTTTTATTCAGCAAATTATTCTTATGTGAAGTGTACAGGTATACCTTCATATAATATCGGACCATGGCCGATGAATCCGAATGTAGCCGCAAATCAAAACTGGGTTTTTAAAATAGCAAGATTCCCTGTAGTTGATCCGACTCCTACTACGGTAGGAAACGGACAAATTGGAGTATTGACAAACGGAGTTGTATTATTTAATCCGGGAGATGCAATGTCTTATAACAATCTTAATATATGGCACAGGGTTGCACAGTATTTTGAAGCAGTCAGTTTTGATACTTCCGGCGGTCATCCGTCACCTCAAAGCTCATATCATTATCACATTAATATGAAAAGATTATATACTCCCAATGCAAGTGTTCATTCGCCAATAATAGGATATATGTTTGACGGATTTCCTCTTTACGGACCTTATGCATATTCAAATTTAAACGGCACCGGAGGAATCAGAAGAATGAAGAGCGGTTATGTAAAAAGAAATATTACTACACGGACAACATTACCAAACGGAACAGTCTTACCGACAAATCAATGGGGACCGGCAGTCAGCACAACATATCCGCTTGGATGTTTTGTAGAAGATTATGAATTGGCATCAAGCGGAACAGATCTCGATGTTCATAACGGCAGAATTTCAGTGACACCTGAATATCCTGCTGGTACTTATGCTTATTTTATAACAATTGATTCTTTGGGAAACCCTGTATATCCGTATTTTGCAGGACCGACTTATTACGGTGAGATTGTTGCAGGAAATACACCTCCCGGAGGACATATCACAATTACTGAACCCGTAACTCAATATGTTACGACAGGAATTGAAAATAATAATGAAGCTGTGAACTTCGGATTATATCAAAACTATCCAAATCCATTTAATTCCGAAACTAATATTAAAATTGATATTAAAAAATCTGCAGTTACAACTTTAAAAGTTTATGACATTTCAGGAAAAGAAGTTATGACATTATTAAATGAAAAATTAATTCCGGGCAGATATATTGTGAAGTTCAATGGATACGGACTGTCATCGGGTATATATTATTACACATTGATTTCAGGAGATTTAAAAGAGACGAAGAAGATGATATTGTTGAAGTAAAATTTTTGGAATTTATAAGAATACCGGAAATTTATTTTAACAGAATCATTTTTTTGTTTTGTGAGATTCCGTTTACAGTCAACTTGTAAATATAAATTCCACTCGGGAATTTACTGCCGTTAAAATTAATTTTATAACTTCCCGCTTTTTGATTTTCATTAACCAGTATCGCAACTTCATTTCCCAAAACATCATAAATTTTGAGTGTTACAAATTCAAATTTCGAAATTCGATATTCCAAATTTGTAGTTGGATTAAACGGATTCGGGTAATTTTGTAAAAGTTCAAAACTATTTACTGATACTTCATTGTCAATAATATTATTTGTAATTGTATTATCACTTTTAAAAACACCACTGCCACTTGTCCCTGCATAAATAAATCCGTTTGAATCAGTAGCTAAAGCTGTTACATTTAAATTTGTAAGTCCGGAATTATTTTCCGTCCAGGAGTTACCGCTATTGATCGAATTATAAATACCGCCACTGAACTTTCCAAGATAAATATCATTATGAGAATTAAATGTAAATGCATAGACTGCGGTAACATTTGTCAACCCTGAATCTATACGCGTATAAGAATCTCCATTATTTAGAGACCGGAAAACACCATTGTATGTCCCGATAAAAATTATTCCGTCAGATCTTATCGCAACTGATTGCATATCCGGATTTACAATGCCGGAATCTTTGCGAATCCATAAATCTCCATTGTTTGTAGAGCGATATAATCCACTGCCAAGTGTCGTAGCAAAAATATATCCGCTTGAATTAACTGCAAGTGATGTAATTGAAGCAGAGGGAATTCCGTTTGATATAACAGTCCATGAACTGCCATTATTTACTGAACGGAAAACACGCTGACCTGTCCCTGCATAAATATTTCCATTTGGACTAACTGCGGTACTATATAAATATGGATTTGTAAGTCCTGAGTTTGAAGCATTCCATGAATCACCATTGTTGGTTGAAATAAAAATACCGCCACCGAATGTTCCCGCAAAAATAGTTCCGTCTGAATTAATTAAAAGAGTTTTGACGTCTGTATTGGAAAGTCCTGAATTTATCTGTGTCCATACATTGCTGTTAATATCAGAACGATAAACTCCACCATTGGAAGTTCCGACAAAGATAAACGAAGATGAAGAATCAACTGCGAGTGAAGTTACAATTCCACCTGATGGTCCGTTAGCGGAATGCCAGAAGTCTTTGAAGAAAACAACTTCAGAAATCAAGAAAAATAATAATATATAAGTAAAAAATTTCATATTTAAAAAAAATTAGAAGGAGTGTTAATTCAATTTAGTTGCCGGAACAATCTCTCCCCTGTGACAGGTCATACAATTGATAGTTGCGTCTTTTGATTCTATTTCTTTTATATTGGAAATCAGTTCCCTTATCTGTCCGGACATTTCCATCATTTTTCTTGAAATCTGATTTTCATTTTTTCCTTTGATGCAAAGTTTTCTGTATTATGATAATACTCACAGCTGACACCTAAAACTTTGCTGAATGCTTTATTCATAATCATAACAAGTCTTCCTGCCGGAACATTTTTCATTAACTGAATATCTTTAAACACAGAGTCAGACAGCATTTCTTCTTTTCCTTTAATTGATTCATTTACTATATAAACATAATTTTTTTTTGAATATCTGTTGAATAAGAATCAATATCAGATTCATAATCGCTTTGATTAAATGCTGAACTATTTGAATTTGTTATTAATGCTGTTAAAACTGTGATGAAAATTAAAGCTACAATGATTTTTTTCATAAATAATATTTTTTAAAATTATTTACTAATTTTTGTTAAATTTTCTTTCCTGTTCCAAAACAAATAAAACGGTATGCCGCTGAACACAAGCACCAAGCCGATTCCTGCATCTCTCGGATTTTGAATAATTGTAACGACAACCAATGTGATACAGAATAATACAAATATCAAAGGTATTATCGGATAACCAATTGCTTTATAAGGTCTGTGTGAATCTTTCATTTTTTTTCTTAAAATAAAAACTCCGAATGCTCCTGCACCATAAAAAATAAATGAAGCAAAAATCAACATGTCGGTTAACTGATCGAATGTACCTGACAACACGAGGAGAGAAGCCCAGATTCCCTGCATTATAAGAGAAGTGTAAGGAGTTTTGAATTTTGGATGAATGTTACCGGCAGATTTGAAGAAGAGATTATCTTTTGCCATAGCAAAATAAATTCTGGATGAAGCGAGTATAGTTCCGTTTGTAGTTCCGAAAGTAGAGATCATAATTAATATTGAAATAAAAAATGCACCACCATTGCCAATGAACTTTCTCATTACTTCCACTGCGATAATTGTATTTTCTCTGTTCGCAATTTCCATCATTTCATTCACAGGCATTACATACAGATAAACAAAATTTATTAAAAGATAAATAGCCATTACAACTCCAACTCCAATAAACAAAGCCAGCGGAATATTTCTCTTTGGATTTTTTATTTCTCCACCGAGATAACCGATATTATTCCAACCGTCATAAGCCCAGAATGCTCCGAGCATTGCTGCGAACATAGCTCCGAAAAGTCCGAGAGATGTTCCGTATTGAGCAGTCGGACTTGCTCCAAGCGGACTAAGGTTTGACACAGCACCATCGCTTAAAGTTAGTCCAAGAAATATTATTACAAGAATACCTATCACTTTTAATGTTGTGAATATATTATTTATATATCCACCGAATATTACTCCGAGATAATTTGCAGTGGAAAGAAAAATTATAGTAAGTATAGTTAATCCTTTAACTCCGAAGCTGGCGAAAGGATTGAATATTCCGAGCAATGTAATTTGTTCCATCGAATCACTCAAATGCGGTAAAGGAATAACTGCATTCACTGATTCAGCAAACACATAAGCAATTGATGCAATTGATGCGGATTGTATTACAGAAAAACATGACCATCCGTAAATAAATGCAAATGCTTTTCCGTACATTTCTTTGAAATAAACATATTGTCCACCCGGTGCAGCTATGAGTCCTGCAATTTCTGCATTTGTAGTTGCTCCGATCAGAGTAACAATTCCCGCTATGATCCAGCAAAGCAGTATCAAACCACCGGATTCTAAATCTAATGACATTGGTGCAGCTTTCTTGAATACACCTGATCCAATCATTGAGCTGATTACAATAAGAATTGCTGTGTAAAGACCAAGCTTGGTGAGAAGTCCGCTTGAGTGGACTTCGTGTTTGATTTGTTTTTTCATATTCTGTTTTTTTGCGTGAAATAAAAAAAACCGTTTAAACGGTTTTTTCAGCACGGTTTAAACCGTGCTCCTTATTTAAAAAAAACCTGTGCAACCTTATATATATCTAAATCAACTGTCTTTAGTTTACTGATAGCTTTCTTAATCGTAATGTCAGTTATCTCATTTCCCTGAAGCGCACACATTCTTCCAAACTTTTTTTCCTTTGCCATCTCTACAGCATACACGCCTAATCTTGTTCCCAGTATTCTGTCAAATGATGAAGGCACTCCACCTCTCTGTACATATCCCAGAACAGTTGCTCTCGTTTCAAACCCTGTTCTCTTTTCTAATTCTTCAGCAAGATAATTACTGATTCCGCCTAATCTTTGTCTTCCAAAATCATCAAGTTTTTTATGCGAAGTTGATTCAGTTAATTCTTCTTCCAGAAATGAAGCTCCTTCTGCAACCACAATTATTGAAAATAACTTGCCTCTTGTATATCTGCTTTTCAATACTTCCATTACATCATCCATTTTTATTCTTATTTCCGGAATTATTACTATATCAGCACCACCTGCCATACCACTGTATAAGGCAATCCACCCTGCATGTCGTCCCATTACTTCGAGTATCATAATTCTGTGATGTGACTCTGCTGTTGTATGAAGTCTGTCAATTGCTTCAGTTGCAATCCCTACAGCAGTATCAAATCCAAAAGAATAATCTGTTCCGTAGATATCATTATCGATTGTCTTGGGAACTCCCACAATATTGATTCCGATTTCATGCGCCATCTGTGCAATATGCATCGAACCTTCACCGCCAATTGATATTAATGCATCAAAACTTTCTTTTGAAATTTTATGAAGTAATGTTTCCTTTCCGTTTTTTTCCTGAAACGGACTGAACCTCGAAGTTCCAAGTATTGTTCCACCCCTGTTTATTATTCCGGCTACTGAAGAAAGATTTAAATTAATATAACTTTCATCGAACAATCCCTTCCATCCGTTTTTTATTCCTATAGTTTCAATTTTAAGCTGTTCAGCCTTTCTTGCAATTGCACGGATAACAGCATTTAATCCCGGACAATCTCCTCCACTTGTTAATACGCCAATTTTCAATTTCTATATTTTGTATTTTAAATTATTTTTCATTCTATTCAGCAATATTAAAACTTTCTTTTACCGGCGGATCGTTTATCAGATATTTAAATTTTTCTATAAATTCTTCTGTTTTCATATTACCGATCAATGCAAGCCTTGCTATATTTTTTACTTCATCAAAATCACTGCTCTCAAGTCTTATCATATATTTCCTCGCAACCTGATAACTGTCGGAATCTACATCTACTTCCCTCGTACTTATTTTTCCGTCTGCATTTATTATATCTTCAAACTTAACAGGAATGAGCTGACCTTTATCAACTGTAACTATTGCACCGGAATTTCCCTGTAAAAGATAACGTACTGCTGCATATCCAAGATCCTGTGTATATTCACAATCAAACGGAATCGGACTTGCGCATCTTAATTCATATCCTATATCTTTATTTACTATTGTTACATTTATTCCTCTTTCACGAAGTCTTCTTCTTACCTCGTCTTTTGTAATTCTACCGATATCAACTTCCGAAAGTCTAATATTACCGTGTAAATCTTTTTCCAGATTTACATAAGGATGCTTTATAAGATCTTCCTGATCTATTCTCGTAATTATTCCTTCTGCCAGAACTGCCACACCATATGAATTTCCCTGCGCCATTCGTTTTATTATTGATGCCTCAAGTATGTCACATATTGTCTCAAACCTAATTATCTTATCTCTGAATTCCTCTCCGATAATTGTTAGTGTTGCTCCTGCTGCTTTCCCAATTCCCAATGCCAGATGTCCCGCTTTTCTTCCCATTGTTACAATGTAATACCAACGCCTTGTCGTTGCTGCATCCACCATTATTGATTGTAAAATATGAAACCCGAAATCCCGCGCTGTCTGATAACCGAATGTAGGCATGTTTCCGGGAAGCGGAAGATCATTATCTATTGTTTTCGGAATATGTGCTACCTGTATCTGACCTTTTGCAAGCTGATCAATTTTGTAACCGCTTGTTGCTGTATCATCTCCACCTATTGTAACAAGATAATCAACTGATAATTGTGTCAGTGCCTTAAGTGTCGCATCAAGCATTTCCTTGTTCTTTGCAGGATTCACTCTTGAAGTATGAAGAATACTACCGCCGTCAAAATGAATTCTTGAAACGTCATCTATTCTCAACTCTGTTGTATGACTTGAATCACCTTTGCTTAGATATTCAAAGCCATCATATATTCCGATTACATTCAAACCGGAATTTATTGCTTCTATTGTTACTGACCTTATTACTCCGTTTATTCCGGGTGCCGGACCGCCTCCAACTAAAATTGCAAGTGTCTTTTTACGATAATGTTGCTCTTTCATATTTACTTTGTTGATATTATTTGAATTTTTTAAAAATATTTTTAAACAAACTAAGCGATCTTAATTCTGTTATGTCTGTTGATTGCAAGTAACATTGCTAGAATATAAATTACTGCCGCTAATATAAATACAAACTTAAAACCAAAAATCATCGCAAGTATAATTGCAGTGACAGTTCCGATAACCGAAAAGAATCCGTTAACCGCCCATGCAAATGATACAAATCTTTTTTCATCCGGTAGAATCATCGAAATGCCTATTGGGAAAGGCATTCCCATAAAAAATCCCAATGGCAATATTATCAAAACAGAAACTACAATTCTCCATTGAAGATCCATTCTTACAATCGATTCATATAATATAGGACTTAGAATTGCTATAGCTGTTATTAAAATTACTATGATTCCAAAAATCAGATACAATTTTTTTACATTACTTTTATAAATTTTACCGGAAAAATAGCTTCCGATTCCTGATCCGATCAGCATTGTCGAAACTACTGTAAGCAGCGTTATCACCGGCTGTCCCAGAAAAAGCGTGAACTTCTGTATCAAACATATTTGTAAAATTATATAACCTAAACCAAGACATGCAAAATACATTAAATATTTTTTGTCAATTGATAATGCATTTTCATTTTTATCATTTTTAACTGAAGATGAATTCTTATTTAATCTTTCTTTATTAAATATTTTCAAAGGCAGAAGAATAAATAATCCTGCCACTAAAATGCATTGAATTAAAATTGCAAGTAATGTTGTCTCGGCTACGGGTTTATCTTTTAATGCCAATATTGCCTTATCATCCTGTGAAAAAGTTTCTTTTATTCCGGCTATAGTAAGATTTCCAAATCCTATATTCTGATCAAAGAAAGGTTTATCGTCAGTAGCCGGCTCAGTGCCTTTATCATAACTCTGATTAAATGAAATATCCGATTCAATAAGCTTTTTTAAATATGTTTCATTGGTAGATAATGGATCGTAAAGAATATCGAGATTCAGTGAACTTGTTTCTGCACGAATGTTTAAAACATCAATATCTGTAAATCCGTTTTTTTTGTACAGTATACCCGAAAGAAAACTCTTATCTCCTTCAAATTCACTCGGAGGTCTCCGGAAAACTATAAAATTTTTCTTACTGTCTTCTAATCCTTTACTGTTCTCAAATCTCGCCTGTTTAAAAGTATTTATAAGTTTTGGAATTTGTGTCTCAGGTCTTGAAATATATACTATTCCGTCTTTCTCAAGATGATTCAGATAATCTTTCACAGCCTCTTTTGTTAAAATGTAATTCTCGACCATACTCATCGCTCCGCTTGATACTGCAGACGAGGAAATTGTATGCGCAGAAACAATTACATCAAATGTAATTCTTTTTGATGAAAGTACTGACCTTGCATCGTCAGTTATCAGCTTTACATTTTTATTGTTTTTAATCAGCGGTCCTGTCCAGTATGACAAATCATTTTTTATCAGATCATTTATAACTCCGTTAATTTCTACTGCTGTTATATTTTTTGCATTATGATATAATCCTGCAAGAATTTCGCCGCCGCCTGCTGATCCGATTATAAAAACTTTATCTGCAGAATCTTTTAATGTGAAAGCAAGATTTGATGCATCTGCAGGTTTTGTCATAAGCGGAAATGATTTTACATTCGGAATGTTTGTTGTTGCATTACCCTCATCTATTATCGCCAGATAAAGATCATAACCATCCTGTGCTTTATCCTCATCTTTCATCACATCAATTTTTGAAAATGTATTCCATTCACTTCTGATTTTCAGATCAGGTCTGTCTTTGATATAATTCCCGTATATTTTATTTGCTGTAACATTTATCGGAAATCTGTTATCCCTGTCAATCAAAAATGTAAAACTTATTATTACAAGAATTACTGAAACTAAAACTAAGCTTTTATATTTTTGAAAACCAAAAATTATCGCAGCTAAAAATCCTATTACAGAAACAAATATAATTCCGCCATTACCGCCAACTTCCGGAATTATCAGCACAAATGCAACACAGGCAATGCCCGCACCAATTAAATCAAAGAAGTATAACTTTGAAACTTCAGATTTAAATCTCGAAAGTAAAATTGAAATAATTAATCCGGCAAAGAAAAATGGAATCGTAATTAAAATATAGTACATCGGCAGATATAAAAATTGTATCGGATCGGTAAGTAAGCTGAACGGATCAAAAGGTATTTTATTCATTAAGATAAAACAAATCATTACACTCGCTCCGTAACACATCGAAAGTATTGTGAGCAGCTTATCAGATTCGATTGAGTTCAGTTTTTTGCTCAATGACAATACAACTCCGCTTACGCCGAATCCGAGTAATGCAACGCTGATTATCATAAATGCAAAGTGATACCAAAGTGCCACAGACAATACTCTCGTCAGCGTAAACTCTAAAAGTAATGTCGATAGTGCAATGAAAAATATTCCAATGTAATGTGAAGTCTTTATTTTTTCAGTTCGGAAAATGGAAGGTATTTTTGAATTCATTGATTATGTTTAATGATCTTAAATTATTTTTTAATTTGTTATTTGGATTTATTCATATTCAAAATTAAATTTTCCTTTCATACAAATTCCAAATCGGAAAACACATTTCATAATCACCCCAAACCAAATCTCCGTATTCAATTCTGAATTTTTTAAAATTTCTTTTATCCAAATATTTTCTCGTCATTGGATTTTTTGCAATTTTCAAAAAATGGTCAAAGTCAATTATCTTTTTTGAATGATCGTTGAATTCTAATCTGAGTTTATAGTTTTCAATGTATTCAGCTTTATTAATTTCGATATTATTTAAATTCATTTTATTATTTTTTTAAAAAACCTAAACTTTAATCTCAAGACCATATTTTAAAATTTCATTTGCCAATGGATTTGTATAATTAAAATCAATTTCTTTAAATGGATGAGGTTCGATTCTGCTATCAATTTTTCTTCGCAATCTCATTAATTCAAGTTGCATATTAGCTGAGTCGCTATAATCTTTAAACACTACGGCAATATCAATATCGCTGTTTTCAGACCCCGTACCTTTTGCAAAAGAACCAAATAATATTATACTTTGAAAATCAAATTTACTTTTTACTTCCTGTGCAAATAAGTTTGCAATTTTTATAACTTCTGAATTATCAATTGTCTTAAAGTTTTAATTTTTTCTATCCAGTCAGTTGTGAATTCTCTTGTGCATTTATTATGAAATTCCCTATTGTTTCAGCATTATGCTGTTTTACTTTTTAACATCAGCGAAACCGGCTTCTCGTTTTGTAAACTGCTTACTTTCAAAATAGAAAATCCTAATATATTTCCTTCGTTATCAATTTTTTCCATTACTGCATCATTAATGGTTTCTTTAAAGAACCCGGGTTTGATATCAAATAAAACTTCGAGATAATCACTTTCTTTATCATACCAGATTTTTACTTGCTTTTCCATATTACTTCTCCTTTTTTAACTGCGTTTGTAAAATAAGATGTAACAATAAAATTATCTGAATCTAAAACTTTAACCAAAATACAAATGTATTTATTTGCAACAGGTGTAGTTTCATAATATTTATAAAACATTTCAATTGAATTATCGGAATTTTATAAAATAATTATGTCAGGATTTAATAATGTTTCTTTTATTTTTTCAATTTGATCTGACATTTCAGGATGATCATTTTCAAAATGATTTTTCCTCTCATCAGTCAATCTTATTATTCTATTGTTTAAATCTCTAAATATTATCATGAAAATTATTTTTTATAATAATCTTTATTATTTTACTTAGAAGTTTTGTACCTGTTTGTAAATAGCTGACAGCTGATTCAAAAGATTTTCCATCTTATCTAACTTTATCATACTGCTTGCATCACTCAATGCTTTCTTAGGTTCGGGATGTGTCTCGATGAAAAATCCATCTACGCCGACCGCAGCTGCTGCTCTGGCAAGCGGAGGAATGAACTCTGGATTCCCGCCACTGACACCGTTTTCTTTTGACGGCATCTGAATAGAATGTGTCGCGTCAAAAATCACAGGATATCCCGACTCTCTCATTATCACAAGTCCGCGCATATCAACTATTAAATTATTATATCCGAATGTAGTCCCTCTTTCTGTTAAAAATATTTTTTTATTTCCCGTTGCAGCAACTTTCATTGCCTGATATTTCATGTCACCCGGAGCAAGAAACTGTCCTTTTTTAATATTTACAATCTTACCGCTTTCACCTGCCGCTTCCAGTAACTCTGTTTGTCTCGAAAGAAATGCCGGTATTTGTATAATATCAGCAACTTCCGAAACTATCTCAATATCAATTTCAGAATGTATATCAGTAAGTATCGGTACATTAAATTCTCTTTTTACTTCCGATAAAATTTTTAATGCTTCGTCTATTCCAATCGTTCTGAATGAATCAGCTGAAGTACGATTTGCCTTTATAAATGACGACTTAAAGACAAAAGGAATTTTTAATTTATCTGTAATCTTTTTTAATGTCTCGCAGGTTCGGAATGCAATAGACTTTGTTTCAACTACACAAGGTCCTGAGATTAAAAGAAAGTTATTTAAATTCTTTAATTTTAAATCTTTTGATAAATAATCTGGAAGCATTTTTTAAATTATTATTATATGAAAAGTTTAGTTTTACTTTAATTTTTAGTCTATTTATCAGAGTAATGTTTTAATTTCTCCTGCAATTCAGTTTTTGAATATCCTGACTTCAGATATTTACCTTTTAATTCTCTCTGCCGCAATGCCTCGTAAAGACAGACTGCCACTGCAACTGATACATTTAAAGACTGCACCATTCCATACATCGGTATCATAAAATTTTTGTCTGATAGATTTTTGACTTCATCCGATACACCTGTATGCTCATTTCCAAAAACCAAAGCAACTCTCTGTGAAAGATTGAGTTCGTAAACAGAAAAGGTTTTTTTAATAATTCCTGCTTCATTAACATCGTTAATATAAGAAGAATAAATTTTATATTTATCTTTTTTTAATTTATCAAAACATTCTTCTGCACTTGAAAACCTTTCAAGTTCAATCCACTTCTTTGCACTGCCCGATGAGATTCTTCCTACTTTTGGAAATTTATTTGAATTATAAATTAAATAAATTTTATCAATTCCTACTGCATCTGCACTCCGCAAAATAGCACTTACATTATGTGGATCGTGAATATTTTCCAGGATTAATGTAAAATACTTTTGTCTTTTTTCTACTACTTTTGAAATTTTTGTAAATCTTTTAGACGTCAATCTTGTTTAGAATTTTATATCAAAAATTAATTATTTAACTTTCTTTAAACAATAAACAAATATAACTATTATGAAGAATAAACTCTTTGTGTCTTTGGTAATATTTTCATCAATATTCTTTATTTCATCCGTTTTATTCTCCCAGACAAAACTAAAATATAACGTACCTGAAGTCAGAAACAACTGGGGACTTGGATTTATTTATTCTGAAAGCGGATTCGGTATATCAGTAAGTAAATATGCTCCTATAAGTAAAAGTATAGATTTTTCTGCAAATTTATTGCTGTCAGGCATTACTGATACAAGAGAAGTTGAAAGATTTGATGTTTACGGTAACTCAATAGTATTAGGAAAAATCAACAGACTTTTTATGATGCCGTTAAGTATTGGGTTTAATATGGAGCTCTTTAAAGGGGATCTCGATGGTGATTTTAAACCAAATATAGACATTGGAATTGCCCCTACATTAATTTTAATAAATCCATACAGCGAAAGTTTTTTTAAAGCAATCGGATTTACTACAGCAAAATTTGCAATCGGACCATACATCGGTATTGGTATGAATTATATGCAAAGTAAAAGCATGGCTTTAAATGTAAGTTTAAATTATTATTATCTTCCTGTTATAAATGGCGGTGTGGAAAGCATTCAGTACAGCACTATTAATAATGTAGGAGGAATACAGTTATTGTTTGGAATGAATTTTCTGAAATAAAACCGGATGAATTATTTTCTTTCCGAAATTTGTAATATTTGTCTGTTACAAACATTTACATTTCCAAGACAACTCCGAAACGACTAATGTTTATTTTTGTATGAGTAAAAAATTAAACTAATTAAAATAAGGAGTTAAAAAATGTCAGACCAAATCAATGAAGTCAATGAAATTAATGAAAACAAAGAAATCAATAAGGAAATTATTGTCCCTGAAAAAAAAGCAAGAAGATGCAGATCCAGGAAAGCAAAAGTATTTTTAACAATTGTAATTATTCTGTTTGCAATATTGGCAATTAAAGGAATTGCATTTGCGCGGCATATACATAAGTTTGCGGATAATCCTCACAGATTTATAATGGAAATGATTTCAGAAAATCTGAACTTAAACCAAAATCAGAAAGCTCAGGTTGACAGAATCCATGATCAGATCAAAGAAAGAATGGAATCTAAAAAGCCGGACAGAGAAGCAATGTTTGAACAGTTTGCAAATGAATTTAAAAAAGATAATCTTGACGTCAATAAACTTAAAGAATTTTCTCAGAAAAAAGATCAGGATATGGAGTCAATGAAAGATTTTATGATGGAGAAAATGGTGGAGTTTCATAATATTCTCACACCGGAGCAAAGAAACAAAGCTGTAGAAAATATAAAAGAGATGAAAATGAAATTCCATGACAAGATGGAACATTTTAAAGACAAGTAAAATTAAATTCTAAATTAAAAAACAGGGGACTTCAATCCCCTGTTTTATTATTGTATATAAATGAAAAAAATTCTTCTGATAGATGATGATAATAAATTGACAGAGCTTCTGACAGAATATTTAAAAAAATACAATCTCACCTCGCATACTTTTGACAATCCTGTAATTGCACTTAATCATCTGAAAAATAATTATTATGACCTAATTGTGCTGGATATTATGCTTCCGGAGATGGACGGATTTGAAACTCTGAAGGAACTCAGAAAGACAAATGATATTCCCGTAATTATGCTCACTGCAAGAGGTGATACGACTGATAAAATTGTGGGACTCGAACTCGGTGCTGATGATTATCTGGCAAAGCCGTTCGAACCGCGCGAACTTGTTGCAAGAATGCAGTCAATATTCCGCAGGACTGAAGGAAAGTTAGCTGCCGATGAACAGATTGTTTTTAAGAATTTAATTATAAATGCTTCTAACCGAATTGTAAAATTTCATAATAAAGAAATTGAGTTTACTTCGACAGAATTTGATCTTCTTATTCTTTTTGCGAAGAATAACGGAAAAGTTCTGTCACGTGAATTTCTTGTGCAAAAAATAAAAGGTGCTTCATGGCAATATTATGACAGAAGCATTGATGTGATGGTTTCAAGACTCAGAAATAAGCTGAAGCAAAAAAGTTTTCAGATAATTAAAACCATTCAGTCAGTAGGATATATATTTTATGCAGAAAAAGAATAAAACGAAAATAAGATATTCGATTTTTTTCAAACTCATTATTCTGTTTGTAATATTTATTGTAATCGTGAATTTGTCTATAGGTTTTTTAGTGTCAAGATTTTTTGGCAAAGGTCCTCCCGGATCACCCGAACACTTTCCTAATCTTGTAAATAAATATGTAATCAGCAGCATTGGAAATCCTCCTGATACAAACGCAGCAAGAAAATTTTCAAGTGAATTTGAAATGAATATTCGCATTGAAACATCGACTGTTCACTGGACAAGTGATGAATCAATTCCTGATATTGCAAATGTTATTCGTGATAATGAATTTAAAAAAACCGAAAATGTTTTTATGATCTGGAAGAAGAGCAGACCATATTTTATCAATAAGATAGACGGAGGTTACATTATACTTGCCCCCTGGCTGCCGCGTGATATGATAAATGAAACAAATATTGTTATTTATGCAATTTTAATAATCACATTACTTGCAGCACTTCTGTATTTCTCTCTCAGCTGGATTTTCGGTCCGGTAAAAAAATTATCAGACGGAGTTAAACTAATCAGTGAAGGAAATTTCAATAATAATATTGAAGTAAACAGAAAAGATGAACTGGGAAATCTTGCTGATTCAATAAATGAGATGAAGGATAATATTTCTAATATGATGAAGTCTAAGGAAACTCTGCTGATAGATGTTTCGCATGAACTTCGCAGTCCGCTTACAAGAATAAAACTTGCAAATGAATTCATTGAAGATAAAAATATTAATGCAAAAATCCGCGATGATGTAAAAGAAATGGAGCTGATGATTTCCGAACTTCTCGATACTTACAGAATGGAAAAAGGAAATGATAAACTTTATAAATTAAATTTCGATTTAATAAATTTAATTAATAAAGCCATTGCAAAGTTTGATCTGAATAGTATTCATGTGAATTCTCAATTCAAAGAAAAAATTATATCCGGAGATGAAAGAAAGATTGAAACTGCAATTCACAATATTATTGACAATGCGGTAAAGTATTCAGACGGCAAACCTGTTGATATTGAAGTTTTTGAGAATTCTCAGAGAAAAGATTTAGTATATGTTTCGGTTAAAGACAAAGGAAACGGAATAGCAGAAGAAGAGCTGAAAAAGATTTTCGAACCTTTTTACAGAATCGATAAATCGCGTGATAAGAAAATTCAGGGATACGGATTAGGGCTAAGCCTTGTGAAAAAAATTCTCGATGGACATAATGCAGAAATAAAAGTTAACAGTAAACCGGGTGAAGGCACGGAGTTTTTGATTTCAATTCCTGTTTCAATTCAAAATCATTAATAAAAAAATCCATTCTGATTTATCAAAATGGATTTTAATATTGCTATCTATATTCTAATAATATTTTTTATTGCGGTTGGTGGGCGGAAAAATACCAACCGCGGCGGGCTTCAACAAATTTTACTTCACCAAAATCATACTCTTCGTATCAATAACATTCCCGTTCACTGATAATGTATAAAAATAAATTCCGCTCGAGA
>Ga0105046_10007349_pt1 | contig 17357 bp, 13 predicted proteins | sample MAT03_FD_78385 | JGI IMG/M metagenome (GOLD analysis project Ga0105046, IMG submission 78385) | Freshwater microbial communities from Lake Fryxell liftoff mats and glacier meltwater in Antarctica - MAT-03 (megahit assembly) | ecosystem: Environmental > Aquatic > Freshwater > Ice > Liftoff...
CCTAACCCGCTTCCAGCGGTGGTAAACACATAGTCGCGCGTTGTTGGCTGAGCCAACTTTGACAACACCAATCCAGTGGTGAGTCCTGCGGCTGCTCCTGCAATGAGTCCGCTGGAACCGACGTTTTCTCCCCTTCGAGCCGACGACGCGTAGTCACTCAACAAGAGACCTTCGAATGCTCCCAAAGCGGTACCCCACAAGCCCATCGTCACCCAATGTGGGCCTAGACCTTCGGACAACTTTAGTTGCCGATCCATCAACAGTGATGCCGCCGCCAACCCTAGGCCACCCGCAGTGCTGCCAATGCGTGCCCCTTGAGAGTCTCCCGCAAGATCTCCTGCGCCTGCACCCACCACCATTCCTAGCCCCATCGCTATGCTTGGCACCAAGACTTGGCCTGTCGTTGCGTTGGTCATTCGAGCTGCCGACGCTCCAGCCAACACGCCTAAAGAAAGTCCCAGGTACTTGGCTCCGTCTTCCAATCGATCGCCCTGCGCGTCTTGCTGGCCAATGTTACGAAGGTTCGTTGCTAACAGCATCCCGTACAATCCACCTGCAACGCTGGCGGTGAATTCCGGCGCGCTCATGGTTTGCTTGTGGTTTGCCCAAGCGCCAAGCGAAAGTCCTGCCACGCCGCCTGCAAATACACCCGCGAAGTTTGCCCCGCCTTCTGATGCCGACGAAAGCTTTGCGATGCCCAATCCGCCTGTGGCTCCAAGCATCGCTGCTGCGGCTGCAACAGCGTATTGTGAAGGCGTGGGTCTCACGTAATTTGATGCCCAAGCTCCCGCCATGCCTCCGCCTACGGCCAACGCAAGCGCGCCACCTGCGGTTTGTTGATCCGTCATAAAGTTGCGGTTGGTTGATCCCGCCGCTGCGCCCCACAAACCCGCACCAAGCAGTGCACCACTGGCCGCCATCGGACCCACTTGAGGACCTACGTGCAAGCGAGGCGCCAACAAATACCCCGCAGTTGCAAAACCTGCTGCGCCCAAACCTGCACCCAGATTCTTATGAGCGTTGTCGTCTTCATCAGGGAAGGCAACCATGAACGTGCCAATGCCAAAGGCAGCACCGGCAAGTCCTCCACCCGTGCCTACAGTCAACTGTTTCGAGCTTGGTTCAACCCACGGTGAAGCCAAAGTGCTTGCAATAAAGCCCAACCCCAATCCAGCCACCATGCCGCCTTGCCCTTCATGGCTGTCCAACACAGTTTTCCCAGCAAAACCCGAAGAAAGCAGGCCCAACGTCAATGATGAAGCCACGCTCGACAAAGTGATGAAGCGGAGGTCAGCTTTGGTTGGCGAAATATGTTGCGCCAAAACAGCTGAAGCTAACATCACGGGTGCCGTTCCGTATCCCATCCACGCGGGGATGCCATCGTTCTTGCCTTTCCAACGTCCGATGCCGATGATCGACAGTGCACTACCAACCACAAGACCATCTGCCATCGCTGTTTGTGCAGTTGAATATTTGTAACGAGACGCGCTCCAAGCTCCCAACACCAACCCAAGGCTTTCGCCTCCCACCAGAAGCCCGGCCTGCAAGCGAGAATCATCCGTGCCGCTTCCCGCATAGGCCATCAAACCTGCAAGGCCTCCCCAGGCCGCCGTGTTTGAGAACCAGATGGCTTGATCAACCGTGGGACGCACTCCGAATCGGGAAAGAGCGAAGGCCGTACCACCACCTATCACAGCGCCCGCACTGCCTAACAGCAACACAACCCCCGCACTGTTTTGATCGGCCATCAAAGCCAACCCTGATCCCCACACGCTGCCTGCCAACAACGACGTGGTCACCAACAGAGGCACACCGGAGGTCGGTCCTTGCGGAACCACAGGCGCTACGGCCAGCTCGGGCAACAGTGTGAGTCGTTCGGTTTGCGCCTGTTTGAGCCGAAGTGCATCTGCAAGTTGATCAAGCGCGGCTGTTTGATGGTCGTTTGTTGTGGTGTTGGTAGGGGGGTAACTGGCTGGCTTTGCCACGTCCACCGTCGGGGGAACTTGTGCGAGATCCACAGATGCAGCCGCCGCGGTTTCTGTGGGCGGAATTTTTGGAGGCTCATTTGCAGAAGCAGCAACAGGTGTTGCGATGGGTTGCGCTGCAGTCACGGCGGCATATGCCTTGTCAGCCACAGTTCGCACCAATGGTTCAGGATCTCGCCTGGCGTTCAACAGCGCCCATTTCACAAACGGCGAGCGCAGATGCCCCATGGATTCGGCGATTGCAGCCCGAATATAGGCATCGGGTTCGGTTTGCATCGCCGCCACCAGCGCCCCTTGCACGGCTGGCGTCTCGCATTTGCCCAGGGTTCGGGCGCTTTCGATGCGCAGCGCGGGAGTCGCGGGGGGAAACAAATTGGCCAACTTTTGGGCCAACAGATTCCCTTGGCAACCCAAAGCAACAATGGCGCCGTCGTCCGCCCGTAGGGGAGTCGAGACGAATGCCAAACACGCGATGACGCACAACCGTGAAAAACTGAACACGCAAGCCTGCATAGCAAGGCGTGGGCCAGGGTGGGGGAGGAACTTAAGTACGTCAAAATTGCTGTGTTTAGGTCATATCATTGGAGAACCTGCGTTTAAGAACCAACACCCCCCGGGCCTTTTCAACAAAAGGTGGGGGTTTCCTAACACCAACGGCTGAGCGCGGCGGGCTCTTTTCGATCATTCGTAGAAAGCGAAGTAACAGCAACAAAAAAAACGAATGGTTCGTTTCGTCTGGAACGGCTAACCTACACATAATGTTCAGGCCAAGTTGCGCGCAGCCAGTTGTTGCTTTGATGGTGTTTGTTGCGGCGTCCTTTCTGTGCGGTGCCGCAGTCGCCCGACCTACCGGTGAAGCTCAAGGGTGCGGCAATTGTCATTACAAACCTAACGGCCCCGAATTGGCGGTTTCCTTCAGCAAGGCAAGTGTTGCTCTTGGTGAGACCGTTACGCTGAAGGTTGAAATCAAAGCCGTGAACGCTGAAGCAAAGCGCACAGGTGTTTGGGTCTCGGGTGATGGCAAAGGCAAATTCGGGTTGATTGATACAAAGGGCACGCGTCTACATATGGACACTGGCGTGCTTCATGCAGAACCGAAAACACTAGTAGACGGGAAGGCCGACTTCAGCTTTCGCTGGACCGCACCTTCTGTGAAGGGGGTTTCTGATTTCACTGTCGCTTCAATCACGGGGAACTCGAATGGAGACTCCGAGGACGACCACAGCAGCTCTACGCGAGTCAGCGTTGCCTACGGATGCGACGCAAAGACTTATTATCCTGACGCCGACAGTGACGGATTTGGCGACGCCAAGCAAGGCCAGTTGTCCTGCGATCCTATCAGTGGGTTCATCTTGCGGGGGCAAGATTGCAACGATGAGAAGCGCGAGATTTCTCCCGATGCAAAAGAGATGTGCAACGCGGTTGACGACAACTGCGATGGTGTTGCGGATGAAGGATTAGAGCCCGGAATCTACTTCAAAGACGAAGACGGGGACGGTTTCGCGGCCAATGGCGCCAAACCAGAATTCACCTGCAAAACAGAGCCTGGATTCGTTGCCGTAAAGAAAGATTGTGCGCCCAAAGATCCGAACATCAATCCCGACGCAAAAGAGATAAAGAACGGCAAAGACGACAACTGCGATGGCCAGACTGACGAATCCGATGATTCACAAGGAGGCCAAACGGGCGAAGATCAAACCGGGGGCGTTGGCGGCACGAGTGAAAACGAAGAAACGACGGTGGGTGGTTGCAGCGTTGCGATTGGAGCTAACTCACGTAACGCCGCCGCTATCGCCATGATGCTGACGGCGGCCTTCATTTGCGCAGTCCGTCGCCGCGCTAAACGAAGTTAATTTCGGCGGCATTCAAGCGCCAACACCGTGATATTGTCGGTGCCGCCCGCTTTGTTCGCTTCGTCAATAAGACCAGCCACAGCCGCCTCAAGATCTGCGGCCTTGCGAATGGTTTCGCCCATCAGCTCCTTGGAGATCATGCCGGAGAGGCCATCCGAACAAAGCAAGAAGACATCACCGTCAACAACGTCATCCGCCCGCACGTCAACTTGAACGTTTTCCTTCATCCCCAAAGCGCGGGTGATGACGTTCTTGTGAGGAAACCGCTTTTCCTCTTCGTCCGTCATGTCTGGGCGCGCGTCTTTGTAGTCTTCAAGCAAAGAGTGGTCGCGCGTTAGTTGCGACACGTCATTGCCACGGATGCGGTAACAACGAGAGTCACCCACATGGGCGACATAAAACTTATCGCCAGTGATTTGGCCCATGACCAAGGTGGTACCCATACCCTTGAGCTTGGAGTCCTTCGCCGCTGAAGAAAAAATGCGCTGGTTGGCGGTCTTTACTGCCACAGCCAAACGGTTCTCCAAGAAGGAAAGCGTCTTATCCATCTTGAACGGCCAAGTGTTGTCCTCGTCGCGGGTGTGATCGAAGAATTCCTTGATCACGTCAGCGGCCATCTTTGAAGCCACTTCGCCGCAGGCGTGTCCGCCCATGCCGTCAGCCACCAAAAATACCTGCTCCTCCTCGACGAGGGAAAAGAAGTCTTCGTTGTGACTCCTCTTTAGGCCTGGGTCGGTTTTGGCGGCGTAGCGAATGCGCATTGCCAATTTCATAACACGCCGGAACGATTGCCGGAACCGCGAAGGCAACGCGCGTTAGCTAGATTCGTAACATAGGGCCCCAGGACGGCCATTTTTGGGCCTTGTGCACAGTTCATTGACAGGGAAACAAGTTTTCCTTAAGGTACTGAACAAATGTCTCCCCAGCCTTCCTCCTTGCTCTCGTTTGCCGTCCTCGCCATAGGCGACGAGGTCCTGCGGGGTGAGGTGATCAACGGGAATGCCGCCTTTCTTTCAGACCTCGCTTTTGGTCTGGGGCTGGTGCCTGGCGAACACGCCGTCGTGGCCGATGAACCGGAAATCATGTCTGCCGCGCTCTCTCGCCTGTGTGCGGCCCACCAGATAGTGTTCGTTACCGGCGGTCTTGGTCCCACTGAAGATGATCGTACGGTGGATGTTGTTTCAGGGATGCTTGGGGTACCACCAGAGATTCACGGCCCTTCCCGCGAGGCCATGCGGCTGCGGTTTGAGCGACACAACTTCATTCTAACGCCCAACAACGAACGCCAAGTGCGCATTCCCCAAGGGGCAGAGCCCTTGCAGAACCCCGTTGGTTTGGCCCCTGGTTTTTGTGTGTCGATTGCCGGTGCATCGGTGTTTTTCATGCCTGGGGTGCCCCGGGAAATGAATCGAATTTTCGATGACCACGTGGTTCCCCGCATCAAAGCCGCCATATTGGCTGTGGGTGGAATGCCAACCTTGGTTCGTACCTGGCATGTCTACGGAATGGGTGAATCACATATTGATCACCGCCTTGCTGGTTTGGTGGATGGCATCGACAACGTTTCGCTGCATTACCGAGCCGCACAAACCGAATGCCACGTTCGCATCGTGATGCGCCACTTGCCCACGAAACAGGCCGCGTCTGAGGCCAAAGCCACCATTGATGGCCTTGAGAAGCAGGTGATGGAACGTCTTGGTGAAGCTGTTTATGGGGTTGCCGAGGATACCTTCGCTTTGGTTGTGCAACGAGCCTTCGCCAAACAGGGAAAGACGCTGGCGTTCGCCGAATCCTGTACGGGAGGGTATGCGGGCCAATTGTTTAGCGAAGAGCCGGGGGCCAGCCGCGTGTTCGTTGGCTCTATTGTTAGTTACGCAAACGCGGTGAAAACCAAGGTTCTGGGTGTTCCGCAAGCTGTACTAGATGAGCATGGTGCCGTCAGCGAAGTTTGCGCGGCTCTCATGGCACAAGGCGCCCGGCGGGTTTTGGAAGCGGACATCGCTGTGTCAATTACCGGCATTGCTGGAGATTCGCGCGACGGAACCACACGCCCCGCGGATGTTGCCGGGCAAAAGCCCGTGGGAACGGTGTGTTTTGGCATTGCCACCGCAAGCGGCACACGCACCGAAAGCCGCCTGATTTCAGGTGGGCGAGAACGAATTCGCCGCGCGGCTGCCTATGCCGCCTTAGATCTGGCACGCCGCGCGCTGCTGGACCTTGGGGCCTAAAAAGATTTCATAAGAAACAACGAAGCGTAGACGGAAAAAGACTCGAGGAAGGTACGAAAGCCATGGCAACTGTGCAAAAGTCGGAACCAAAAAACGGAAAAGCCAACGCAGCGGCGATGGAAGGCGTTATGACTGACGCTATGAAAGACCCCGCTAACAAAGACGCGGCCAAAGCTGCGACCAAAGAGGCTTTTGCAGAGGCCCCTCGTGCCCGTGACGCCGATAAGGACAAAGCTATTGATTTGGCTGTCGCCGGCATCGAAAAGCAATTCGGCAAAGGCAGCATCATGCGCCTTGGTGAAGAGGTTGCTGCACCTGAAGTGAAGGTGGTTTCCACCGGCTCATTGGCGATTGATATTGCTCTGGGCGTGGGCGGGTTGCCCAAGGGACGTATCGTTGAAATCTACGGACCTGAATCCTCAGGCAAAACGACCTTGGCTTTGCAGGTTATTGCTCAAGCTCAAAAACGAGGCGGCGTGTGTGCCTTCGTTGACGCTGAACACGCTCTGGACGTGGGTTACGCGCGCAAACTCGGCGTACGCACCGACGACCTACTGGTGTCACAGCCTGACTTCGGCGAACAAGCTCTTGAGATCACCGACATGTTGGTGCGTTCAAACGCTGTCGATGTCATCGTTATCGACTCCGTAGCTGCTTTGACCCCACGGGCTGAAATTGAAGGCGAAATGGGCGATTCGCATGTTGGGTTGCAGGCCCGCCTCATGAGTCAGGCTTTGCGCAAGCTTACGGGATCGATCTCTCGATCGAACACCCTGATCATCTTCATCAACCAGATCCGTATGAAGATCGGCGTGATGTTCGGCAGCCCAGAAACCACCACCGGCGGCAACGCATTGAAGTTCTATGCCAGCATCCGGTTGGACATCCGGCGCGTCGGCGCACTGAAGGACGGCGAAAAGGTTGTTGGTAACCGCACCCGCGTGCGCGTCGTGAAGAACAAAATGGCCCCACCTTTCCGCGAGGTTGAGTTCGACATTCTTTACGGCGAGGGCATCAGCCGCGAAGGCGATCTGGTGGATCTGGCCTCTGAGGGGGGCATCGTCGATAAGGCGGGCGCATGGTTCTCGTTCGAGGGTGAACGCATTGGGCAGGGGCGTGAGAACGTCAAAACCTACCTGCGCGAACATCCTGAAATGGCTACCAGGATTGAAAACCTCATCTTGGCCAAGAACGGGATCAAGCGGGATTTCGGTGAAGTGGCAAGTTCGGCGGGCCGAAGTGAAATAACCAAGCCAGGAAAGAAGTAGCATTACTTTTTCTTAAAAAGTAAGGAAGGTCACGTATCATCTGTACCTTCCGGCTACACGAACGCACGAACGGCTCCATTGCGATGGGGCCGTTTGCCGTTTTTGCTCGGCGAATTGGGCAATTGAAGGCGCCGTCGCGTTGACGAAACGAAATCGGTGCGCCGAACATCTTAAAGGTTCAGTGTGGGTCGGCGTTCGGAGTCTCCGCCGCACCACGAAATTAAGTCGCGCGGCTCTCCATCCCATATTACGATCCTAAACAATGGCAACTAAGAAGAACGTCCCAGAAGGCCCGGTGGAAATTCCCGATCAGCTGGCCATTTTGCCTTTGCGAAACGCCGTCCTGTTTCCTGGGTCGATCATCCCCATCGACGTGGGTCGTAAGCGCTCGGTAAAACTTATCGAAGAAGCGCTCGCTAAGGAAAAGCCGATCATCGGCATTATCACCCAGCGCGACGCCCGAACCGAGGATCCCGATCCCGGTGATCTGTTCACGGTTGGTTGCGCGGCCCGCATCCTCAAAGTCATCAAGCTGGCCAAGGACAATTTCTCGGTCATCTTGCAAGGCGTCTCCCGCATCCGCATGGTGGAGATCCACGAACAGGATCCCTACATCACAGCGCGGGTACAATCCGTTCCAGATCCCACGGAATCAAACGTAGAGCTTGACGCTTTGGTTGCCAACCTCCGCGATGTCGCCAAACGGGTGATCAAGCTGATGCCCGAGCTGCCCAAGGAAGCATCCGCGCTGGAGGACAGCGTCACCGATCCTGGCCAGTTGGCCGATCTCATCACCTCGAACCTCGACGTTCAGGTCGACGAGAAGCAAGAAGTTCTCGAAATCTTCGACGTCAGCGCTCGACTCAAGCGCGTGCTGCAGTTCCTCACCCGCCAGCACGAAGTGCTTAAGGTGCGTGAGAAGATCAACACCCAAGTGCAAGAGGAAATGGGCCGCAACCAACGTGAATACGTGTTGCGCCAACAGCTCAAAGCCATCAAGGAAGAACTTGGTGACATCGACGACGCCGGTGGCGATCTCGACGACTTCCGCGATAAAATAGCAGAAGCCAAGATGCCACCTGATGCGGAAAAAACCGCCATCAAGCAGCTTGAACGATTGAAGGTGATGCAGCCTTCGTCCGCTGAATACACGGTCACGCGCACTTACCTTGAGTGGTTGATGGACGTTCCATGGTCGAAAGCCACGGAAGACAAACTCGACATCTCGATGGCGCGCGACATCTTGAACCAAGATCACTACGACCTTGAGAAGGTCAAAAAGCGCATCCTTGAGTACTTGGCTGTGCGAAAACTCAAGGCTGACAAAAAGGGCCCCATTTTGTGTTTGGCTGGGCCTCCCGGCGTCGGCAAAACATCGTTGGGCCGCTCGATTGCGCGCGCTTTGGGCCGCAAGTTCGTTCGCATTTCCTTGGGTGGCGTGCGAGATGAAGCCGAAATTCGAGGACATCGACGGACCTACGTGGGCTCGTTGCCAGGCCGAATCATTCAGGGCTTGAAGAAGGCTGGTTCAAATAACCCTGTCTTCATGCTGGATGAGCTCGACAAGTTAGGCCACGATTTCCGCGGCGATCCGGCGGCAGCATTGTTGGAAGTTTTGGATCCAGAGCAGAACTTCTCGTTCTCGGATCACTACCTTGAAGTGCCTTTCGATTTGTCGAAGGTCATGTTCGTGGCTACGGCCAACGTTTTGGATCCGATTCCGGCCGCTTTGCGCGACCGACTTGAGGTTCTTGAAATTCCTGGCTATACGCGCGGCGAGAAGCTGAACATCGCGAAGCAATTCGTGATCAAGAAGCAGATCGAAGAGCACGGTCTTACCCAAGAGCGCATGCAATTTGACGACAAGGCTGTATCTGAAATCATCGACTCGTACACCCGTGAAGCAGGCGTACGTAACCTTGAACGCGAAATCGCCAGCGTTGTTCGTGGCGTTGCCGTGTTGGTGGCAGAAGACAAGGCTAAGGAAGTGGAGGTGATCACTGTGGATCGCATTCCTGATTTCTTGGGACCACAGAAGCACGTACCAGAAGTTGCGGAACGCACCAGTGAGCCCGGTGTTGCAACGGGGCTTGCTTGGACCCCTGTGGGTGGAGAGATCTTGTTCATCGAAGCCACCCGCATGAACGGCAAGGGCAACTTGGTCCTTACCGGTCAGTTGGGCGACGTGATGAAGGAATCAGCGCAAGCGGCGTTGTCGTTCATTCGTTCGCACTCGCGCTGGCTTGGCCTTGAAGATAACTTCCTTGAGAAAACCGACATCCATTTGCACTTGCCCGCGGGCGCCATTCCTAAGGATGGCCCTTCTGCCGGTGTAACGATGTTCACAGCAATGACTTCGCTGCTTACCAACAAGCCCATCCGCAACGATGTGGCAATGACCGGCGAAATCACGCTACGAGGCTTGGTTCTGCCTGTCGGCGGGATCAAGGAAAAGTTCTTGGCGGCACACCGCGCGGGCATCAAGCGCGTCATCATGCCTGAGCGAAACAGCAAAGATGTGATCGACATTCCTGATCAGATCCGCAACGACATCGAGATCATTTACGTCAAACGCATGGATGAGATTCTGCAGTTGGCATTGACCGAAATGCCAACGTTGGTGGGCTCGATGACCAGTTCGATTACGCCAGCGCAGGTCACTTCAACACCTGCACCGACCGCCTAAACAATCTCATTGAGTGGAACAGGGCATGCCCATGCGCCTACAGAGCGTAAGGGATGCCCTGTTTTGCAACCAAAGCTCTCAAACACATCGTCTTCTTTTAAGAAGACAGATTGTGGTCAGCCAAGCTTGCGGCTGATTGAAATTCCCGCATGGCTTGTGCGCACGATCCGCGTCGCATAGGTCCCGAGGCCATCGAGATAGCGGAAGAACCGGCCGTCGTCTCCGTAACCGTCGGTGACGTTGTGCATGGTGAAGAGGCCACCGACCGGGATCTTCGGTTCGACGAGTCGGAAGAACTCTGTATAGCCGCTATCGGGCTGGGTCGACCACGTCGCGTCCGAGAACACGAAGTCGATGGTCCCGCCTATCGTCGGGATCACCGTCATGGCGTCTCCTAGTCGCGCGTCGACGAGGTCGTTTACACAGGCGTCATCGAAATTCGCCTTTGCGCGCTGGTGGCGGCCCTGGTCGATCTCGATCGTCGTGACATGTCCTCCGAGGTGCAAGGCGGCCTTTGCGAGCCAGAGAGTCGAATGTCCAGTCGAGGTACCGATCTCGAGGATGCGCTTGCCGTGGCAACCTATCACCAACCGCTCGAGTTCCTCGCCGTCCTCGTAGGGGACGTTGAAATCATGCCAGCCGCCGCGGTGCTGCTGCAAATAGGCTCCGATCTGGGCGTCCCGCGTGTCGATCGTGGCGGTGCTCAAGTCGACGAGCGGGAATAAAGTGGCCCGATTCAAGAGTGATCCTTGATGAAAGAGGAGACTCTTGCGGAAGCGCGCGCGACCGTGGCCGGATCGTCGTAGAACTTCACGTGATCGGGTGCGCCCTCGACGAAGTATTGCTGCTTTTCGCGCGATCCGAAGGTGGAGAACACGGCGCGCGCGTCATCCGGGTCATGCGCCTCCTCCGAGTGAACCAGCAAGGACGGGATCGACAACTTCGTCGCTGCGACGCTCACATCGAACGACCACACATCGGCGTCGCTCATCACCGCATATCGATTCTCCCAGCGGCTTGTACCGATCCACTTGCGGTACCAGCTCCAGATGTACGACGAAGGCAGGCCGACGTCCTTGCGGTGCGCATCGATGATGGGCAGATAGTCGACCCGTCCCGTTGTCTCGAACTTTCGGCGCGCTGCTAGCCCGCGATCCACACGCCACGTTCCGCCGGTCAAGAACACGCCCACCACCGTGATGAGCCCCGCGACCCGCGCGTCGTCAGACGCCAGCTGCACCATAGGAGAAGCGCCTTGGCAAAGGCCGATGGCGAAGATCTTTTTCGCGTCAACTTCGGGACGCGTAGTCAAGTAGTCGAGCGCGGCTTTGGCATCGGCGACTTTCATCACAGGACTTTCGTGGCGGCGAGGCGTGCCGGCACTTTCGCCGTGCCCGCAGCAATCGAACGCAAGCGCGGCAACCCCGCTCGCGGCAAGGCGCATCGCATAATAGCTCGGACCCTGCTCGCGGACGTAGCCGAAGGGGCCAAGCAAGAACGCGGTGGGAACTTTCCCAACGGCGGAAGTCGTCGGGAGATATAGGTCGCCGACGAGCGTCACGCCCTGGCTTGGAAACTCGACACGCGACACAGTCACGTTCGGCATACGCTCGGGGGGCACGGGCCGTGAAGGCGGCTTGGCGCTCGCGGCGGCTGGGCAGAGGGCGCCACCCGTCGCAAGTGCTCCCAAGATGGTTCGTCGGGTCAGGTTGCTGGGTGTCTTCATGGCAAGAAGTGTGCACCGTACCTTGTATTCGCACCATGACGCTGCGAGTATGTTCTGTATGCGCGAAACGCATGATGAGCTCGGCCATCTTGACGTGAAGACCCTGCGTCTCTTGGCGACAATCTTGGAGACGGCAAGTGTCACGCGGACCGCCGAACGTCTATCCATCAGTCAACCGGCGGCGAGCCGCGCGCTTGAGCGACTTCGCCGAGCTTTGCGCGACCCCGTGCTTGTGCGCACCCGCAAAGGCTACGGCTTGACGTCGACCGCGACGTCATTGGTTCCGCGGGTCGCTGAGATGCTGGCGACGATCGAGACTGTCTTCGCCCGCGTCCCGTTCGACCCCGCGAGTGCCGCCCGCGTCTTTCACGTCGCATCGACTGACTACGGAGCCTTTACGGTGATAGCGGATGTGGCACCACGCTTTGCCGCCGAAGCCCCGCGCGCCCAGATCGACGTAAGCCCATTCGACGGCGACACCCTAAGGAAAGTCGAGAGCGGTGAGCTTGATGTTGCTCTTTATGCCGACATTGACCTGCCGTCTGACTTCCACTTCCGCAACCTCTTCGTTGACACCTATGCGTGCATCATGCGCTCTGGGCATCCTCTTGCGAAGAAGATGCCACTTAAGAAGATGATCAAGGAATTCTCGCACTATCCGCAAGCCGTGATGATGTACACGGAGGGGAACCGACTCGTGCCTGACGGAGTGCTGTCCGGCATGGGGGTTGACGCGCCGATTGCCTTCCGTACGCCACACTTCATGTCCGCACCGTGGATGATTGCACACACTGACGTGGTGATGTGTGTGCCGCTTCGAATCGCGAGAAGGATGGCAGGCGTGGCTAACCTGTTCGTGCTTCCGCTGCCAGCGTCGAGCGCTTTGTTCTCCTACCGCATAATCTGGCACGAGCGGACGCACCGCGACCCCGCAGGCCAATGGCTGCGGCGCTTGGTAAGAGAGAGCTGCGGAGCAGAGGCGTAAGTTGTCGTTGCGTTTTCCGCCGCAAGGTTTGCGGTATACATTACGGCGTCACATCCCAAGCGACCAAAGCCCAAATGCCAGTCCAAATCAAGGAGAACTACATGAGCGCAATATTTGATCGAACAACAATTCTCGGGGCAGCACGATATTTTCAACACTGTGTCCGCAACGGGGATATTGAGGGCGCTCTAAGCTCCTTTCATGATGATGCCCTATATGTTTCCCAACCTGGAAAGTTCGTCAAAGGCAAGACTGAAATACGAAAGGCCTTGGAATTTCTATGCGGAATGAGACCAGATTTACAGGCTCAGCGCAGCGTTTCGTTTGAAACAGGCGAGATTGCAGCGTGGGTAGATGAATGGACGCTCAAAGCCACAACGCCCGATGGTGTGGCGCTAGATATGAATGGCACTTCCAGTGACATCATGAAACGGTTGCCAAACGGTAACTGGGTGTACTTGGTTGACAATCCTTACGGCGCAGCCGCCGTTCAAGACGTTCCCAAAGATGGTCTATGAACGCCGCCTTGCCTCGATTCGGGCATGTCTAGGTTTACGCCCACGAGCCTAAAGCTGCCGCTTCGGCCTTGGCAGGCCTTAGAAGTAGCCTGCAAGCAGGTTGGCGTGCCCCATGGCTGGCGATGGCAAGGGCTGATGGACGTGTGGCTAGATGAAGGGCTGATGGTGGAACTCGTACCCAGAATAGGAATTTCAAGCTGACCTTGCGATCGACGATTCTGAGGGTGCCGGATGATTGTGGCAGCAGGATGAGTCATGGGGCCACCCTTGGCTTACGCCGTGTTTGTTATATGCTTCTTTTCGGCAATGAAGCATTCGTCATACCTTCTCCGCTGCGCAACTTTCGCTGTTTTTTGCGCCACATCGGCACTAACGAACTCCACAGCGTCCGCGCAGGGGCCCTATGCCACGCCGCCACCCGTGGCGAACAGACCGGAGTACACCGAAAGATATACGGTCGGCTTTATGCCGGGTTTGCGGTTCTCTTCTTACTTTCCGCGCTCAAACGAGCGCTTGGGGAATCTCTATGGCGCGTCGATCGATCTGGTGCTTGTGACATGGGCACGACAGAACCAGTCAAGAGGTCCGAGCCACGGTCGGATTTATCTCGCTCTTGATTTGCTCGACAGCAACAAGGCGGCGGCACCATCGATGTTCCTTTATGGCCTTGGAACGACGCTGAGCTTCGAGCGCAACCCGCAAAGAGATTTCTTGATTCCCACGTTCACGTTTGAGATGGGTGGGCTTTCGCAATCGGGTCTTGGCAGCAAGTTTATCGTTACGCCAGCCCTCGGTCTTTTCTTATGGACACGAGAAAATGTGCACCTCACCGCGGACGCAGGTTACGTCCTAACTACCTCGTCGTTGCTTGACGATCTGCGCGGTTTGCGCGTGCGGGCAGGTCTCGCACTTACGTTTTGGTGAGGCACTGCCAAGCAAAGGGTGCCCTTAAGGTCTCATCCTGCGCTTGGTCGTTAACAACCCGCCTCCAAAGCTCAGCAAACTCATGCGGCACTAGGACTTCACCACGGGTAATGCCGATGATCTTGTTCAGTTAGATTGGATCACATGGTGGCTCGAAGGGGACAGGTAGGTCGGAGGTGAGGAAGGTGTGGCGGCGGCTGAGGGATGGAGAGATACTGTGACCTCCTCGCCGTTAGCGCCAAGCCCCAACGTCCGGGTCCCACTGGCCCTTGGCTCCTTCCGGTATTTCGAGGCTGGCGATGATGGGACTAAAAAAACGTCGAAGGTTTTCTTGCAGGGCTTCGAAGGATGGCGGCGTGAGCGTTGGTGGATTTCTGCGCAGGAAGCCCGTCCAAAGGCCACGTGGCTCGACAATGTCAGCAAATGCCTTGGTCAAGCCCACCGGCATCGCGATCGGGATCGGTGTCTCTCGTCGCCGGAGCGTCCCGCCGACGGCTTCGACCAGGTTTGACAGTTCGAATGGAAAGGTTCGCGTCGCTATCCAGATGTCGTAAAAGTCCTTGATTCGTCCGTTCGACTCTCCGAACCGGATCATGGCCTCGAACTTTTCTGCGACCACGGTTTCTGGCGGATACATCAGGATGTTTGCGCCAGAAAGATTCGGCAGCAGGCTGGGGAAGATGCGGCGCTGGGGTTGCGGGAAGACGTGATCTCCAAAGCCAATGTCCACCTGAACGCCGATGACCGCGGCGGCCAGCTCGCCCTGCAGGCTCACTTGGACACCTTGGTACTTGTCGGCTTGGCGGACGGCGTCGACCTTGAGAGTGGCCGGGTGAAAAACGATGCCGTCATCTGGCACTTCAACCTGGCATATGCGAACAAACAGGTCTGTGAGGGAGGCGGGATCCGAATTGCCCGTGCCCAATAGGTCGAGATCCCCGGTGGGCCGAAAAGAATGTTCGGGCCAAGTGGCGAAAAGCATGGCGCCCTTAAGAACGTAGCGCTCGGCCCCTTCCGTGTTGCTGAGGCGAAACAGCAATCGCTCGATCGCGTAGCGTGTAAGGATGCGCTGGTAATTATCTCCAGATTGCTTGGCGTGATTGAGCAGCCGCGCTCTGATGGAAGCCGCCGCATCCTTCGGGCCTTTGGCGGTCATTGAATGGCCCTAACGTAAGGCCCCATTCGTTCCGTGACGCGGTCGATGGCGGCATACTTCATAAGGTCGGCCGGGGTGGTCTTTCTGAGATTCAGAGCGTCCCTAAGCGCTTCGATGGCGACGTCTTCGCCGACGTGGCGGCGATGTTTGAAGCAGTCCGCTACGGTCTTCGCCACGCTATAGACCGGAACGTCCACCCCCTCAACACGAACATGCTCAATGCCTGCCGTCATGACCTCACCGGTCGCGCGGACCAATTCGAGCTGCAATCCCTGGACGTTCGGTATCCGAGACTTATGGGGGATGGTCATCCAAACTGCGTGAGGCAATTGAGTGGTCAGTCCATGATGGCGAAGGGCGCTGAGCAAGCTAATGACGCCCTTTGGAACGAGACGGGCAGCCTCTGCCAGATCGTGGGCGACGTCTTCTCCGACGCGTTCCGGATCTTGGTAAAGGCCTCGGCCGAGCCGGATCAGGTCGCCCGCGTCAGTGAGGCGTTTCAGGTAAACCAAAGGAATACCGGCAGCCTTGAAGTCACGGGCGCGCGCGATGCCTCGTTCGCGGGTTAGACTGAGAGCACGCTCCCGATGATTCATATGACGGCTTGCCATAATGTTATCTAACGTTGTCATATATACAAATTTATAGACAACAAGTAACAATGTAAGAATATATCCTGACTCATATATTTAGTATGACTATTTTCCAGTCATGGCAAACGATCTAACCCCCAAACACCTGCGGGCAGCCCGCGCGCTGGCGTGGTCCCAGAAGGATCTGGCAAAGGCCGCTAACGTGGCGACCTCGACGATTGCCGATTTTGAATGACCCCGAACCCTTGGACGTCGAGAACGCGCGAGCCACCTTCCAAACCGCTTCTAACCCGTCGACCTCCGCGAAATCCCATGTAGCAATACATCCAACAGCTGGCATGAAAGGTCGGCACCCGCAGGAGCCAACGCCATAGGCACCGTCGCTTTGACCTGCTTGCGGATGATCTGCGGAGGTCCCGCCAGCGCGAACGTGGCCATCAGCATCACAATTGGGTGCAGGCTTGCATTTAGTTCGCCGCTGGTTTGACCCTGCACCAAGTGTCGCAACACCAAGGGAATGTGCCCCTTCATGAAGCGCTCCATCAGTCTCTTCCGGCGTTCGGCTGAACCCAAAGCCTCGCGGACAATGAGATGAATCACATCAACTTCGTCTGCGTTCGCCTCACCGATGCGTGTAAACAAATGCCGAAGCCTCGCTTCTACGCCACCTTTGCCGACCTCGTCCTCAAGTGACATCCGCTGTTCAAGTTCGGCCAACAACTTACTGTAGGTTTCGTCGACAAGAGCAAAGAAGACGTCATCTTTCGTAGGGAAGTAGTAGTAAACCATCCCGATGTTCGTGCTGGCAGCCTCGGCGATTTCACGCAGCGATGTGCCATCTACGCCTTGCCCCAAGAACAGCGTTTTCGCCGCGACCAAGATGCGCTTGTCTATGTCCGATTTTGGCCTTGGCACTAGAACAACTTCTTTCGGAAACGAAGCGCTGCCAAGGTCACCAAAGAAATCAGAATCACTGTCAGAGGCAGCAACTCGTGCGAGAGATCCGAATACGAACTTCCCTTTAAAACAATGCCTCGCACAAGCCTCAAAAAGTGCGTCAGCGGCAGCAGTTGCGCCAAAAGCTGCGCCGCCCGCAGCATCGATTCAAAGGGAAACATAAACCCCGAAAGCAAGATGTTGGGAAGGATAAAGAAGAACGATATCTGCATGGCTTGTTGTTGCGTTGCAGCCACTGTGGAAAACACCAGACCCAAAGCTAAGTTTGCGGCAATGAACAAGAACGCCACTGCATAGAGCAAGGCAATAGAGCCAACAAAGGGAACGCGAAACACGATGCGCCCCGCCAGCAGAATTAAGGTCATCTGCACGTAACCAATGGCGATGTATGGCAACATCTTGCCCAGTACAATTTCCGGTTGGTTGATAGGTGAAACAATAAGTTGTTCCAACGTGCCGCGTTCACGTTCGCGGGCTA
>Ga0105046_10007350_pt1 | contig 17356 bp, 11 predicted proteins | sample MAT03_FD_78385 | JGI IMG/M metagenome (GOLD analysis project Ga0105046, IMG submission 78385) | Freshwater microbial communities from Lake Fryxell liftoff mats and glacier meltwater in Antarctica - MAT-03 (megahit assembly) | ecosystem: Environmental > Aquatic > Freshwater > Ice > Liftoff...
CCTCTTTTCAGCAAACCTTGTTGTAGCTCTACAATAAATCTTCCTTGATGCGAATAAATAAAATTTCATATCCATCTGTTATTATTCAGCTGTCTTCTGCTGTTCTAAAGGAATTGGTGAATCAAATGGCTGTAAAGTTCGTCCTCCTTTTTGCTTTCGATTTTAAGAAATTTCTGAGTTCAAAGAGAGACATGAAATTTGAGAACATTTTTTTGAACATAGAATTTTATATTTTTTTGTGATCATTTTTCTTCTCACAGATTTGTGATCATTTATTTTTTGAAAATATTATTCTTACAAATAGGATGCCTCAAAATAGTTCTGCATTTGATCGTTTGCATGCTTTCAATTCTAATTGAGTAATGATTCAATATTTCTATCGGACCAACGAACGAATGGGACTCCAAACAATCGAAATTCAATAAGGGGTGGTAAGAGATAAAACCAAAGAGCTAATCGCACTCCATTCGCCATAATTTAATTTTCAAACTTACCATTTCAAACAATGCAGGATGGTAAAAATTATTTTCCTGATGTCATGAATTATTATTTCTCTGAAAGTTCTTTTCGGCTTCATAAATTTAAAAAATTCAGGTGTAAACTTTGAAACTTTTGTAAACTTGAAAACTGAATTTGTAAATCATTTGAATAACTCTTTGAGAATGATTAATTGATAACAAAAGGAGAAGACATTTTTTGGAAGTCAATCTTAACTAAATATGGTACGAAGGAATTTTTTATCCATTGCCTTAATTTCATCATTTGGAATTTTATGTAGGCCAATATCAGCTTTGAATCGTTTTTCGGCAATAAGGCCTAAAGTGAAGTGGGGTGTTGCAATTATTACCTGGAAAGATGAATATCTATCTGCTTTTGAAGATTTATCAAAATTGAATGTGAAGGGAATTCAGATTCGAGGAAATGTATTTGAAAAATATAGAAGTAAACCAAAGGAATTGGTTACAATTTTAAATAAGTTTCAATTAAAGGCCCCCATTTTATCCGGTGGAAATTTACCAGTTGATGGATCAGAAAGGCAGGATGTGATTGATAGTTTTGTTTCAATGGCAGATTTTGTTCAAAAAATTGGAGGGAAATACCTTCAGGTTACCACAATGGCCAGAGACGCATATCCTCCTGGAAATGATAGTCTGCTCAAATTGAGCAAGAGCCTCAATGTTATTGGAGAACTGGTTAAGAAAAAAGGAGTTAGCTTATTATTGCATAACCACATGCATCAGGTTTGTCAAAATCCAAACGAGTTGGATTTCGTTTTAAAGAATACAAACCCTGATTTTGTTGGACTACTTTTGGATGTAGCTCACTATACCCAGGCAGGTGGAAACCCGTCTGAAGCGATTCTCAAGTACAAAGACCGATTAGAACTTCTTCATATTAAGGATTTGCTTAGTCCTAAACCTGGCTATAAAGGAAAGCTCGATTACAACTATCAGTTTGTAGAATTAGGGAAAGGAAACAAGATTAATTTTGTTGATCTGCTTTCTTCATTGCAAAAAATTAAATTTAGAGGCTGGTGCATGATTGAACTTGATTCGGTTCCTGAATCAAATGTTACACCCATTGAAGCGACAAAAACCAGCTTGGATTATTTATCTAAAACCTTTTCATACACTTTCTGACGGTTGTCCAATTTTGAAACCTGTTTTGTTTAACTTCAAAAGTTAACCTTCAGGTTTCCTAAACCAAATGCATTTTATAAACAAAATGCCAGGAGATAATTCCAGCAGTGACTGCTACATTCAATGAATGTTTCGTTCCAAATTGAGGAATTTCAATTACTCCATCAACAATTTGGAGTGCCTCTGTCGAAACCCCTGAAATTTCATTTCCAAGAACGAATGCATATTTATTCTGATTCCCAAACTCAATTTCACTTAAATCTTTACTATCCGATGTTTGTTCAATGGCCATGACTGTAAATCCATTTTCTTTGAGATCAGAAATACATTTAGCTATATTCTCATAATATTTCCAGTTGACGGTGTCGGTGGCACCCAGCGCAGATTTTTGAATTTCTCTATGGGGAGGGGTTCCTGTCAATCCACATAAATAAATGCTCTCAGAGTTGAACGAGTCGGCAGTTCTGAAAACGGAACCTACATTATTCAAGCTCCTTATGCTATCAAGAACAAGTACAAATGGAAATTTTTCTTTTTCAGAAAACTCATCCGCCGACAAGCGATTTAGAGAATCCATGCTTTTTTTTTGAAACTCCATTTAGCTTTGAAAGGTTGATCAGTTTTTTCTGCTTATCGTAAATTCTACCAGACCTTGAAGATGGTCCCTTGCCAGGCTTTCCGGCAGTTCATGCAAAATAGCCACTGCTTTTTGCGCAAACTGATTCATTACCGTGGTGGCATATTCTAATCCTCCTTTTTCTTTTACGAATTGAATTACCTCTTTCACTTTTTCTGGATTATCGGATTGGTTTTTTACGATGTAAATGATTTTTCTTTTTTGCCACCAGTCGGAATTACTTAATGCATAAATTAACGGAAGAGTCATTTTTTTTTCTTTAATGTCGATCCCGAGAGGTTTGCCAACATCGTCCGAACCATAATCAAACAGGTCGTCTTTGATTTGGAAAGCCATTCCTGTCATGCTTCCAAATTCCTTTAATTTCAAAATAGTTTCGGGATCCGATCCGGATGAAGCAGCACCAACTGCGCAGCAGGAAGCGATTAGAGTGGCTGTTTTTTGCCGGATGATTTCGTAATAAACGTCTTCGGTAATATCCAACTTTCTTGCCTTCTCAATTTGAAGCAATTCGCCTTCACTCATTTCTTTAACCGCTTCTGAAACGAGTTTCAGAAGATTAAAATCGCCATTGTCTACGGACAATAGCAGTCCCTTTGATAGCAGATAATCCCCCACAAGGACGGCAATTTTGTTTTTCCAAAGTGCATTTATACTGAAGAATCCTCTTCTGTAATTGCTATCGTCTACAACATCATCATGCACCAGTGTTGCGGTGTGTAGAAGTTCAATCAGACCGGCTCCTCTGTGGGATGCTTTGGTAATGTTGCCACAGGCCATAGCAGAAAGGAAAACAAACATGGGCCTGATTTGCTTTCCTTTTCGTTTAACGATGTAATTCGTTATGGTGTTGAGAAGGAATATTTTGCTCTTAATCTGATCTTTAAAATTTTTCTCAAACAATGCCAATTCGGCGGATATGGGTTCCTGTATTTGTTGAATTGTTTGCATTGCTTAAACTGAAAGCGGATTGATAACTATCAGATATTGATTAAACTTAATATTGAGGGATTGGTTAAGAAAAGGAAGACAATAAATTTTCAAAAAGATTTTTACCATCATTTCTGCCTAGTCGATTATCCGTAACCCTTTCCGGATGTGGCATCATACCGAGTACATTCCTTTTCTTATTCACTATCCCGGCAATATTGTTTAGAGAACCATTGGGATTAAAATTGATATCTATTGCATCCTCTGTCGAAACATATCTGAAAAGAACCTGGTCATTGTCTTCAATTGTTTTCAATTCTTCAGGTTTTGCAAAAAACCGACCTTCTCCATGTGCAATCGGGATTCTTAACTTCTTTTCAATATTTAGATTGGATGTCAGGATTGAGTCGCTGGTAGCAATTTTTACAGTCACATAATCGCAGACAAAAAGTAAGTTTTTATTTCTTAGCAACGCTCCGGGTAACAATCCGGATTCAATTAAAATCTGAAAACCATTGCAAATCCCAACAACGATTCCACCTGCATGAGCAAAGCGAATTACTTCTTTCATGATAGGAGAGAAGGGGGCAATCGCACCGGATCTAAGATAATCTCCATATGAAAATCCACCTGGAATGAATAATACATTGCAATTTTCCAGATCCGATTGTTTATGCCAAAGTTTAACAACAGACTTGAATCCACTTATTTTTAAGGCATCTACTAAATCCTGATCACAATTTGATCCTGGAAACACGATTACTCCAACCTTCATTTTTTCTATTATTTCACTGCAAATATGAGGTTCTTTATGAAGTGAATCAGACTGTTGTCTCAATATTTATTTGAATTATTTTTTCAGGATTGAAACGATTCCTGAAAACGGAACTTTGCCATTTGATTTAAGAATATACAACCCTTCTTTCAGGATGGTAGTTTCAAACGAAGAAGCACCACTTTGAACATCTATTTCCTCTATTTTCTTACCAAAAAGGTCATAAAAAAACAGTTTTGAACAGTCACCAGAGAGATTCTCTATTCGGAATTTGCTGGAAATAGGGTTTGGATACAGATGAACATTTTGTTTGAGTTCTGGTGCAACTGAAATGGTATTTACTAGTTGAATTATAAAGGGTACAACCACACTGTCTACCCCACCATTTAGGATCCCCCCATTGTCTTTGCATTTTAAATATGCGGCTACTTCGCCTATAGAACCTGATATTGGCGTAAATTTTAAAGCATTATTTTCAATATAAGGCAAAGTTGAAAACCATTGCGGCGCATTTACAGCAATAGAATAGGATGATAATGTTTGTGAAGATTCATCAAACGGGCCTGGATTTTGACCTAAAATGAAATCTGGATGAATCCTTGGTTCTGTATTTAAAGCTGTATCATTTCCGGAAATTTGAATTCTGGGTGCATCGTTCACGCCAATTATTCGGATTTTTTTATAATATATACTTGTATCAATACCACCAGAGCCAGTCCCTCCATTGTCTTTCAAAATAATTTTTAAACGAACAATACCGATTGAATCCTGAGAAGGTGAAAATGTAAGTCCACCTGAATTGCTCATGGTTGAAGTATTCACCTTGTTATTAGGAATTCCCGAGACGTTAAATACATACGTCTGCAAAGTATCGCCTCGTGTATTACCAACTGAGATTGGACCGCTAACTACTTGATTTCCAGAAATTAATTGATCTTCAAATACTTCAATTAAATTTGTATCCAGGTTACAGGAAGGAGCTGTGTTAAGGAACCAACGAATTTCGCGGATTCTTTGGTTATTAACATCCGTCATAATATACCGTTTGTTCGTACTATCAACAATAAATGATAGAGGTCCTGTGAATTTTGCAACCGGAAATTCCCCATCCTGGAATCCAACTGCATTCACAAATGTGCCCACCACAGGTGATTCTGTGTTGACAAATCGGCAAATGCCTTCATTAAGATAACCTGCAACGAGTAAGCGTTTATTAACCAGGTCATAATTGATTTTGGAAATGCCTTTGAATCTGGAGTTCGATCCAAAGCCGTCTACAGTTCCAATATTTCCATTGCCAGCCCAGTTTTTAACTTTGTTGGAGTCAGGCAAAATGACCCGGATCCTTAAACCAGCATCTTCTCCTACAAAAAGCCGGTTGCCAACCCATTCCAACGTGCTTGGTCTGTTAAATTTAGAACCCAATAGGGTGCTGTCTTTAAATCCGGAAGTTGATCCGGCAAAGGTAGTAACAGCTGTTGTTTGAATATTTATCTTTCTTATTTTATGGTTGTTAGCATCACTTACATATAGGAATCCATCTTTTAAAGATAGATCTTGTGGTCTGTTGAAACGGGAGAATTTCCCAATGGGTTTGTCAACATAACCCGAAGTATCGCTTCCTGCCACCCACTTTACTTCCGCTGTTTTTGTTAGAAGTAATTTGATTTTATTTGAAAAAGGCTCAACGAAATACAAAGAATCACCAGAAGGACTGATTGTCATATTCGTAGGTCTGTTTAACCGTACAACACTTCCTGTACCAAATACATTACCTGAAGTCCCATTTCCAACCACTGTAGTAATTGTATTTGTCCGCAAATCCATCATTCTAATCGCATTGTTGTTTTGGTCTGTAATAAAAATGGTGTCTTTTTTAGGGTGTTTTACCAGATCATAGGGACTGTTAAACCGGCTGTTAAGCCCTTGTCCATCGCCTAAAAAACCAACGCCAGCGAACGTTTTAACATTTCCTCCATTCGAAATCATTCGGATCCTTCGATTGGTATTATCGCAAATAATCCATCCGGAGTCGCATCGGGCTATTCCCATTGGAAAATTAAACCGGCTATTGGCTGCTGGGCCATCGATATAGCCTGAATTTCCTGAAAGTCCACACCAATGGCCACCTGTATTTGTTTTGATTGAATGTCGGTAAATGGTATGTCCCGAAGAATTAGCAATGAAAAGTGAATCTTTATTTTTTGATAAGGCCAATTGTCGTGGGCCGAAAACCAGCGTTATTGGCAGACTGCTTACCTGGCGGGTTGTAAAAATATACCTCCTTATTTTGCTGTTAAATCTATCTGATATATAGAGAGTATCTTCTGTTTGACTTAAAACCAAACTAGAGATTCTATTAAATCTGGCCAAGGTGTCCAGCCCTTCAATAAAACCTGTTACGTTTAGTTTGCCTGCAATAATTTTGTAGTTGCCAAGGTTGTCTCTTTGTAAAATTCTGCTTCCATTCGCACTTCCAATTAAAAGGAAACCATTTCTTTTACATTCAAGGGCATCAATGTCTCCATCTGGCAATGTGTCCAATACTATGTGTTGCTGGCTACTTTTTTTATACAAATTGAGAATATTGGCCGGGTTGGTTGTATTTATAGAGGTTGCAAAAAAAATGGAATCACCGGTTCTGCTTATTGCTAATCCAGAAATGTTTACCTGATTAATCAATAGAGTTTTAACTGTTTTTCTTTTGATGTTTAATACCCTTAAGGCTTGATAATCTCTGTCTGAAATGTAGGCTAGAGTATCTTTTGTTTTTATTTGCCATGGGCTTAAAAACAAGGCTTTCAGAGCAGGTCCATCCAATGGACTGGTGCTTCCGGCAATTGTTTTAACGATTTGTCTCTGCGCATTTGCAAAACCAAATATCAGGATATGGAATGCGATCAAAAGTAAACGAATGAGAGAATTTTGTTTAGGTAGGGTCAGGACTGTCATTGAATGTGATTGAATTACTTAAAGTAAAAAAACGAATTAACATAAAAACTGCCGAAATTGAAAGACCTGTTAATAATGCCCACCAGGTTCCTGCCGGACCCATATGAAGTGTTAAGCCCAGGTAATAGCCAAACGGCACAGCAACTACCCAGTATGCAAACAACGTTATTAATGTTGGAATAAAAACATCCGAAAGCCCTCGAAGACAACCCAAGCCTATCACCTGAATACCATCACTCAACTGAAAGAAACCAGCTATGACTAATAATTGTGCACCGGTTTCTACAACGTTTGAATCTTTAATGAAAAGAAGTGGAATTTGATTGCGAAAAATTAAAAAAATCAAAGCGGTTCCAAACATAAAAATGGAAACCATTTGAAAGGATCGTATACCCGATAGGATAATCATTTGTTTGTTTTTTAAGCCAAAGAAATGACCCACCCTAATGGAAGCCGCCGATGACAAGCCGCTGGCCATCATGTAGGTTACTGATGCCAGAGTAATTACGATCTGATGCGATGCCAGTGAAGTCTCACCCATTCTTCCAACCAAAAGAGCTGTAAAACTAAAAGCACCCACTTCGAATATAAATTGCAAAGCTATGGGTACACCCAGGCGATTCAAAAGGCTCAGAGTTTTTATGTCCGGGAGTTTGTTAAGTAATCCTGATCTCCACGGTTTACCAGATCCACTCAAAAGGAAATACCCCACCATGCCCAAACCCATCACCCACCTTGAAATCAGATTTGATATTCCGGCACCAAACAAACCCAGTTCCGGAAAACCAGCGTGTCCGAAAATGAGTAAATAATTCAAAATAATATTCAACAAATTTGCAGCGATGCTCACTACCATTCCTGGTTTTGTAGAGCCCAGACCATCGTAAAATTGTCTGAATGTTTGAAACAACATAATGCCTGGCAGGCTCCAGATCTGAAGTTTGAAAAAAGGTAACGCCAATGCCAATACACCTTCAGATTGTTCCAGATAATCCGAAAATGGAACCAAAATCCAGAGAACTGCAGAAATTAAAAAGCCCCATAGAACATTGTTTAACAAGCTGTTTAATAATAGCTTTTTACAGAAGGCTACATTATTCTGTGCGAAATATTCGGATATTTTGGGTGTTAGAACATAAGAAATTCCTATTGCAAGCACGATTGGAATGGAGAATACATTGTTCGCAAGTGCGGAGGCCGCAAGAGCCGTTACATTTCCGGTTTGGCCAACCATTATGGTATCTGCCAATCCAACCAGCGTATGGCTTACCTGACTTAATACAACGGGTATCGCTAATTGAAGTAAAATCGAAGTTTGGAATTTTGGATTAGAATCCTCCCAATTAAACGGTTTTGAATTGATTTTTTCGTCTGGTAGCATAAAATGAAATCAGTTTCAGATTTCTGCCCCGCTTTCGATAAATCTCTCAGCAATAATCCAATCTTCCGGAGTGGTAATTTTGATGTTTTTGTAAGAACCTTCAATAAGATGAATAGAATATCCCGATAATTCCATCACAGTTGCATCATCTGTGAACCGAATATCGTCTTCCTGTTCATAGATTTTTTGCAGATCTTTTTGCCAGAAAATCTGAGGTGTTTGTATGTAATGATATTGAGAACGATCAACAAATTCGCTGCTCTCCCCGCCCGTTATCTTTCGTAACGAATCTTTAGCCGGAACAGAAAAAACGGCATTTCCTTTATAGAATGCTAAAGAAAAGGCTTTTTCAATTTGTGAAGGATCAATAAATGGCCTTGCTCCATCGTGTATGGCAACAAGGGAGTGCTTATGCTGGATACTTCTCACTCCATTTCTGACGGATTCATAGCGGCTTTTTCCACCCATACATAGTCTCCAGCCTCCTTCAGGGAAATATTCTTTAAGATAATTTTCCCAAATTTGAGCTGAGCCACTGGCAATGACGTAAATCAATTCTATTTCAGAATCGAATTTTCTGAATTGTATTCCGGGGTGAATAGCCAATGGAATGCCTGCCAGTTTATGAAATTGCTTTGGAATATTGCTCCCCATTCTTGTGCCACTTCCGGCTGCCACCAGAATGGCAACTTTCTTTACCTCCTTCATTCGTGCAAAATAAGCAATTGTTTGTCTTAGGTTTTGATGGAATTATCAATACACTGAACCCAGGAATCGACATCCCCGATGGTCATTTATTGATTTTTTTGGATTTGAAGTTCCTTTTACTAATTGTTAAATAGTGAAAAACGGATTTTGCCTTATTCCTGCACTTTTATCCATGATCTGCATCCTCTTCCATCCGGTAGTTTTAAATCGTAAAATCCAGTGTCAAATTTTAAAGGCGGCTGCCAATCGTTCTTATAATTATCAGAATGGTAAATGCTTTCTCCCCAACGATTTCTGATTTCAAGTATGGAACCCTCAGGAAGATTCCGGATCTCAAATACATCATTTAAACCATCCCCATTTTTAGTGATCAGGTTTGGTGGATTGATGGGTTCCAAATTGAATTCTTTCGTAATTTCTTTTGTGCAGAATCCCTGATAGGTAATAAGGTTAATTTTAAGAACCATTGGTTCCATTATTCGAATTTCAGGTTCTCTTTCAAAAGAGTAGTTTCCTTTCCAGGACCAAATACTTCGATCTGCGCCAAGGGATTTGTTCACAATTTTAATTCGGGGTAGTTGCTGGCAATCAAGCAGGGTTTTTTCAATATCGAAATCGGCTGTCAGGTTAAGAGGGGCATCCTGTATGTCGATCGTACGATTGATTGTGTCTTTACAGTTGCTCTGATTTGCAATAAGTTGTACCTGATATTGGCCTCTTTTCGGGAATCTGTACTGGATCGGATTTCCGTTTAATCCTATACTATCAATTCTCCAGGCGAAAGAAGCTGAAGGGATTATAGCTGCCGAAAGCGTGTAGTTGAGGTAATCAAAACAAGGTTCAAATTCAGATATTGTGGTAAAAGACGCCTTTGGTTTTGCAGGCTTTAATTTGACTAGTTGATTTCCAGGGCATCCAAATGAGTCCTTAAGTCCGATCGTGATTGTTATTGAGTCGTTGCCAAGCAAAATTGTTGCTTTTGAAGAATCTGATACCAGAGGAGAAGCCAATTCAGGCCATGAATACGTAAAACCTGGTCTTTTAAGGGCTGAAACCACAAATGGATTTCCAGGGCAAAAATTGTACAATCCTGCCTCGATGGGTTTAATACCACCGATTGAAATTTGTTGCGTCACCTCATCCATCAGAATACAAGCGGTATCACTGAAAATTTTCAGTTTTACTTTAATTATTCCTGACTCGGTTGCTGAAAGGGGAATGCTCTGGATGCCTGTAACATCGGTAGAGTCACCGGCCCATATATACCTGCTGTTCTGCGCATTGATTGAGGTGTTGATTATATTTAAATTTACCGGGGCACACAATCCCCCACCTGTAAGTTGAAATGAAGCTTTCAGTCTTCCATCCCGAAGAGAAACCTTTGCTCTTGCTTCGCATTGGTTGTTGTCTTTAATGGTTAAATTATAAATCTGAGACAAAGCAGTTGAAAGAGTAGGTTGCTTAAAAGTAGAATCATTCAAATTGGCAGACGGTGACCACAGGAATTTTGTTCCCCTATTTCTTGATGCTTTCAATTGAACCGGACCTGCCTCGCAATACCGGATGATGGTATCATTAAAATACGGGAGATCAAATACCTGAATATACAGGGAATCAAAAACCGCTTTTAAACAAGTAGTGTCGTTTTCCGCTTTTAGCACGACTTTATAAATAGCTGGATTCTGGAAAACATGGTTTTGGATAGAATCTGGATGAAGGGAAGCCGAAGAATCTCCATCGCCAAAATACCATCGTATCTTTTTGGCCTGATAACTTTGGGATGAGAATTTGATACTGAGCGGTTTGCACCCTTTGAGAGTATCCGCTTTTGCTTTCGATTTTAATATTCCATTAGAAATTTTGTACGTGGCTTGTTTTAAGCATCCGAAACTGCTTTGAACGGTAGCCAAATAAACCGTGCTGGAGGATGGAGCCTGAACTATTACAGAAGGACTGTTGCTGTTGCTGAGAAAAGTGGAAGGTGACCATGTCCAGGCGAAGTTTCCCTGTGGCAAAGCAGGGAGTGAAATGGTATCCTGTAAAGAACAAAAGCTGATGCTGTCTCCATTAAAAGCCGGAACATCCTGAACAATAATTGTCCTCGTTATCGAATCGGTAGCCGGGCATGCTTCCTGATTGATTGCAGTGAGTTTTACCTGATAAGTACCTGCTGAGTCAAAAGTGTGTTGAATCGTATCCAACGTTGTGAAAACCGGAGGTCCGTCGTTAAAGTCCCATTTGTAGTTTTCGGCAAAGACGGATTGAGAATTAAATTGTACAACCAACGGAACACAACCTTGTGTGGTTGATGGTTGGTACCGTGCTTTTAACAACGAGAAATCATATTTGAACAGGGCATTGTTGCAATTATTTGACTGGTTTGTATTGGAAACCACCCCTGGAGTAGTCGGGAAACTGGATTGTGCGCCACAACCCGCACAGACCGATTGGTATACAATGCCTTTTTTGTCGAATCGGCTAGTCCCTCCATCCACATGATCGCCGTTTCCATTGTTTGAAGTATCCCCAAAATAGGTGGCAAAACTTAAAGCCTGGGCATTTTTCTCAAGAACCATAATGTAAAAGTCGGATCCATCGGAATGGGAACTGTAGGCACCTGGGGTGGTTGGCAAATTGAGTGTATTTCCATTCTGATACCCAGGTATGTTATTGGTTGATCCACCCCATCCGGAACAATAAATCCTACCGCAATCATCTACTAAAAATGCAGTAGGGGAGAGGTTTGTTGTTAAAGTACCACTGCCGAATACCGTCGAAAATCGGGTCGTATCAAGGTTGGCTGATAAGCAGTGGATGAATTGACTACTGCCCGGATTGGTGTACGCGTTTGAAGTGACCGGATACGATCTGAGTGTTTGTCCGAATAAATATACATTTCCTTTCAGGTCTCTTTGAACAAAATAGGATTGATCGTATTGTGAAGTTCCAACAAAGGTGCCTTTGTAGCTTGATAGACCTTGTTCAGGAATAAACGAGCATACAAATCCATCCACATTTCCACCAAAAGTTGGTTTAATTGAGCCGGGTGTCGTTCTGAAGTTTGAGCTGGTAGTTCCTCCACTTAGAAAAATTTTACTTTCGTTTGTGACTTGTAAAGAATAAGCACCATCATCTCCGTTTCCACCAAGATAGGTACTAAATTCAAGGTTACTAAGACTTGGGTTAAAACGTGCGCAAATCCCATCAAAACCGGTTGATTTGGTGGATTGAAGGGGTTGTTGGGTTGGAAAATTCGTGCTTTCAGTATGAGAGGCGATGTAAATTCTACCAGAGGAATCGACAGCAATTTCACCCCGAAATGCATCCCCATAATTACGAACCAAAGGGCTGTTTCCCAGAGCAGTTAATTTGATGATTCCATCATTCGCAGATCCTCCTAAAAAAGTAGAGCCAAATAGCTGGGAGCCATCCGCAGAAAATTTAGAAATGATGATGTCTGAGCCGGTTCTGAATTGAACTGAGGATTCACCAGGTCCATAAGGAGAAATGGTAACCCCGCCGTTAAAGGTTTGATCATAAGCTGAGGCAGACACCGGAAAATTACTTGATCCGGTTACACCAAGTACAATGAGCGAATTGTCTTTATCCACTACAATCGAAGAGGGGGAATCTGCTTCAGCCCCTCCAAGATAGGTAGCGTATAGTAGCTGTGTTCCTGTACTGTTAAATTTGAGGATGCTGATGTCATAGGTTGCATACTGAAGTACGGAGTTGCTTTGCCCTGCATAAACCGTTGAAAATGCGCCAATGGTTGCCGGAAAAAGTGGCCCCAGCGCAATACCTGCTGCGTAGGCTGTTCCATTTTCTCCGTATGTGGCCGTAAAACCCCAGTTATCACTTCTTGAACCGGAAAAGCTGGAAAAAACAAGAACCGGATCAATCACAATAGGCAAATTTACCCGGTAGCCGTTTGGAAATTTGAATCTTATTTTTTGGTTGTTGTCCAGCTGAAACTGGCATTCAAGCTTGACTTTTTTTCCTTTTTCTATTTGCCAGGCAACCGGTTTATTTTCGGTGATGGTTCCGATGGAAGTAGCCAAAACCAAATTTCCCTCTTTCATTTTGAGGCTTTTAAGACCTTTATATTCTATTTGAATCTGATCCGGTAGGGCCCCTGCTTTGATTTCAAACTGATATTTCAAATTCCCTTTTTCTTCATTCCAAACGAGATTGATGCCGGGATATAATTCGGTATGTTCCGCCTCTTCAAACAATGGAACGGAAGATTGCCAATTCTTTTGGTCATTAGAGAAGTAGTAGTTGTGGTATTGCTTTTTTTTCTTTTGTCCGTTTAAAGAAACGGATTTCGAAGCACCCAGAAATTCCATTGTATAACAGTGATTTCCCTGGGTTTCCGGATTTGTGTGGGGATGGTTTTTATGCTGCGTACGTGAACCGCCAAAATCGGATAAGACAAAAGCGGCTTTATTACCGGATAGCCAAAAATCACCATGCGTTAGTTTGGCCCGAAATTCATATCCGGTTTGCCATTGGCCTTTGTTTTCTATGAATTCTAATTGCCCAAATACAAAATTGCTTACCAAAAGGAAAACCAGAATAGGGAAAAAGTAAGAAAGGATTTTCATAGATTGAAATGGTTTTCGCATTGTTCGGTTAATGTAGTTGTTAATAAAAATTAAACATACTTTCTCTGTCTGGCCTAATTCCTGTTTCTCCGAAGGAGAAATGATTTATGGCATGTTCAATTTTTAAATTGCATAAATTCAATTTGCAGAGCAAAATACAAAAGGTTGGCACAAATAGAACTTTTCCGGATAAATAATGAAATATAAAAGCCCATCCAATCCGGATAGGCTTTGAATGTGGGGGCGATGGTTATTTAACCGGCCAGCAAATGTCTGTCTTTATTTCCAATGGGTTTTTGGCCGTTTCCGGGTCTGACACATATAGTTCCATGGGGTTAGAGGCGGCTGTTTTTCCTTTCTCTTGAATTAATCTCTCCAGAGCGGGGTAACCAGCTGCCGTTTTTTCATAAGGGCCTGAGAAATGGCAAATTGCGGCTTCACCACCCGGCAGTTCTTTGTATAAAACATCTGAAGGGATTGGTTTCGCAGGTTTTTTGTTTACGGGTATTCCGGCTTCAAATGTAAAAACGCCATCATCGGGGGTATCGTAAATTGCCATTGGGGCTCCAGCCATCTGCAAGCCATTTTCACTAATAATTTTTCCAATTTTGCCATAAATCTCTCCAAGCGTTTTTCCTATTTCAGATTCTGTGGCGTTGGCTTTAATAAGGAGAACCTTTTGCTTTGGTAAAGTACCCATTTCCAGATTCATTGTAAATTCTTCCGGTTTTGGAAACTGTACAACCGAATCCAGATAATGAAGCCCTTTTTCATAATCACTTCCAACCCATTTGTCCATAAAAAGTCCGAAAATTTTTCCAATAGGATTCATGCCTACATCCGAATCCATAGTCCATTTCACCTGCGTTCCTCCATCAACTTTGGTAAGAAAAAATTCGCCAATGGCCGTTCCGTTTTCCATAAAATTCATTTCGGTTTTCAGATATTCAAAGGGTTTGGTATCTGAAATAGTCATTTTTCCATTACCAACCTGATCGTGGTCTGAAGTCCAGCTATAAACGGCCCCTGTTCCTTCTGTTTTCTGGCCATATTGGATTTTCATATTAGGGTCAATGCGATGCCATGGCGACCACTGTTCCCAATCTTTCAGATTGTTAATTAAACCAAAAACCTGTTCCGGATTGCCCTTTGCAAGGCCAGTTCGTTCCACATGGATTTTTGAAGGAAGAAAAAAGGTGACTACTAAAATTAGTAAAATCAAACCGAAGAAAATTTTGAGAATGCTTTTGAGAATGTTCATTGGTTATTATTGATGGTTATCAGCCAAAGGAATATTTTTTTTATCTAATAATCAAATAGCAGAGGTTTAGAAAATTGAATTGAATCTGATTTTCATAATATACAGTCTTTGAACATAGGAATGAAAATTATCGTTCAGATCAATCTCAATGTTTATATTGTTTAGTTTTGCGGAATGATTCTAAAGAACGACCTGCTTTTGAGGGCAGCGAAAGGGGAATATACCGAAAGAATTCCGGTGTGGCTAATGAGGCAGGCAGGTAGAATTTTACCTGAATACAGAGCAGTGCGGGCATCGTTGTCAGGCTTTAAGGAGTTGGTTGAAACGCCTGAAAGAGCGGCAGAAGTAACCATTCAACCGGTGGATATTTTGGGTGTGGACGCCGCAATCATATTCTCAGATATTCTGGTTGTAGCCGAAGGAATGGGACTCACGTATGAAATGGAAGAAAAGAAAGGGCCGTTTTTTCCTAAGACGATTGAATCCATAGAGGATATTAAGAAACTGAGAATTGGTACAGCAGAAAACGATTTCGGATATACCATTGAAGCCATACGAATAACCAAAAAAGTACTGGATGGTAGAGTTCCATTGATCGGATTTGCGGGAGCTCCGTTTACCTTGTTGTGCTACATGGTGGAAGGAGGGGGTTCCAAAACCTTCAGTAAATCGAAAAAACTGCTGTTTTCAGAATCGGCTGCAGCGCATTTGTTGCTCCAGAAAATTACCGATTCCACCATCGATTATCTAAAAGGGCAAGTGGCCGCAGGAGCCGATCTGGTACAGGTATTTGATTCCTGGGCCGGAATTTTATCGCCTCAGGCGTATGAAGAATTTTCGATTCCATACCTGAAGCAAATTGCCGATGCGATTGACAATGTGCCGGTTACCTTGTTTGGGAAAGGGGCGTTTTTTGCCAGAAAAAGCATGGCCGAATTGAATTGCCAGGTGCTTGGAACCGATTGGAATATGGATCCGAAAGAGACTCGCCAGATTGTGGGACCAAACATAACCTTGCAAGGAAATCTCGATCCTTGTGTGCTTTATGGCAGTCACCAGTTTATTGAGGAGCAAACCAATTCGATGATAAAATCTTTTGGGTCACAGCGCTATATAGCCAATCTTGGACATGGTGTTTATCCGGATACCGACCCATTGAAGGTGAAACACTTTGTAGAAACGGTGCAATCTTTTGACATCCGGACTTTGAATTAATGAAGCTAATTCATGGATTGAGCCAAATGCCAATGTTGGCAGGATCGGTTGTGACGGATGGAATGTTTGATGGGGTTCATCTTGGGCATCAGCGGGTTCTGCGCCAGGTAGTGAATGAGGCTGAGAATCTGAATCTGCCTTCGGTTCTGCTCACGTACTGGCCCCATCCAAGGCATATTCTTTTACATTCACCGGATAAGCTTAAAATATTAACCAGCCTGGAAGAAAAGGCAGAACTGGTTGCCAAACAGGGGATCGACTACATGGTAGTCATTGCCTTCAATGCAGAGTTTTCCCATATCACACACGAAAAATTTGTGAAGGAAATCCTTTCCGAAGGATTGCAAACCCGGAAAATTATTATCGGCTACGACCACCGTTTTGGCCAGAATCGGCTGGGAGATGTAGCCTACATGCGGGAAGCAGGAGCAAAGTATCATTTTGAAATTATGGAAATCGGAAAACAGGAAATTGAAGATATAGCCATCAGTTCAACCAAAATCCGGTATTCGCTTCAAAACTATTTGCTGGAGAGTGCATCTCAATTTTTAGGCAGATATTATTCTATTTCGGGTACGGTGGTACAAGGAGATCAAAGAGGAAGGACAATCGGATATCCAACCGCCAACCTTGCCATCAGCGATCCCAATAAATTGATTCCTGCGGATGGGGTTTACGCTACGTTTGCGTATGTAGATGGCACCCGATTTGGCTCGATGACCAATATTGGATTTCGTCCTACGGTAGATGGGCTTCACCATAAGCTTGAGACGCACCTTTTTGATACCGATGCCGAACTATACGGCAAGGAACTTAAAATTGAATTTGTTCTTCCGATCCGCAAAGAGAAAAAGTTTTCCGGACTGAATGAATTGAAAAGCCAGCTTGCGTTGGATGAAAGTGAGAGTAGGGAATTGTTGGGGAGGGGGGAGTCCCGGGGCTAAGCACTTCACCCTTTTATCCCAGGGCTTCACCCTGGGTTTGGAGATGCTGCCCTTTCAGGGCTAGCGATGGTTTGAATTTTATTTGTCCTATTCAGGATATACATACATACAACTGAGTCGCAGTAATTATATCTGTATATCAGGCCAAAACGGTCAACGTTTTTTAGGCATCGACAAACTGTAAACTGTTCATTCCCTCCCCATTCCCACAACCAACGAAATAATGTGTCCCGTCAATCCATTGCTGCGGTTCATGTATTGGTACCGTAGTTTGAGAGAATGTAGCCAGAGTTTTTTGGGAAGGCG
>Ga0105046_10007353_pt1 | contig 17355 bp, 19 predicted proteins | sample MAT03_FD_78385 | JGI IMG/M metagenome (GOLD analysis project Ga0105046, IMG submission 78385) | Freshwater microbial communities from Lake Fryxell liftoff mats and glacier meltwater in Antarctica - MAT-03 (megahit assembly) | ecosystem: Environmental > Aquatic > Freshwater > Ice > Liftoff...
GAATCGCAGCAAGAGCAAACCGCCTTAGTCACCCCGAAAGAACCGCTCGGGCAGGCGATAGTCGTTCATCCGGCCGATCCAGTACACATCCGTCGGCCCCATGACCCAGTCCAGCACCATCCAGCCCTTGCCCTCCCGTTCCGCCAGAACCATGGCGGTGTCGCCCTTGATGCCCTGCGCCCAATACTCGGCCAGCAGCGTCACCTTCCAGTTGATCGCAGTGCCGTCGGAGTTCTGCGGGGTCGCCTGAAAATAGGCATAGCGCCGATCGCTTTGCAGCACCGACACCAGAAAGATCACCGGCAGGCCGATCGCGTCGCAAATCGGCACCCGGGCGGCATCCATGATCGCCGCCCGTTCCGGCGTGCCGGCGGCGGGCTGGTAGATATCGGGCCACGCAGCCAACGGAAGCAACGCCAGCACGACCCCGAACAAGGCACGGCGGATCAGGGTAAAGCGTGACGGGGCCCAGCGTGACGGGGCCCAGTGCGGCGGGGCCCAGCGCCACGGGGCCCAGCGTGACGGGGCCCAGTGCGACGGGGCCTGTTGCGGCGGGGCCCTGGGTGACAAGGCCCAGCTTGACTATGCGCACCGGAACAGGGCGCGGCGGGACAGGGCGCGGCGGGACGGGGCCCAGCCTGCCGGGGCGCACCGGGACAGGGCGCGGCGGGACCGGGTCACCGGCGCAAGCCCAATGGCAAGGGTCAGCGCCATCATGCCCTGCCCGCCTGCGCTGGTCCAGCCCGGGAACGGCGTTGCCCTGCCCCCCCATTTCCGCCAGAAGGCGGAGCATGGCCAAGGACCATGCCTTTACCTGCACCGCCTGCGGTGCCAGCCACCCGCGCTGGTCGGGCCAGTGCGAGGCGTGCGGGGCCTGGAATACCATCGTGCAAGAGGCTCCGTTGTCCAGCGGGCCGGTCACGAAAACCCTGGGCGGCCGGCGCGGCAAGGGCATTGCGCTGACCGATCTGGCCACCATCGCCGAGGCCGCACCACGCACCCTTGCCGGGGTCGAGGAACTGGACCGCGTGCTGGGCGGCGGGCTGGTGCCCGCATCCGCCCTGCTGGTCGGCGGCGATCCGGGGATCGGCAAATCCACCCTGCTGCTGCAGGCCGCCGCCCGGTTCGCACGCAACGGGCTGAAGGTCATCTATATCACCGGCGAGGAATCGGTGGCGCAGGTGCAGATGCGCGCCGCAAGGCTGGGGCTGAGCGAAAGCCCGGTCAAGCTGGCCGCCGAAACCAATCTGCGCGACATCCTGACCACGCTGGAAGCCGAGCGCCCGGATCTGGCCATCATCGATTCGATCCAGACGATGTGGGCCGATCACGTCGAGGCCGCACCCGGCAGCGTGGCCCAGGTGCGTGCGGCGGCGCATGAATTGACCGCCTTTGCCAAGCGGCGCGGCATCGCGGTGGTGATGGTCGGCCATGTCACCAAAGAGGGCACCATCGCGGGGCCCCGCGTGATCGAGCACATGGTCGATACGGTGCTGTATTTCGAAGGCGAGCGCGGCCACCAGTTCCGCATCCTGCGCGCGGTGAAAAACCGCTTTGGCCCGGCGGACGAGATCGGCGTGTTCGAGATGACGGGCAAGGGCCTGGCCGAGGTGCGCAACCCGTCCGCGCTGTTCTTGTCCGAACGCGGGTCGCCCGCGCCGGGCTCGGTGGTGTTCGCCGGAATCGAAGGCACAAGGCCCGTGCTGTGCGAGATTCAGGCGCTGGTATCGCCCGCGCCGCAGGGCCAGGCGCGGCGTTCGGTGGTGGGGTGGGATGGCGGGCGGTTGGCGATGATCCTTGCGGTGCTGGAATCGCGCGCCGGGGTGCCGTTCGGGGGGCTGGACGTGTATCTGAACGTGGCGGGCGGACTGCGGATCAGCGAGCCTGCGGCGGATCTGGCGGTGGCCGCAGCGTTGGTATCGGCCCGCGAACTGGCAACAATCCCGCCCGATAGTGTTGTTTTTGGCGAAATCAGCTTGTCTGGCGCGCTGCGCCCGGTCAGCCAGACCGAAAACCGGTTGAAAGAGGCGCAGAAACTTGGTTTCTCGACCGCGATCCTGCCGGTTCTGCCCAAACGCGGGCCCGGCACCGGAATGCGCCTGCGCCAGATGACCGATCTGGCCGGGTTCGTGACCGAAGTATTCGGGCAAGGCACGCCTGACCAGGCCCCAGAGGCCGCGCGCAAGACAAGGGACGAGGCATGAACTTTACCATCATCGACGGCGTGGTCGGCATCATCATCGTGCTGTCGGCGCTTCTGGCCTATTCCCGCGGTTTCGTGCGCGAGGCGCTGGCGATTGCCAGCTGGATCGGGGCCACGGTGCTGGCGTTCATCTTTGCCGATCAGGTGCAGCCGCTGATCCGCCAGATCCCGGTGCTGAGCGATTTCATCGGCGACAGTTGCGAATTGTCGATCATCGCCGCCTTTGCCGCCGTGTTCGCGGTGGTGCTGGTGGTGTTCTCGATCTTTTCGCCGCTGTTTTCCTCGGTGGTGCAGCGGTCGATGTTTGGCGGGGTCGATCAGGGCCTGGGGTTCCTGTTCGGCGTGCTGCGGGGCATCGTGCTGGTCGCGGTGGCGTTCTTTGTTTATGACACCGTGCTGTCGGCGCAATCGATCCCGATGGTCGAAGACAGCCGTGCTGCGGCCGTGTTCAAGCAGTTGACCGGCCAGGTCGAAGGCCAGAATCCCGAAGCCGCACTTGGCTGGATCACCACACAATATCAGCAGCTTGTCGGCGATTGCGGCCTGTCCGCCGTCCCCGTCGCGCCTGACGCGGCCCCGGCACCGGCCCCCGATCCGGCCCCCGATCCGGCCCCAGCCCCATCGCCCTGATCCGGGTCAAACCAGCCGGGCGGTGACTTTGCGGCACTGCGGCAAGGCGGATGTGAACGCTTGATGACACTGGCCTGACAAGCCTGTATCAGACTGTCGCGCCCTGCCCCTATCGGATTCGGAGCCACCCGGTGCCTGATCGCCGCCCCAAGGCAACACGCTACCCGACCCAGCCCTTTGACGACGACAAGCTGCACGAGGAATGCGGCGTTTTCGGTATTCTGGGGGTGCAGGACGCCGCACAATTCGTGGCTTTGGGCCTGCATGCCCTGCAACATCGCGGGCAAGAGGCGGGCGGCATCGTCACCCATGACGATACCAGCGGTTTCCACTTGGCCCGCCGCATCGGCTATGTGCGCGACAATTTCACCAATCGTGACGTGATGGACACGCTGCCGGGCAGCCTGGCCATCGGCCATGTCCGCTATTCCACCGCCGGGGCCAAGGGGTTGACCGCGATCCGCGACGTGCAGCCGTTCTTTGGCGAATTCGCCATGGGCGGTGCGGCGATCGCCCATAACGGCAACCTGACCAATGCCGTGTCGCTGCGGCGCGAACTGATCGAGCGCGGTTCGATCTTTCAAAGCGCATCCGACACCGAATGCATCATCCACCTGATGGCCCGCTCGATGGGCCGCACCATCGTGGACCGGGTCGAGGATGCCCTGCGCAAGGTGGAGGGCGCGTTTTCCATCGTGGCGATGACCGGCACCACCCTGATCGGCTGCCGCGACGCCTTTGGCGTGCGGCCGCTGGTGCTGGGCCGGATGGGCGATGCGCATGTGCTGGCATCGGAAACCTGTGCGCTGGATATCATCGGGGCCGAATTCCTGCGCGATGTCGCGCCCGGAGAGATGGTGGTGATCAGCGCGGCCAAGGGCGTGGAAAGCCATTTCCCGTTCCGCCCGCGCGCCTCGCGGTTCTGCATCTTTGAACATGTCTATTTCAGCCGCCCCGATTCGATTCTGGGCGGGCGCAGCGTCTATGAAACCCGCGAGGCGATCGGCCGCGAACTGGCGCGCGAGGCCCCGGTGGACGCCGATCTGGTCTGCCCGGTGCCCGACAGCGGCACCCCTGCCGCCATCGGCTATGCCCGCGAAAGCGGCATTCCCTATGGCATGGGCATCATCCGCAACCAGTATGTGGGCCGCACCTTCATCGAGCCATCCGAACAGATCCGCAACATGGGCGTGCGGCTGAAACTGAACGTGAACCGCGCGCTGATCCGGGGCAAGCGGGTGATTCTGGTGGACGATTCGGTGGTGCGCGGCACCACCAGCCGCAAGATCAAGGAGATGATCCTGGATGCCGGTGCCGCGCAGGTGCATTTCCGCATCGCATCCCCGCCCACCGCCTGGCCCTGTTTTTACGGCGTCGACACGCCGCAGCGGGACAAATTGCTGGCCGCAACGATGTCCGAGGACGAGATGCGCGCCCATCTGGGCGTGGACAGCCTGCGGTTCATCACCCTGGACGGGCTTTACCGCGCCATGGGCGAGGCTGCTGGCCGTGACCCCGCCGCGCCACGCTATTGCGACGCCTGTTTTTCCGGCGACTATCCGGTGGTGCCCGCCGACATGATCACCCAGGGATTTCAGATGAAGGCGGCGGAATAGGTTTCCGTTCCGCCCGCATCGGCCAAGCCGAATGCAAGCACCTGCCTTGCAAACACGCCCCTTTCTGGGGCAAAAGCCGCGTCATGACCGCCACCGCCAGCCACGACGCCTATCTGTCCGCCCGCCCTGCCGACCAGCAGGCGGTACTGGGCGCGTTGCGGGCGCTGATCCACCGGCTGGTGCCGGGTGCAGAAGAGGTGATGTCTTACGCCATGCCCGGGTTTCGCAAGGGATCAAAGGTCTTCGCGGGCTATGCGGGCTATGCCCGCAACTGCGGTTTCTACCCGCATTCGGGCAACATCATCCCGCAATTTTCCGCCGAACTGGCGGCACTGAACCATCGCCACACCCCGGGCGCGGTGCAGTTCGCCCCCGCAAAACCCCTTCCCGACGATCTGGTCGCCCGCCTGGTCGCCGCCCGCCTGGCCGGGATCGCGGCATGACGTTTCCGGCCAATGTCTTTGTTCTGTGCACCGGGCGCTGCGGCTCGATGACGCTGGCGCGGGCGACGGGACATCTGACCAATTGGACATCCGCGCATGAAGGCCTGACCCATGCGTTGGGCAAAGCCCGCTTTGCCTATCCGCCGCAGCATATCGAGATCGACAATCGGCTGTCCTGGATGCTGGGGCGGCTGGACCGGCATTTCGGCAACGATGCGGCCTATGTACATCTGACCCGAGAGCCCGAGGCCGTGGCGCAAAGCTTTGCCCAGAGGGCCAATCAAGGCATCATCCGCGCCTATCGCACCGATATCCTGGCCCGGTCCCGGACCTTGACCCCCCGCGCGCCGCTGATCCGGTTCTGCCGCGACTATGTCGATACGGTGAATACGAATATCGCCAGCTTTCTCAAAGACAAGCATCACGTTCTTCAGATACGGCTTGAACAGATCGGCCCCGATTTCGACGCCTTTTGCGGCTGGATCGGCGCGGAAGGCGATCTGACGGCGGCCCGGCGCGAGTTGACCCTGCGCCACAATGCGACGGAAAGCACCACATGACCACCGCGCTGATCACCGGGGCCGGCAGGGGCCTGGGGGCCGCGCTGGCGCTGGCCCTGGCCCGCAGCCACCACATCATCGCCGTCGCCCGCACCATCGGTGCGCTGGAGGAATTGGACGACCGGATCCGCGCCGCCGGCGGGGCGGCCACGCTGGCGCCGATGGACATCACCGTGCCCGAGGCGATGCAAACCCTGTGCCGGGGCCTGCATGACCGCTGGGGCGGGCTGGATCTTTGGATACACGCGGCGGTGCATGCCGGCCCGCTGGGGCCGACGGCGCATCTGGCCGACAAGGATTTCGACAAATCCCTGTCGGTGAACGTCACCGCCACCCAGCGCCTGATCGGGTATGTCGCGCCGTTGCTGGGGCCGCAGGGCCGCGCGGTGTTTCTGGACGATCCGCGCGGCGGCGAGCGTTTCATGGGCCATTACGGCGCGACCAAGGCCGCCCAGATCGCGCTGGCGCGCAGTTGGCAGGCGGAATCAGTGCGAATCGGGCCGCAGGTCATCATCCTGACGCCGGCCCCGATGCCCACCGCCACCCGCGCCCGGTTCTATCCCGGCGAGGACCGCAGCCGCCTGACCGACCCGGCGGCCGAGGCTGCGCGACTGTTGCCATTGATCCTGGCCTAGCGGCGCGGCAGCGGGCCGATCAGGGTGTCAAGCAGCCCGTGCAACATCGCCTCGCCCGTCTGACCGTCCTGCACCGACAAAACCTCCAGCCCGATCCAAGCGCCATAAAACAGCCGCGCCAGACCGGGGTCGGGCCGCCCGGCATCGGCAAAGCAGCCTTCCAGATAGGCGATCCGCGCGGCATCCACCCGCTCGACCGCCGCGCGCACGACAGCGTCATAGCGCATCCAGTCGCGCAGGGCCGGTTCGGCCGCCGCACCTCCGTAACCCGGCTGGTGCGAACCGGCGGCCAGGGTGATCAGATGGCGCAGGCGCGGCTGACCGGGGGGCAAGGGGTCCAGCGCGGCCAGAATGGCGTGCAAGGCCCGCGCCTCCCAATAGATCAGCATCGCCTGGCACAGGGCGGCCAGATCGGCGAAATGCCAGTAGAACGACCCCTTGGTGGTGCCCAGATCGCGGGCCAACGGCTCGACCCTTATCCCGCTTGGCCCCTTGACGGCCAACGCGCGAAACGCGGCCAGAATCCAGTCCTGCTGTCCCAGACGTTGCGACGTTTTGCCCATGCCCGACCATACGCCAGCGTATTGACCTGCGGCAAGGGTGCCGCCATACCATACGCCATCGTATGGAGGATCGACGATGCAGAAAACCACCCTTGTTGCGGCCTGCCTGATGACGCTGACCCTGGGCGTTCACGTCATTGCCGGCGGGAGCGAAGTTCATGCGGGCCTGCAGGCCGTGCCGATGTCGGACGGTCTGTCCGCCTTTGCCGCGATCCTGTGGCACGCGGTGACGGTCAATCTGGCGGTGTTCAGCCTGGCCCTGTTCTGGCTGGCCTTCCATCCCGATCCCGCGCTGGCCCTGACGATCAGCGCCATCCAGATCGGCTTTGCCGGTTTGTTCATCTGGTATGGCCTGACCCGGCTGGGTTCGGTGCTGCCGATGCCACAATGGAGCGTGTTCATGCTGGTTCCGCTGCTGACCCTTTGGCCGCTGCGGCGCAGCAAAGCCGCAGTCACCGCCTGATTGCGGCGTGACGCCCAGTCTCGGCTTTACCCCCGGCGGTCCCTGCTCTAGCCCATAACCAGACCGGGGGCCTGGGCCCGTGCGAACGGACGGGGCGATCTGCGGGAACATGCGCATTCTGATCACCAATGACGACGGCATCAACGCGCCCGGGTTGGCCGTGCTGCATGCCATCGCCACCGCCATCGCCGGGCCGGATGGCCAGGTCTGGACCGTCGCCCCGGCGTTCGAACAATCCGGCGTCGGCCATTGCATCAGCTATACCCACCCCACCATGATCGCCGAACTGGGCCCGCGCCGCTTTGCGGCCGAGGGCAGCCCGGCCGATTGCGTCCTGGCGGGCCTGCATGACGTGATGGCCGGGCAGCGGCCGGACCTGATCCTGTCCGGGGTGAACCGGGGCAACAACGCGGGCGAAAACGTGATGTATTCCGGCACCGTCGGCGGCGCGATGGAGGCGGCGCTGCAAGGCCTGCCCGCCATCGCCCTGTCGCAATTCTTTGGTCCGGCGAACAAGACCCTGCCCGACCCGTTTGATGCCGCAGCCCAGCACGGCGTGCGCACCGTGCGCGCCCTGCTTGACCGCGCGTTCTGGGAGGCTGCGGATTACCGGCTGTTCTACAACGTGAACTTCCCCCCTGTCGCCGCTGCCGCCGTCAAGGGCATCCGCGTCACCCGGCAAGGTTTCCGCAAAGCGGGCACCTTTCGGGTCGCGCCGCAGCAGTCGCCGTCGGGGCGGCGTTTCCTGTGGGTCACAGGTGGGCCACAACATGAACGCACCGGGGACGGAACCGATGTGCAGGCGAACCTGGACGGCTATATCTCGGTCACGCCGCTGCGGGCCGATCTGACCGCGCATGACCGGCTGGCCGCGCTGAGGGACGCTTTGGAGTGACGCAGGACGCCGAACAGCAGATGCAGTTCGTCTATACGCTGCGCGCCAGCGGCGTGACCGATCCGCGCGTCCTGGCCGCGATGGAGCGGACCGATCGCGCCCGGTTCGTGCGCGGCCTGTTTGCCGGTCGCGCGTACGAGGATGTGCCGTTGCCCATCGCTTGCGGCCAGACCATCAGCCAGCCTTCGGTTGTCGGCCTGATGACCCAGGCGCTGCAGGTGCAACCGCGCGATCTGGTGCTGGAAATCGGTACCGGGTCCGGCTATCAGGCCGCGATCCTGGCCTTGCTGGCCCGCCGCGTCACCACCATCGACCGCCATCGTCGTCTGGTGGCCGAGGCGCGGGTGGTGTTCGCCGCGCTGGCGCTGACCAACATCACCGCGATTGTCGCCGATGGCAGCCATGGCCTGCCCGATCAGGCACCGTTCGACCGTATCCTAGTCACCGCCGCCGCCGAAGACCCGCCCGGCCCCCTCTTGGCCCAGTTGCGGATCGGCGGTATCATGGTGTTGCCCGTAGGCCAGTCCGACACGGTGCAAAGCCTGATCCGGGTGACGCGGCGCGACACCGGGTTCGAGTACGAAGAGTTGCGACCCGTCCGGTTCGTGCCCCTGGTCGCAGGATTGGGGCAGGACTGACCGGGCCTGCCTGCACGACCCAAGGCCCCGGCGACAAGGGGCCGTCTGACACACGCGCGAGGATGTAGAGCATGGTAGCCCCCCGGTCCGGTCATCCCCTTGGCAGCACACGGATGCTGATCAGCGGTGCAGCGTTGGCGCTGCTGGCGGGGTGCAACAACCCGCAGCCGCTGGATTTCGACCTGCGCGGTCTGGGCGGCGGCTTCAGCACCGCCGAGGCGGCAGTGAACGCGCCATCCCGGCCCAGCCCGGATGATCGCGGCGTCATCGCCTATCCGAATTATCAGGTGGTCGTGGCCCAGCGCGACGACACGCCCCGCACCATCGCCGCCCGGCTGGGCCTGAATGCCGATGCGCTGGCCGCCCATAACGGCATCGCGCCAGATACCCCGCTGCGCCGGGACGAGGTGCTGGCACTGCCGACCCGTGTGTCCGAACCGGTCGCGGCAGCAGCGGCGGGCAGCGTCGATGTGGCCGGTCTGGCCGGTCAGGCGCTGGACCGGGCCGGGGCGGTCACGACCAATGCGCTGCCCCCCGCCGCTGCCGCCGCCGCTGCGGCCAGCCCGGCGACCCCGACGCTGGTGTTTCAGCAAGGGCCGGAACCGATCCAGCATCAGGTGCAGCGCGGCGAAAGCGCCTATTCCATCGCGCGGCTATACAACATGCCGGTGCGCGTCATCGCCGACTGGAACGGTCTTGGCCCCGACCTGGCCGTGCGCGAAGGCCAGCAATTGCTGATCCCGCCCGCAGGCAGCGGCCCGGCCCCGGCGGCCGCAACGGCCACCACTGCACCGGGCGAAGGCAGCGCAACCCCGGTGCCGCCCTCGGCCACCACCGCTCTGCCCGACGACGAGGCCCCGGCAGCCGCAGCCGTGGCGACGACGCCCGCCCCGGTGGTGCCCGACCTTGGCGCGCAGCAGACCACCGCCCCCGCCACTGCGGCGATGTTGCGCCCGGTCGCGGGCAGTGTCATCCGCGACTATGCCCCCGGCCGCAACGAAGGCATCGACATCGCCGCTGCCGCCGGCACCCCGGTCAAGGCCGCCGCCGCAGGTACCGTGGCCGCGATCACCACCAATACCCAAGGCATCCAGATCGTGGTGATCCGCCATGCGGACGGGCTGTTGACTGTCTACACCCATCTGGACAACCTGACCGTTGCCAAGGATGACCGCGTCAGCGCGGGCCAGACCATCGGCCAGGTCCGCGCCGGCGACCCCAGTTTCCTGCATTTCGAGGTGCGCCGCGGCATGCAGAGCACCGATCCGACCGAGTTCCTGCCGTAAACCGCTACAGCGTCACGCCGCGCCGACCCGCCAGGTCGGTGACGTATTGCCAGGCCACCCGCCCCGAGCGCCCGCCCCGCGTGGCCTGCCATTCGATCGCCTCGGCCCACAACGCCCCATCGTCGATGGCGATGCCGAATGCATCCGCATAGCCGCGGATCATCGCCAGATACTGGTCTTGCGAGCAGGGATGAAAGCCCAACCACAGCCCGAAGCGGTCCGACAGCGATACCTTCTCTTCGGTCGCCTCGGACGGTGAAATCGCCGTCTGGCGCTCATTCTCGATCATGTCGCGCGGCATCAGATGGCGGCGGTTCGACGTGGCGTACAGCACGACATTGTCCGGCCGCCCCTCGATCCCGCCATCCAGCACGGCTTTCAGCGATTTGTAATGCGTATCATCATGGCCAAACGACAGATCATCGCAGAACATGATGAACCGCTCCGCCCGCCCGCGCAGCAGGGCAAGACAGCGCCCGATGCTTGGCAAATCCTCGCGCTGAACTTCGACGATCTTCAGCCCGGGCTGGTCTTTGGCCACTATCGCATGCACCGCCTTGACCAGCGCCGATTTGCCCATCCCCCGCGCGCCCCATAACAGCGCGTTGTTGGCCGGCAATCCGGCGGCAAACTGGCGCGTATTGGTCACCAGCGTATCGCGCGCGCGGTCCACCCCCACCAGCAGCGCCAGATCGACCCGGTTCACCCGGGCCACCGGCTCCAGCCGGTCGGGCACGACATGCCACACATAACCGGGTGCCGCAAAATCCGGCGCCCCGCGCGGCGCAGGCGCGATCCGCTCCAGCGCCTCGGCGATCCGGCGCAGGTCGGCCGCGCTCACGCCTTCTTGTCCTCGGGCGCATCATCGTCGCCAAACAGCGACTCGTCCTCGCCCAGGGTGCCGTCGGCACGCATCTGCGCCTCGCGCTGGCGTTCGGTCCGCGCCACCAGAAAGATCGAGATTTCGTACAAAGGATAGACAGTGAAGAACAGGATCAGCTGGCTGATCACATCGGGCGGCGTGGCCAGCGCGGCCAGCATCAGGATCGCCACGATGGCATATTTGCGGACCCCCGCCAGCCCGCGCGAGGTCACGATCCCGGCCTTGCCCAAAAGCGTCAGCAACACCGGCAACTGGAAACACAGGCCAAAGGCGACGATGAACGCGATGGTCAGCGACAGATAGGCCTGGGCCGAACCCTGGAACGCAATCCCGGCCACTTGACTTTCACCCTGCGCGACGCCGGTTGCCAATGTGCCTGGCTGTTGAAACCCCAGGAAAAAGTTGAAGGCCAGCGGCGTGATCACGTAAAACGCAAAGGCCGCGCCCAGGCCGAACATGAACGGCGAGGCGAGCATGAACGGCAGCATCGCGCCCTTCTCCGACTTGTACAGACCGGGTGCCACGAACCGCCACAACTGAAAGCTGATCACCGGAAACGACAGGCACAGCCCCCCCACCATCGAGATCGAGATGGCCAGGAAAAAGCCTTCCTGCATCGACAGCAGATAGGTGGTGCAGGTCTGGTCCAGCTTGGCCAAGGCAACGCAAAGCGGCCGGGTCATGAAGTTGAAGATCGGGTTCCAGACGGCGAAACACGCCAGCATCGCGACGCTGAACGCCAGCACCGACCAGATCAGCCGCTTGCGCAACTCGGCCAGATGTTCGATCAGCGGGGCCGAGGTGTCGTCGATCTGGTCAACCTTGCTCATGGTGCGGGGTCCGGCGCGGTGTTCGGTGCGGGCGCGGCAGGGGGCACCTTGTCGGCTGCCGCCAACGCCAACGCCTCGGCCTCGCGCCGCGCAATCGCGCGGGCCTGGCTCTCGGCCTCCAGCTTTTCGCGCAGGGCGACGCGCTGGGCCGCCAACGCTTCGGTCGCGCCGCCGGGTTTGAACTCCGGCCGCGGCGTGGCCTGGGTCAGGGTCGATGCCGACGCGGGCGCCGGCGCAGGCCCTGGCGCAGGCCCGGTATCGCCTTCAGCGGCGGCGTCGGTCGCTGAACTCTTTGGCGTGGCGGCCGCCACGGGCTTGGGCGTCACCGGCCTGGGCGTCACAGCCGACTTCAGCTTGTCGGCGGCAAAGGCGCGCGGATTGGTGGCCGCGCGCAACGTCTTGTTGATCTCGTTCACCCCGGCCTGATCGGCCGCCGATTCCATCGCCCGGCTGAATTCGCGCGCCATGCCGCGCGCCTTGCCGGTAAACTGACCGACGGCACGGAACATGTTGGGCAAATCCTTCGGCCCCACCACGATCAGCGCAACCACGCCGATCAGCATCAGCTCGGACCAGCCAAGATCGAACATCGGGTCAGCCTTTCGGTCGGGGGATCAGGCCCGGTCTTTCTCGGGCTCGGGCGTCACATCGCGCGCGGCAGTGGCGGCGGTGGCGGTCGCATCTTCCAGCTCGCGCTTGCTGTCATCGACGCCGCGCTTGAACGCGGTAATGCCCTTGCCGACCTCGCCCATCAGCCCGGCAATCTTGCCGCGCCCGAACAGGACCAGAACGACGACGACAATCAGCAAAATGCCCATCGGGCCGATATTGTTGAACATGACGTTTCTCCCATGAAACGGCGGACAGGCTTTGACCTGACCCAGGTTGATCCATCCTGCCTAGCCGCAGTTGCGCCCGCCCGAAAGAGGCCCTCGGGGCTGGCCGGGACGATATTTTGCCACTATCATGTCAATTGACACAATGCTGTCAGTTGCGATCTGCGACAGGAGAGGCCCATGCATCCAGACAAGCAAGGCCACCATGACCCGGACCGCCGAAATCGTCACATTCACCCTGATCCCCGGCAGCGACCCCGCTGCTTTTGCCGCCGTTGCCTCCCGCCTGGATGCCTGGCGGGCCTGCCAGCCCGGCTGCCTCGTGCGCTGCCTGTCGCTGGCGGGCGACACCTGGACCGATCGGGTCCTGTGGTCCGACCGCACCAGTGCAGACACAGCCGCCGCCAAGCTGATGACCGAACCGGTTGCAGCACCATTCATGGCGATCACAGCGCCCGGCAGCGTCCGGTCCGCCCGTGGCGCAATCACGCTCTGGCGCGCCACCTGACACCTGCGCTCGCGCGGGGCCGCCATGCCGCGCAGTGACCGCCTGTTCGACCTGATCACCATCCTGCGCGACGGGCGGCTGCACCGCGCGCAGGACCTGGCCGACCGGCTGGACGTGTCCTTGCGCACGATCTACCGCGACATGGATACGCTGATCGCGTCCGGGGTGCCGATCGCCGGCGAACGCGGGCTTGGCTTCATGGCCACCGCCGCCATCACCCTGCCGCCGCTGAATCTGACCCTGGCCGAGCTTGAGGCGCTGCATCTGGGCATGGCCGTGGTGGCCGAGGCTGCGGATGACGAATTGCGCCAGGCCGCCCGCAGCCTGGCCGCCAAGATCGAGGCGGTCCTGCCCGAAGGCCGCACCGCCCCCGCCGCCGGCTGGGGCTTTGCCATCTATCCCTTTGCCGAGGCGGCGCGCGGCTTTCAGCACATGCCCGGCCTGCGCTCGGCGATCCGCGCCCGCCAGAAACTGCGGATCAGCTATCGCAATGCCGCAGGCGAACCCTCCGAGCGTACGATCCGGCCCCTTCAGATCGAATATTGGGGCCGGGTCTGGACCGCGACCGCCTGGTGCGAATTGCGGAACGATTTTCGCGTGTTTCGCGTCGACCGGATCGACCGCCTCCAGGCGCTGCCGCAATTGTTCATCGACGAACCGGGCAAATCGCTCGCCGATTTCACCGCCCGACAGCCCCCCGTGCCCTGATGGCCAGACCGGCGGCATGCTCGGCCCACCGACATTCATGTTTGCCCAAGTACCCCGGGGGGCGGAGGAGCGGCAGCGACGACGGGGGGCAGCGCCCCCCTCGCATGCATGAACAACGCGCCGCAGGCGCTCCGTTTGAGTCAGGGCTCGCGCAGTGCCTCGGACCCGCGATAAAGCGGCTTGATCAGGTAATCCAGCACGGTCTTTTCCCCGGTATACAACTCGACCGCCGCCTGCATCCCGGGTCGGATCTCGATCTCGGCCTGCCGTCCGGCCAGATGGCTCAGGTCCACCGCCACCGTCACCTTGTAATGCGGCGGCAGGTCGGCACGGCGCTCGTCGGGAAAGGTGTCGGCGCTGATGAAAGTCACGATCCCGGTCAGCGAACCATAAATGGTATAGTCATAGGCCGACAGCTTGATCGTCGCTTGCTGGCCCGGCACGATGTTGGCAATGTCGGCGGGGCGCACCCGCGCCTCGACAAACAGGGCATCGCCCAAGGGAATGATCTGGAAAATCTCTTCGCCCGGCCGGATCACGCCGCCGATGGTGGTCACGCCCAGATTGTTCACCACTCCCGCCATCGGGGCCACGATCACCGTGCGCGACAACTGGTCCTGCGCCAGTGCCAGTTCCTGGCGCAGGGTGGACAGGTCCTGCAACACCTCGGAATAGGCATTTGCCCGCTCCAGTTCCGCGCCGGTGATGATCTCGTCATAGCGGCTTTCGGCATCGCCATTGGCCTTGCGCGCCCGCGTCACCTCGATCAGCGCGGCGATGTCGCGGGCGAACAGGTCCTCCATCGTTTCCAGTTCGCGCCGCGTCTCGGCCAGAATCCGGCCTGCGCCATCGACCCGGGCCGCATGGTCGCCCTGCCGCGCCGCAAGCAGCGCCTGTTCCGAGGCGACGATTTCCGGCACGGTACGGGCAATCTCGCCCGGCACCATAAACGCCGTCTGCCCGGCAATCTCGGCCTCCAGCCGCAAGCGGCGGATCTCGGCGGCGTCGATCTTGCCCTGCAGATCGGTGACACCGGCCTGGAACTGGGTGTCACGCAGGCGGGCCAGCACCTGGCCGGGCACCACCACATCCCCCTCGCCCACCAGCAGTGCGGCCAGAATGCCGCCTTCGAGGTTCTGGATGATCTGCGGCCGGTCGGCCGAGACGACCACGCCTTCCGCCTTCACGATCTCGTCCAGCGACGCGAAACCGGCCCAGACCAGAAACGTCACCACCGCCGCCAGGGTCAGCCAGATGATGCCGCTTGCACCGCGGGTCCTGCCGCCCGGATCGGCGTCCCAGGTGGTCATGCCGCATTCCCCTTGCGCGCCGCCAGATGCGCCAGCACCTGATCCTGCGGTCCGTCGACGGCCAGCCGCCCCTGTTGCAGCACCATCACCCGCGTGGTCAGTTGCAGGATCGGCATCCGGTGCGTGGCGATGATCGCCGTCCGCCCCTGCAGCCAGTCGCCCAGCCGCCCGACCAGCGCCATTTCCAGCGCCTGATCCAGCGCCGCCGTCGGTTCATCCAGCAGGCAGACGGACGGATCCTGCAGCCACAACCGCGCCCAGCCGATCGACTGGCGCTGCCCGACCGACAGGCCCTCGCCGCCGTCGCGAATCTCCAGATCCAGCCCCTTGGCATGGCCGCGCACATGGGTGCCAAGACCCGCGAAATCCAGCGCCGCCAGCAGCCGGTCATCGTCGCGTTCCAGCAGCGTCAGGTTCAGGTTGTCGCGCAGCGTGCCCGCAAACAACCGCACCTCCTGGCTGAGGTAGCCGATATGTCGCCGCAGGTCGCGCGGCATCACCTGCTGCATGTCGACGCCGTCGATCAGGATATGCCCCTGTGTCGGGTGATGCAGCCCCGACAGCAGTTTCAGAAACGTCGACTTGCCCGACCCGTTCAGCCCCAGCACCGCCATATGGCTGCCCGCTGCAATCGACAGCGCCGCAATATCCACCGTGCGCGCGCCGTTTTCGTCATGCTTGTAGATCAATTCGCGCAGCTCGAAACCGCCCTTGATCGTGTCGCGGCGCAGATAGCTGCGGTCGGCCTCCTCGTCCTGCGGGGCCAGCGCCACCTCGTCCAGCGCGGTCAGCGCGGCCTTCACCTGGCTCCACCTTGCCATGGTGGCGGCGAGTTGGGTCAGCGGCCCCAGCGTGCGCGAGGTCAGGATGCCCACCGCGATGATGGTGCCGACGGTGAAATCGCCGGTGAACACCAGAAACGTGCCCGTCACAACGGCGGCCACATAGGTGGCCTGCTGCACACCCTGGCTCCAATAGGTCAGGGTCGAGGCCAGCTTGCGCTGTTCGGATGTCGCGGCCGATGACAGCGCGGTGAACTCGCTCCACAAACGGCGGAACCGGTCCTCGCCGCGATGCGCCTTGATCGTGTCGGCCTCGTAGATCACCTCGTGCAGCAGGCGGCTGGATTTGGCGGATGCGCCCTGGGTGGCCTGGGTCAGCGCCATCAGTTTGCGTTGCAGAAAGAACGACGGCAGCACCATCAAGACCGCACCGGCAAACAGCACCCAGACCACGTTCTGGCCGATCGAGGCGACCAGCGCCAGAAACAGCACGATAAAGGGCAGGTCGGTCAGGGTGCCGATGGTGGATGCGGTAAAGAATTCGCGGATGCTCGAGAAATCCCGCACGGCCGAATACAGCCCCGACGGGCTGCGCCGGGCGGCGGCGCGCATGCCCAGCAGACGTTCCATCAGCAGGGCCTGAATCGCCAGTTCGATCCGGCGTCCGGCACCATCCATCAGCCGGGCGCGGGCGATGCGCAGGAACGCCTCCAGCAGCATGGCCAGCCCGGCACCGATGGCCAGCACCCAAAGCGTGGCCACCGATTGATGCGGGATCACCCGGTCATAGACCTGCAGCGAAAACAGCGCGACCGCGACAGCCAAGAGGTTGGCCACGAACGATCCCAGCGCGATTTCCAGCATGTGGCGGCGGAACCGGGCGATCTGGCCCCAGAACCAGTGCGTCTGTTTGCCCTTGTCGGCATGGCGGCGGGCCAGTTCGCTGACCCCCACATCGGCGCGCAGCACCGTGCCCGCGAATACCGGCAGAAACTCGGCCAAGGCCACCTCGGCCCGATTGTCGCGGCAGGTCACGTCATAGACCGTCAGCGTGTCGCCCGACTGCGACAGCACCAGCAACACCTGACCCGATGTCATCTCGGCCAGGGCCGGCCACAGGGTCGGGTCGGTCTTTCTGGGGGTCAGGATGCGGGTGGTCAGCCCGGCCTTGGTCAAGGCCCCGGCAATCACCTGCGGCGTCACCTGATCGCCGCCATCCAGCGCCATCCGCTCCAGCAGATCGGCATGGCTGAGTTCGACCCCCAAGAGCCGGGCATAGATCGCGGCCAGATCGGCGCGGGTGCGCGCCTTTGGCGCGAACGGGTCCGCTGCAACGCTGGTGGATGGTGCTGCGGCAACAGTTGCGGCGATGGCGGCGGCGACAAAGGCGACGTGAGCAGAGGCAACGCCGGCGTGGGCAGGAGCCACGGCGGCGTGGACAGGGGCAAAGGCGGCGTGGGCAGGAGCCACGGCGGCGTGGGCAGGGGCAATGCCGGCGTAAGCAGGGGCCAAGGCGGCGTGGGCAGGGGCAACAGCGGTGTGGGCAGGGGCAACAGCGGTGTGGGC
>Ga0105046_10007354_pt1 | contig 17354 bp, 15 predicted proteins | sample MAT03_FD_78385 | JGI IMG/M metagenome (GOLD analysis project Ga0105046, IMG submission 78385) | Freshwater microbial communities from Lake Fryxell liftoff mats and glacier meltwater in Antarctica - MAT-03 (megahit assembly) | ecosystem: Environmental > Aquatic > Freshwater > Ice > Liftoff...
AGATATCAACCACATCGAAAACCCCCGCATTGAAAAAGAAGAGCATTACTTCAATGCCAAGAACACCAACCTGCTCAGCCTTGGATTGGAGCCGCATTTTCTGTCTGACTCGTTGATCGACTCGCTGCTCAACTTTGCCATGAAGTATAAGCACCGAGTTGATGCAACTGAAATTCTACCCAAGGTCAAGTGGAACGGATAAAGAGTAATTAAGACTGTTCGGCAGTACCGAACAGTCTTAATTACTCTTGCTAGCTACTTTATTCTGTTGCCCTCATTCTGTCGCTGCTTATGCGTGTTGCCCTCTTTACCGAAACTTTTTTACCCAAGGTTGATGGCATTGTGACGCGCCTCAGCCACACAGTTGATCATCTACACCGACTGGGACATCAGGTATTGGTGTTTTCGCCAGACGGCGGGCTAAAGGAATATAAAGGGGCAAAGATCAATGGCATTCCGGGGTTTCCGCTGCCGTTGTATCCTGAGCTGAAGCTAGCGCTGCCTGGGCCGTCAATTCGGCGGGAGCTGGAGCTATTTCAGCCAGATTTGATTCATATTGTGAATCCGGCGGTGTTGGGAGTAGGAGGGCTGTACTATGCCAAGTCGCTAGGGATTCCACTGGTAGCGTCGTACCACACGCACTTGCCAAAGTATCTGGAACACTATGGCTTGGGCATGTTGGAAGGGCTGCTGTGGGAATTGTTGAAGGCCATGCATAACCAGGCAGTGGTGAATCTGGTGACCTCGACGGCTATGCAGGATGCGCTAACGGAGCACGGCGTGGAGCGAGTCAAGGTTTGGCAGAAGGGAGTTGATACAGAATCGTTTGACCCCAGCTTGGCCAGTGCTGAGATGCGATCGCACCTGACCCAAGGGCACCCTGATTCTCCCTTGCTGCTCTATGTGGGTCGGCTGTCGGCAGAGAAAGAAATCGACCGAATTAAGCCCGTTCTAGAAGCAATTCCGGGGGCACGATTGGCGCTCGTGGGCGATGGCCCCTATCGTGCCGATCTGGAACGAATTTTTGCCGATACTCCGACTTTATTTGCGGGCTACATGACGGGCAAAGTTCTGGGAGCGGCGTTTGCCTCTGCCGATGCCTTTGTGTTTCCGTCTCGCACTGAAACGTTGGGGCTAGTATTGCTGGAAGCGATGGCGGCGGGCTGTCCCGTTATTGCCGCTAACGCAGGTGGAATTCCCGATATCGTCACCGACGGGGTTAATGGCTATTTGTTTGATCCCTACGCTGAGAATGGGGCGATCGCCGCTACCCAACGTCTGCTCGCCAGCGCCACGGAACGCGAAACCCTGCGCCACAATGCCCGCGCCGAAGCCGAACGGTGGGGCTGGGCAGCCGCTACCCAACAGCTTCAGGGGTTTTATCAAGCGGTGCTATCAGAACAAGCACTGGCCTCTGCCGCCTAGCGAGGCGTTGCCAATAAACCTCTTGCGTGAATCCTTCCCGGCTTCGCCAGGAAGGATTCACGACCTCAAAAAGGCATCCATGCAAGAGGTCTAATGTATTAGCTTTTACAGCGGGCAATAGTGGGATTTTCGCCCCCAGCAACGCCGAACATCCCACTATTGCGTATGAGATGAAAATTAATGAATCTGTACTGTCTCCAACAGATTTTACCGAGATACAGGGGATAATGCTCTCTGTTGTGTCGGTATGGCGCGATCGCTAACATTTGCGCTGTTCAGTTAAGGGAAGCCACCATGAAAGTCCAAGATTTAAACGGGAAAACCATCGCCTTTGCCGGATCGGGCGGGTTAGATAGCTGCACGATTACCCGGTGGCTGACAAACCAGGGCGTGCAGGTCGTCTGCTTCACTGCTGACCTGGGTCAACCCGATGAGGAAGACATGGACGCGGTGCGGCAGCGGATGATCCAGGCGGGCGCGGTGGATTTCGTGTTGCTGCCCGTGCGAGAGGCGATCGCCGAAGACGGAATTAAGGTGATTCAGTCACAGGCGTGCTACGAAGGGCGCTACTGGAACACCACCGGAATTGCTCGCTGCTCCCTCACCAAGGCGATGATTTTAGAAATGAAACAGCGGGGGCTGAGCATTTTTAGCCACGGAGCCACTGGGCGCGGCAACGACCAGGTGCGCTTCCAATTGATCACCAATATGCTAGCGCCTGATTTTGAGGTATACGCCCCCTGGCGCGACGAAAATTTCCTGGCGCGCTTTCCTGGCCGCAGCGAAATGATCGACTTCTGTCAGGAAAGTGGGTTAGCAGTGACAGCCACCAAAGACAAGCCCTACTCCACCGATTCCAATTTGCTGGGGCTGACCCACGAATCGGGGATGCTGGAGTCGCTGACCACCCCGGCACAGTTCGTCAAGCCCATCATGGGCTGCTATCCCCAAGACGCTTCCGACACGACTGAAGAGTTTACCATCCGGTTTGAAAAGGGACGACCCGTGGCCATTAACGGTGAGGCTGTGGGAGCTGTAGATGCCTTCTTGAAAGCCAACGCGATCGCCGGAGTCCACGGTATCGGCATCGGCACACACCTGGTCGAAAATCGCTTCGTCGGCATTAAATCGCGCGGCATTTACGAAAGCCCCGGCGTAGAAGTGATCGGCACCTGCTATGCCTTCCTGCTACAACTAATTCTCGATCGCCGTGCCCGCGAATTTTTTGACCAGCTTTCACTCCTAGTCGCCAAGCAAATTTACCAGGGCTACTGGTTTGATGTCGCCACTCAAATGGCGCTTCAGGCCATCCAGCGCACGGCAGAGCTAGCCACTGGCACGATTACAGTCTCTCTTTACAAAGGCAACATCCTGTATGTGGCCGCCACCGACGTACCCCATATCCTCTATTCCGAAGAAAATGCCTCTATGGAAGGCATTGGCGACTACAACCACGCCGACTCAGAGGGGCTGCTACGGGTATTTGGCGTTAGTGCCCGTGTGTTGGCTACCAGTGGACAAGTGGAGCTGTAACGCTTCTTTTCGGTTGAATATCTAGCGTCTCCTGAGCGAAGCCGAAGGAGACGCTTGTTCCCGCTGGCTGAGCGAAGCCGAAGGAGACGCTTGTTCTCGCTGGCTTCGGCTTCGCTCAGCCAGCGAGAACCTGGGGACGATTGTGGTTATTGAAACTCAAGCATTCCTAATTCTGTTGGCTCACGAAAGTTGCGCCAGCGAGAACCTGGGGACGATTGTGGTTATTGAAACCCCTCCATTGCTACCCCTTCGTGGCGCAGCAGCCAGCGTTTGCGCTCTAGCCCTCCGGCATAGCCTGTGAGTCGCTGGTTTGCGCCTACCACCCGATGACAGGGGAGGGCGATCGCCACTGGATTTTGAGAATTTGCCATCCCTACAGCCCGCACCGCCTTAGGGTTTCCCAGTCGGACAGCCAACTCGCCATAGGTAGTGACCGTACCCGATGGAATCGATCGTAGCGCCAGCCAGACTTGCTGTTGAAACGGTGTACCACCAGTGGCGACGGGGATATTGTCGAGGCTGTGGAGATCGCCCGCTAAGTAAGACCGGAGGCGATCGCTAAACCCGTTGGGATTGGCTGTTTCCACCAGTCGCACAGTCGAATAGCGCTTTTTCAGCAGCGTTATCATCCGCGACTCATAGTCGGCAAAATCCAGCGCACACAGCGTTTCACCATCTGCCACCAATAAAAATTGCCCCAATTCAAAATCAACCCGGTCGATCAACAAGTCGGTCATCTTTGTTTGTCCTTTTTGAGTTCTCTACCCTGCTTGCTCCATCGACCATAGCTGCATGGCCGCGTAAGCCCGCCAGGGTCGCCATGCCTGAGCATGATCTAGCAATTGCGCCTTAGTCATGGGGTGTCCCAGGATGGCGATCGCCCGCAGCAGCCCCAAATCGCCCGTGGGAAATGCGTCCGGTTCGCGGAGTGCGCGCATGGCAATGTAGTGTGCTGTCCATTCGCCAATTCCTGGCAGTTGGCAGAGGGTGTGAATAGACTCGTCTAGCGTTTGCACCTGAGTGAGCAAGTGCGGCGTTTGCACAACCGCAGCGGCAAGGGCAGAAATCGCCTTTGCCCTGGCTTTGGGCAGCCCCAACCCGGTTAAATCAGCTTCGGCTAAGACTTCAGGGCGGGGAAACACAAATCGCAGGTCGGGTGCGTGAGATGGGGCGATCGCCAACGGTTCCCCATAGGCCGTCACCAGCCGTCCTGCCAACGTCGTAGCGGCAGCAACACTGACTTGCTGTCCTAAAATTGCTCGCACCGCTAGCTCAAATTCATCCCAGGCACCGGGAACGCGCAGCCCCGGTCGATGTGCAACTAAAGGCCGCAGGATCGGATCGTGCTGCAACTGCTCAGCTATGGCGGCTACGGGCGTACCTAGATCAAACAGCCGCCGCAGTCGCTCCACAATTTGCGCCAGTTTCGCCACCTGAGGAAACCAGATCTGTGCCTGAAGACACTGCGCTCCAGGAATAGGATTTACCTCAATGATCCCCTGCTGCCCATCCCAGGCGATCGCCCGCCGATAGCCCGATAAACTCACCTGCTCCACACCGGGGATCGCTCGTGGAGCCAAAAACCGCACCAGTGCATTCCAGTCATAGGGAGCGCTAAAGGGCAGCTTTAGGGTAATGGGGGCGATTGCTGGATGCTGAGTTAAGTTCTGGCCTGAGTTTTGGCCTGAGTCCTGGCCTGAGTTCTGCACCAGATTTTGAGCAGGCTTCTGAACTGACTTTTCAACTAACTGGCGACGTAGCTCGCTGGGCGATCGCCCGTATGTCTTTTGCATCACGTCGTTGAAGCGGCGGATGCTGGCAAACCCCGCAGCCATTGCAATATCAGTCATCGACAGCGTCGTTTCATCCAAAAGCTGTTTGGCAAATAGCAGCCGTCGCGTTTGAGCCACCACCAGCGGCGATGTGCCCACATGTTGGGTAAACAGTTGACGCAGATGGCGATCGCCCACCCCCAGCCGTGTCGCCATTTCCGCCACCGAACCCTCGTCCAGTGCCCCCGCCGCAATTAGCCGCAGCGCCCGTGCCACAGTTGTTCCTGTACCCAAATGAGCCAACAAGTGCGGAGCCAATTCAGGCCGACACCGCAAACAAGGGCGAAACCCTGCCCCTTGAGCCGCAGCGACATTCGGAAAAAAGGTACAATTTTGACGTTGGGGGGTGTTCGCTGGACAAATAGGACGACAAAAAATCCCCGTCGTGTACACCGCAACAAAAAACTGTCCATCAAACCGAGTATCTTTAGCTTGCAGCGCCCGGTAACACACATCTGGGTCTAGCATTAGCGTCATTACAGCCATCTAAAGCGCAGCCTCGTTTCAATCGTCTCCATAGCGTAGGGTGCATGGTTTAACCCAGACTAGTCATTTTCGGAACTCATCTTCTGATCCGGATTTTTGGTGAGCCGGATTTTTGGTAGTTCTAGACAGATTCTGCTCACATTTTGCCTTGCAGGATAGGTAGCAGACCGATACAGTCATAATGAGTAGATGTACGCTTTATGATCGCGTTAGGAGTTGGGTAACTTTAAACCAAAGTTGGACGGTCTTCCCTGTTACTCAGAGTGCCATGACAGCCCCATCTTCGCATCTGCCCCCTCGAAATTCGTCCCATAATTTGGCCTCTACAGAGTCGGAGGCAACCGCGACGGGTGTCCACGTCGAAGTGCTATCGGCGGATGGAGTAGCTATTGATGTTTTATCCTGTGTAGTGGATGACTCTATCTCTACCACGCCTGCCACTGCGAAAGCGATCGCCTATACGCAAGCGGCTGCCGGGATCAACATTACTGCTGATCCCGGTAGTGCGCTGACGACTGCGAAGGGTTCTTTCTCAGAATTTTTGGCACCCCTCACCCAAGACACCTTTAAGCAAGTCGTCACAGATGTCGAAAAAAAGCTTCAGGTGGTCAACCAAACCCTGTCCATGCTCGACAACGTGCTGGATTCCCAGGGCTTCGACGCGATTTTGGACGAAATGCTGCGTTCCATCACCCTAAAAACGGGGGAACTGCTAAATGCCGATCGCACGACGATTTTTTTACTAGATGAGGACAAAGACGAACTCTGGTCAATTGTCGCCAAAGATGAGCGCGGCAACAACCTGGAACTTCGTATCCCCATCACCGTAGGAATTGCTGGAGAAGTGGCTACGACCAGGCGAGTGGTGAACATTCCCTACGATTTCTACGGCGATCCCCGCTCTCAAGCCGCACAAAAAATTGACAAGCAGAACAACTACCGCACCTACACCATGGTGGCCATGCCTTTAGTCACCGAGGAAGGCAATTTGCTCGGTGTAGTGCAGTTAATTAATAAGCTCAAGCCGACCTGCGATTTACAGGCAGAGTTAGACGAACGTATTGATCTAAGCGGTTTCACCACTCACGATGAGCAAGTCTTTGAAGAGTTTGCCCCGTCAATTCGGCTAATTTTAGAATCGTCTCGCTCGTTCTACAAAGCCACGCAGCAGCAGCGCGCCGCCTCAGCCCTAATGAAGGCAACCCAATCGCTGAGCCAAAGCAGTTTAGATTTAGAAGAAACCCTGAGCCGCGTTATGAGCGAGGCGCAGGAGTTGATGCAGGCCGATCGCAGTACCCTCTGGCTGTTAGACCGCGATCGCCATCAGCTATGGACCAAGATCCCCATTAACGGCGTTCTCCAAGAGTTACGCTTGCCGATGGATGCAGGCTTTGCCGGACAGGTCGCTACGAGTGGAGAGCCGCTGCTGATTCCTTACGATCTCTACAATCGCCCTAATTCTGACACGGCTAAAGAAACGGATAAAAAGACGGGATATCGCACGTGCAGCATGTTGTGTATGCCCGTTTTCAATGCCGATGGCGAGCTGATTGCAGTAACGCAACTGGTCAACAAACGGCGGCATGGCGATTATCCGCCCTACGACCCGGCCAACTACCCCGACGCGCCCGAAGTGTGGCGCGCCAGCTTTAACCGCAACGATCAAGAGTTCATGCACGCGTTTAATATTCAGGCCGGGGTAGCTCTGCAAAACGCTAAGCTGTTCGCGACGGTAAAGCAGCAAGAGCAGATGCAGCGAGATATCTTGCGATCGCTATCGAATGGCGTGATCTCTGCCGATAAAGATGGACGAATTATTGCCACTAACGAAAGCGCCTGTGAACTGCTTGGTTTAGCGGAAGGCACCTCGCTGCAAGGCAGACACGTAAGTGAGCTAATTCGGCTAGAAAAGGGCGATTTTCCCAAATGGTTTAACACGGCGCTGGTGGGCAAAGATGAAAAAGGTCGGCAGCAGTACTATCCTGACCAAATCTTGCAGCCTCTGCACGGCGTAGAGCAGCACAGTATCAACCTGTCGATTAACACGATCGCCAACGCCACAGACAACAGCCAGGTATCGGGTGTGCTGGTGGTGATGGACGATGTCAGCGATGAGAAGCGGATGAAAAGCATGATGTATCGGTACATGACCCAGGAGTTAGCCGAGCAGTTGCTCGAAAACCCAGATGCCGCCAGGATGGGGGGCGATCGCAAAGAAGTCTCCGTGCTGTTCTCCGATATTCGGGGCTATACCAACCTAACCGAAAGGCTCTCTGCCGAAGAAGTCGTCGAGCTACTGAACCAATATTTTGAGTGCATGGTAGACGTAGTCTTTAGCTACAAAGGCACGCTTGACAAGTACATTGGCGATGCCATCATGGCTGTCTTCGGTTCGCCGTTGCCGCTGGATGACCACCAGTGGATGGCGCTACAAACCGCAGTCGAAATGCGGCATCGACTGACCGCATTTAACAGCGATCGCCTCACTAAAAACCAGGCTCCGATTCGTATCGGCATTGGCGTTAACTCTGACGTGGTGATTAGCGGCAATATCGGCTCTAGTCGGCGGATGGAATTCACGGCGATTGGCGATGGGGTTAACCTGAGTTCACGGCTGGAAAGCGCCAGCAAGCAGTATGGCACCGACATTATCATCAGCGAGAACACTTACAAACCCTGCGCCGATCGGATCTGGGCGCGCGAACTCGATCGCATCCGCGTTAAGGGCAAAAATCAGCCCGTTAGTATTTATGAGTTAGTGGGGCTGCATACCGAAACCGTTCCCGATGATAAAAAGCGGGTAATTGCTCTGTACCAAGAAGGTCGCGAACACTATCTGAACCGTCGCTTTACCAAAGCCCTGGCTTCCTTTGCCACTATTCTCGAAGATATCGACAACACCGACAAAGCCTCTGAACTGCACCTGAAGCGGATTAACCACTGGCTCAGTAACCCCCCCAGCGACGAAACCTGGGAGGAAGGCGTGTGGACATTGACCGATAAATAAGTAGATGGGCGTAATTAAATATAAAACCTTAAAAGTCTGCGCCGCCCGCGCAGCGGGCGGCGCAGACTTTTAGAATCTTGTTTTTATTTAGGTTGAACTACTTAAGAAACGCCATGACTATCACAACGGCCAAATGGACGCTCAAAGACTACCACCGGATGATTGAGGTGGGTCTTTTAGAGAATCGTCAGGTTGAACTAATAAATGGGGAAATTATTGAGATGTCACCGGAGAGTCCCGAACATGCTCAGCAAAATACAAATGCGGCTGATTACTTAAACGGGCTGTTGGGCGATCGCGCTGTGGTTCGCGATGCTAAACCCGTTACGCTGCCTGCAAGCGGCTCTGAACCCGAACCAGATTTGGCCATTGTGGAACCGCTCCGCTCCCTTTACCGGACGCGTCATCCGTATCCTGAAAATATTTTTTGGCTGATAGAATTCTCTAACACTACCCTGAGCAAGGATTTAGAAATCAAGCGAAAGACCTATGCTACTGCCGGAATTAGAGAATATTGGGTCGTTGACTTAAACAGTCAGCAGCTTAGAGTGTTTCTTGATCTGGCTGATGGCGATTATCGCACCGAAACAATGCTCTCCAGCGGAACGGTCAGCCCCCTGGCATTCCCCGACCTGACCATTGCTGTGCAACGCTTGCTGGAAGAATAGGTTCTCCTGGTTTTCGCAAATGTTTTTTCCGCGCAGTGTTTAAACGCGTCGTAGAGCGGTATATCCTGCTGTAGGGCAAGATTGTGATGTGCGATCGCTAACTAACAAAATCAGCAACGTTGATCAACCTATGAGTCACTGTGTAGGGTTAAAAGGATGGTTTTGTTGGATGAGTGCGGCGAGCTTGATGTTGGGCAGCCCTGATGGGGTGGCTGCTCAACGGCTGCCCACCTGTCAACCACCTAGTGCAGGTGAGTATTTACTGATGGTGGTCAACCCAGATCAAAGCACCCTACGGCAATTGCAACAGGTGGTGCCCCGTAATGCTTCGACAACGACCTGTGACTATTTAGGTATCGTCGTTACCCGCATAGGGGGATTTACAACCTCACAATCGGCAAGCACTTGGGCACAATACATCACCAACACGATGGGATTGCGCTCGTTTGTGGCTCGCGCTGGCGGTGCGTCAACGTTGACACCAACTCAGCCCAATCCTGACAATTCTCAATCGTTAGGGGCAGGGTTTGCTGTACTGGTCAATTATTTCAATCGCCCCGATATCGCTGCTGAGGTGCAACAGATTTCCGGCAACCCAGTCAGACTGGTGGCCTACGAACAGCGCACGTACCTATTGGCGAGCAACACCACCGATTTGACGATCGCCTCTACCCTACTAAAAACGTTGAGCGATCGCGGCTTCTCCGTCATGATTGTAGACAGTCGGCGAGTTTTGCTAGTGCCTTCAACCGTTAGGGCAGTCGGAGGCCAATAACCAATAACTTAAACCAATAACCTAATAGGCAGCGGCGGCCAGCCACGATATCGCAACGCCCAGAATGCATCCCGCAATCACCTGCACGGGCGTGTGTCCTAGCAGTTCTTTGAGCTGTTCTTCATGAAAGGTGGCATCGTGGAAGAATTCTTCCATCATTTGATTGAGCACGCGGGCTTGTTTCCCGGCGGCTTGGCGAACGCCCGCCGCGTCGTACATGACAATCACAGCAAAAATGGCCGCGATCGCAAATTCGGGAGTTTCCCAGCCGCTGGTTTGGCCGACCCCGGTTGCCAGCGCCGTTACAAAGGCAGAATGGGCGCTTGGCATTCCCCCTGTTTCAAACAGGGTACGCACCGTCACCTTGCCATGACGCACCAATTCCACCACCAGCTTGAGCACTTGGGCAATCAGGCAAGCAGCGATCGCCACCAGCAAGACCATGTTGTGAAGAACGTTGGCGAAATCTTGCATGGGTCACCCCTAATGAGTGCGGGCAGTGATGTAATCGGCGATCGCCAATAGGGGCTGAGCGCGATCGCCATAGGGAGCGAGTTGAGCCTTTGCACTGGCCACCAACTGATCGGCCTGCCGCTTCGATTCTTCAATTCCCCAAAAGCTAGGATACGTTGCCTTCTGAGCCTGCAAATCTTTACCCGCCGATTTGCCCAATTCTTCCGACGTGGCAGTAATATCCAGTACATCATCCACAATCTGAAAGGCCAAGCCAATATCCTGCGCGTAGCAAGACAGCGGTTGGCGATCGCTATCGGACACCCCTGCCAAAATTGCGCCAGAGATCACACAGGCTTCGAGCAAGGCTCCCGTTTTATGGCGGTGAATGTAGGTCAAGGTTTCGATCGTCACATCCGACTTGCCTTCAGACTCCAAATCTACGACTTGGCCTCCGACTAGCCCCGCTGCACCTACCGCTTGCGCCAGTTGCACAATCACCTGAAGCGTACGATTGGCGGGAACATTCTGAGTCTTTGCGGCAATATGCTCAAAGGCATAGGTCAACAGCCCATCCCCAGCCAGAATAGCGATGTCTTCGCCGTAGACCTTGTGATTGGTCAACTTGCCACGACGATAGTCGTCGTTATCCATAGCCGGCAAATCATCGTGAATCAGCGACATGGTATGGATCATCTCTAGGGCACAGGCGGTCGGCATTGCCATCTCTAAGGTGCCGCCTACCATTTCGCAGGTTGCCAGACACAAAATGGGACGCAGTCGCTTGCCCCCTGCCATCAGGGAGTAACGCATGGACTCGTAGATGGTTTCTGGGTAAACAACGGCGATCGCCTGGTCTAATGCCACCTCTACCAGTGCCTGTCGCTCTGCCAGATACCTGGATAGGTCAAACGCTTGGGTCGTAATCATGTCCTGATTCGTAAACCTTGTCATATCCTCACAGAGTTCTGTGGATTGGTAATGGTATTGATGTAAGGATTTTTTGATGGGCGGGCAAAGGCCGCCCATCAAAAAATCCTTACCAATTTAGGAATACCTGTGGATTTAAGTCTATGAATTAAATACGGTGTTGCTGATTTCATGTGTGATTTTTTTTGAAAGGCTCGCTCTGCGCCCCTTTCAAAAAAAATCACACCCAGATTAGCAATGCCTTAAATATCTAGACGCAATCAACTTTACCGTGGATGAGGGATCTTGAAGAAGTCGTTTTATTGAGGTTTTTAGATTATTTGCCCAACTCTCATGCCAAATGGCAAAAAAAGCTGGTCATGGCGACTCGACAAGGCTACCTCAGATCCAGCCCCAGACGTTGGCAATAGCTCCAAATTGTGTTGTACATCAGCATGGTTACTGTCATGGGCCCTACGCCTCCCGGTACAGGAGTTAGCCATGAAGCGGTTTCTTTCACCCCTTCAAAGGCCACATCCCCAACCAGCTTGCTGCTGCTAGCATCACCCACTCGGTTAATTCCCACGTCTACTACGACGGCTCCTGCTTTAACGTACTCAGGCGTAATCATCTCAGGACGACCCACCGCTGCCACAAGAATGTCGGCGCTGCGACAGACGGCAGCTAGGTCAGGCGTTTGGGAATGGGCGATCGTTACCGTTGCATCCTTTGCCAGCAGCATCAACGCTAGCGGCTTACCCACCAAAATGCTGCGTCCTACTACTACAGCGTGTTTTCCCTTGAGTGGCAGCTTGTACTCATCTAACAGGCGCATGACTCCGGCAGGGGTGCAGCTTTGCAGTCCTAGCTCTCCTCGCACAAGTCGCCCCAGATTAGTCGGGTGCAGCCCGTCGGCATCTTTATCGGGATGAATTTGGTTCAGTAGCGTCACAGAATCGAGATGATTGGGCAGAGGCAGTTGAACCAAAATGCCGTCTACTCGGTCATCGTGGTTCAACTCGTTAATTAGCTGCATTAAGGTGTCCTGCGTTGCATCTACCGGCAATTGCTTGCCGAAGGACGCAATCCCGATCTTTTCACACGCTCGCTCTTTGTTACGCACGTAGGCTGCACTAGCAGGATTGTCACCTACCATTAGCACCGCCAGACCGGGCGATCGCCTCCCTTGGGCAGTAAAATTGCCCACCTGCTGCGCCAGTGCAGACTGCATTTTTTGCGCCAGTGCCTTGCCATTAAGAATGTCAGCCATGCGTTCACGGAAAAGGGTATAGGACGTTCTACATCTACTGAATCTAGCTCTGCTGAATCATGCTTCTGCATATAAGCAAGGCTCACGCTTCAGAAGTATCGGCGACCGACTTGCAATACTAATAAGTAGTTCAACCTAAATAAAAACAAGATTCTAAAAGTCTGCGCCGCCCGCGCAGCGGGCGGCGCAGACTTTTAAGGTTTTATATTTAATTACGCCCATCTACTTAAGACAAAGCTATGGAGATGCCTCTCTATAATGAGCTAGGGATGCACACTAAAAAAACCCGGCATTACTTAATCTGAGTATGAATTTTTTTGAAAGGCGCAGAGCGCGCCTTTCAAAAAAATTCATACATGAAATCAGAAACATCAAAAAACCCGATCGCTTAGATGGCATGAAAGTTAAGTGGTACCACTGGGGATGGGGAATGTTGGGGGTGAGCGCGATCGCCTGTGTGATCAGTTCGCCGCTCAGGTTTCCTATGCTCAACATCCTGAATATTCCCAGCGCCATTGGCGACGTTCAATCAGCGCCCTTTTGGTTTCCTCTACCCGTTTGTGTGGCAGGCATAGTGGGCGATCGCGCTCCCATTGTCAACGGGCAACTGTACCAACTCAAAGACCCTAGTGGCAGCATTTGGATTGTATCCTCTGACACTAGCCTTCAGCCCGGTCAATCCGTCAAGATGAAGGGAACACTGCAATTTCAAAGCATTGTGATAGAAGGAGTAGAGCAGGGGGAGGTATACATAGAGCAGCAAACTAGGTAGAGCAGCAAACCAGACCCTATTTGCCCAGTAATCATCGTAGATTAACAAATCTGCTCCCTCTTTCCCCAGTAGGTGCTTACCTCAATACACCCTGATTGACTGACAAAAGCCCTGAACGTCTCATTACTCCGTTGTCAACCCGCCCTAAAATAAATTTTGGGCTAATGGTGAAAGTCTATTGAAATAGACTCAGATCCTGATCTAGTCCTCTTTAGAGGACTTTCGCAATGAGCCAGGAAATTGATTTCCTGGCGGTACAGCAGGTGTCCAAGAGATTTGTCAGTCAACCAGCAATACACCTCCTGCATGAATGCTTTTTTGAGAGCGTGAATCGTTTCCTGGCGAAGCTGGGAAACGATTCACGCAGGAGGTCTAAATAGATGCCCGATGGCATCAAGCACCTGTGTAAAACGTCCATCCTTCACCTTTTACTTTATGTCTTACCCTCCGGTTGAAGTTGCGATCGCCATTCTTTACCAAGGGGAAAATTTTTTGATGCAACTGCGCGACGACATTCCAGGAATTTATTATCCTGGTCAGTGGGGTTTCTTTGGAGGGCATATTGAACCCGGAGAAGCCCCCGATGTCGCGGTAAAACGTGAACTGCTAGAAGAGATTGGCTATGCTCCCAGCAGCGTGGCTTCTTTTGCCCGCCTAGAGTCTCCAGAGACAATTCGCCATGTGTTTTATGCACCGCTGACCGTGCCCGTAGACACATTAGAGCTAAATGAGGGGTGGGATTTAGGACTGTTGAGCATCACCGACATTGAACGGGGCGATCGCTACTCAGCACGAGCCAACCAAGTGCGTCCGTTAGGCCAGCCCCACCGACAAATCTTGCTAGACTTTTGGCACCAAAACATTTTGAAAAAAATAACTAAGTAGGTAGGCTTAAGTAAGTATAAAATCCTAAAACCCTGCGCCGCCCGCGCAGCGGGCGGCGCAGGGTTTTAGGATTTGGTTTTTATTTAGGTTGAACTACCTAGCATAAAAAATGCTAACAGCCTAAACAGTACAGACAATAAGCGATCAAGACGATACGTAATGACGAATTCACAGGGTACTGAACCGACCAGTTCCAAATCGCTGGCCTACACTGTCCGAGTCAGTCAACGGGCGCGCAATGTTAGCATTCATGTTTCCCATCAGGGAGAGGTAGAGGTCGTAATTCCCAAGGGCTTTGACCCAAAGCGGGTGCCTGAGATTATCGAGCGGCGGCAGAGCTGGGTACTTCTCACCCAGCAAAAACTAGCAGCTAACCGCCAATCGGTGCTCCCAGAGACTCTAGAGACTCTTGACCAACTACCCCAACAGATCCAACTGCGATCGCTACCCGAAGACTGGACAGTTACCTATCGTCCTGGCCGAGGAGCGCAGATTGTTGCTAACACTATGGGCAACCATCAATTGCAGCTACAGGGGGCAACTCACAGTGTAGAAACCTGTCAGGCGTTGTTGCAGCGCTGGCTCAACCGCAAAGCCATGCTTCACTTTGAACCCTGGTTGCGGCAGGTCAGTAAAGAGATTTCCCTTCCCTTTAGTACCGTTTCAGTTCGCCATCAAAAAACGCTCTGGGCTAGTTGTTCTAGTAAGCGATCCATTAGTCTCAATGCAAAACTTCTGTTTCTGCCGCCACCGCTAGTGCGCTATGTCTTCATCCATGAACTCTGCCACACCATTCACATGAACCACTCACCCAAGTTTTGGGCACTGGTGGCTGAAAAGGAACCCAATTACCAACAAATTGACCGGGAACTCCGTAAAGCATGGCGCTACGTTCCTGCGTGGGCAGAGTAATAGCAAATATATGGCACAAGACGTTATGCGCCTAGGTTGAGATTTTTTGTAGAAAATTCTCCAGCGCAAGGTTGCACACAGACGGATCTATTTTAATATTTAGATGTAGAATAACATTGCATTTGTGCAGCGTATTGGTAGTCCTAAATTGGTAATGATTTTTTGAAGCGCTGGCAAAGCCAGCGCTTCAAAAAATCATTACATCAATGCCACTACCATGCAGCGTATTAACACGACCTAACTACCAACGGCAATAGAAATAATACGTAAAAAAATCTATCTTTATCACCTAAGACATATGTAAACCTACCCAACTTTTGGTATGCAATCGACTCTTCACGCTAAATCATCCGGGCTTGACAGTAAGTTCATGAACCTTTATGTGGACAACCCTTCAGCATAGCTGGAGCTAGTTTTACAAGGTCAGTTAATCATGAACTTTGAAACATCGGTTACGCAGACTGGCTCAGGATTAACAGCGGTAGGAGCTTTGCCCACCGCAACATCTGGTTTAAATCCATATCAATCGTTCTCAAATACTCTGCTGAGCACAGACTGGAACCCTTCCATTAGTGCGCCCCTTCAGTCAGAGGTGTTTGGCGATCGCACCATCATGCTCACCCCGTCGGTGTCTACTCAAGATTCCTTTACCCCCCAATTGACGACCCAAGCGACTCTCTCCACTGGATCTGACTCCTTGCTCGGACACACCCAATCGACCGCTCTCACGGATGATAGTGGTGGCGATTCCCTAACTCGCAGCCGTTCTCAAAACCGTCGCGCTGCCAGAGCCACCGCCTCCTCAGGCCAAACGATTCGCATAGAAGCAGAAAGCCTCTCTAGCCGTAGTAGGTATCGAGTCGAGTCGGCTCAGGTCGCTTCGGGCGGCAAGTTGATCAGTATGGCAGGAGCCAAAAACTCCCAATCGGGTAAGGCCGCAGGCACCTTTAAGGGGGCATCGGGCACCTATAGAGTCATTTTGGGCTACTACGATGAAAATGATGGGGTGGCCAAAGTTGAAACGCGAATTGGTGGCAAGGCGATCGCCACTACCGTGTTTGATCAAAACCTGGGAAGCAGCATAGTCGAAAGTAAAACCCTCGTCAGACGCACAATCAGCTCGGCGATCGCCATCAAGAACGGAGATGCAATCGAATTTCGGGGCAACAAGAATGACGGCGATTGCGCCCGCGTAGACTACATTGAGTTTGTTCCCGTTGCCGCAGCCGTCACCCCTCCACCCCCGCCTCCAGCACCCCCCACTCCCCCAACGCTGCCTACAGGCTCAGTTCCCAAGGCTCCTAGCAATCCAATTTTCTCTGACGCATTCAGTGGCTCCCGGTCTTCCCGATGGGAAACCGAACTAGGTGCCTCCCACCAGTTCAAGGTAGAAAACAATACGGCACGATTTGAACTTCGCAAATCTGACCCGCTTGTTGCCAGCGGCAAACGGGCAGAGCTAAAGTTCAAAGAGGCAGACCTGTCGAAGGGCGACTTCTGGTATAGCTTCCGGATGTTTTTACCGACCGACTACAAGTACGATACTGACCCAGAAATCATTACCCAATGGCATGGGCCAACCAGTGGTCAATACAGCTCACCTAATCTCACTATTCGTACTGAAGAAGGCAAATTCAAGATTGAAGGAGCCTGGTTTCCACCTGGGAGCAATGTCAGAACGAAAGCGGGGGTCACGCGCAAGCTCTATTGGACAGGAAACTACACCACGGGTCAGTGGATTGATTGGACATTCAACGTCAAGTTTTCGGCGAATGGTGACGGGGTGATTCAGGCTTGGAAGGATAAGCAAAAAGTGTTGGACTACAAAGGACAAAACACTGACGGACGCAAGGATTTCCTGATGTTCAAAATGGGCATGTATAAGAACGGTTGGCACACGGGCAAAGCGTCTACAACTACCAATCGAGTCATTTATTTTGACGATGTAAACATCTGGAAAGGTTAGTGTAGCCTTGCAGATATGCAGCACTTTTCAAATGCATGAGGTAGAAGTTTAGTGTGAGTGGTGCACTACGCGTGACACTCACACCAAAATCCGTACTTCTCCGTCAAGGCATCAGTAGGTAGTGGTATTGATGTAATGTTTTTTTGAAGCGCAGGCTTTGCCCGCGCTTCAAAAAAACATTACCAATTAAACATTACCGATTTAGGACTACCAAATCTCTGGCTGGTGCTCGTAAAGATGGGCTGTAAAGACGCGATTAATTGTGTCTTTACAGCCCATCTTTATGGCGCGTCTTTATAGAACCCATTTGACATCTAATTAGAATTGAGATTTAGGGTGATTTTTGGGCAGTAGGGGCGAAGCATTTGCACTCGAATTGACGCTGCGTTGCCAGAATATTGATGCAAATGCTTCGCCCCTACAGAATATTCGCGATCACCGGAAAGATGTCAAATGAGTTC
>Ga0105046_10007355_pt1 | contig 17354 bp, 17 predicted proteins | sample MAT03_FD_78385 | JGI IMG/M metagenome (GOLD analysis project Ga0105046, IMG submission 78385) | Freshwater microbial communities from Lake Fryxell liftoff mats and glacier meltwater in Antarctica - MAT-03 (megahit assembly) | ecosystem: Environmental > Aquatic > Freshwater > Ice > Liftoff...
GGGGATGGCATTCAGAAGATGGGTAGTGCTGTGCGCTTGCGCCGTCAGCATTTGGGCCCAAGGGACCGCGACCCTTACCGGAACCGTAATGGACACCGGCGGTGCCGCCTTACCGGAAGCTCGGGCGCGGGCCCGCCATCTGGCCACGAATTCGACCCGGGAAATGCGCGCCACGGCGGAGGGTGCCTATACCCTAACCAACTTGACACCCGGCGAGTATGAACTGACGGTCGACCATGAGGGGTTCCGGAAACACTTGGCCACGGGCATTGTCCTCGAAATCGGCCAAGTAATGCGCCAGGACGTCAGCCTGCAAGTGGGAGCGGTGACGGACTCGGTGAGCGTGGTGGCGGAGCCGCCCTTGATCAACACCGACTCCGGAGCCGTCAAAGGCGATGTCATCACCAATCAACAGATCAATGAGATTCCGCTCGATGGGCGGGATTTTTTTGACTTGGCCCTGATGGTGCCCTGGCGTCGTTCCGATGGCGCAAGGGGGGCAAGGCTCCGGCCTGAACGTGAATGGCGCCCGCTCCGATTCAACGAATTATTCGGTGGATGGATTCAACAGCCGCAGCCCGCGCGGGGCGGCATCGCAGGTGCGGCCGAACTTGGGTGCCATGCAGGAATTCAAGATGGAGGTCTCCGGCTTTTCGGCCGAAAACGGACGCATGGCGGGCGGCGTAATGAACATGGTAATTCGCTCCGGCACGAACCAGTTCCACGGGGATGCCTTTGAGTATGTGCGGAATAGCCTGTTTGACGCACGGTCATTTTTCGATCAGCGGAAACTGCCGTTGCGGCGGAATCAGTATGGGACGACGCTGCACGGGCCCATCCGGCGCGACAAGACTTTCTTTATGTTCAGTTGGGAAGGTTTCCGGGAGGTGTTGGGCCAAAGCACGATCGGCAATGTGCCAACCGTGCCACAGCGCGAAGGGGACTTCTCGCAGTCCGTCGTGCCGGTCACCGGTGCGAGGCTCTACCTCAAGGACCCCTTACAGACGGGGAATTGCAATGCCACCACCGCCGCCGGCTGCTTCCCCGGCAACCGGATTCCGGCCAGCCGCTTCGACCCTATCGCGCTCAGGATTCTGAACTACTATCCGCTGCCCAACCGGCTTTCCTCTTCGAATAACTACCTCACCACGGCCAAGGACTTTGACCGCTTCGATAGCTACATGCTGAAGCTTGACCATCGCTTCAGCGGGCAGGACACTGTCGCTTATCGCTATCAATACCGTGTCGCCAACAATACCTCACCCTTCGCCGGCAGTAACCTCGGTTTATGGCCCACCTACATCAACGATCCGCGGCAATTGATGGGTGGCGATTGGACACATATGTTCAGCCCCACGCTGATCATGGAAGTGCGCGGTGGCTACAACCGGCAAGCGACGCTCGAGAACGAGAAGTTTCGCGGCCAGGACATCGCTTCGCAGTTAGGGCTTACCGGCACGACGTCGGATCCATTACTAAGGGGCTTCCCGCGGATTACCGTGCAGGACTATCTGCCGATCGGCGCGGCGTCGGGGCAGCCGCAGCACTACCACGTCACCGTCCTGCAGGCGAGTAACAAGTTCACCTGGATTGTGGGAAAGCACGCGATGAAGTGGGGCTGGGATGTCGAGCGCGTTCGCTTCAATCAGCCTTTTTACGACAATGCCCGCGGCACGTTCGCCTTTCAGCGCAATTGGACTCAGCACTCGGTGGCCGACTTTCTGCTGGGCATGATGCAGACGGCGACGCGCAATGCCCAGCCAACCCGCAACTACCTGCGCAGCTTCAGCCTGGGTAGCTTCTTCACCGATGACTACAAAGTGACGCGGTCCCTGACCTTAAACCTCGGTATGCGCTACGAGTTGGACCTGCCGCCCGTTGACCGCTATGACCGCGCTTCGAACTTCGACGCGGGGCTCGGCAAGATCGTGATTGCGGGCGATCGGTCGCTGCCCGATCTGCCGGAGCGGCTGGCCAGATACAACCTCCAGGACCGGGCCGTGCTGGCACGCGACGTCGGCCGCCCGCGCGCACTGGTGTTTGCCGATAAAGTGAACTTCGCCCCGCGCCTCGGCTTTGCCTGGCGCGTCCCGACAGCGGGCAAGCTCACCGTGGTGCGTGGCGGTTACGGCATCTTCTTTACCGGCCATTTATTGAACCCGATCCGCACGTCACTCATGACCGGCTTTCCCTTCTCCGTCAATCAGACATTTGCGAGATTAGCCACCGAGCCTACCCTGGTAACCCTGGCCAATCCTTTCCCCGATAGCCGCGCGACCGAGGGAAACTCGACCAACTCGAATGGCTACGATCCGCGGCCCAAGTTAGGCGACTTACAGAGCTGGAATTTTACGCTGGAGCGCGAGTTGGCTGCCGGCTGGGCCTTGGAACTGGGCTATGTAGGGTCGAAGGGCACGCACCTGGGGCGGCAATATGACATCAACCAACCCTTGCGGACTCTGGAGTTATATCAGGCCAACCAAACGTTCCCGCGGCCGATTTCCGGAATCAACACGATCAATTATTATTCCTTCGGCGCCAATTCGAATTACCAGGCTGGGCAAGTTTCTTTGCGGCGGCAAATGAAAGGCGCATTCTTGCGCTTTAATTACTCCTTTAGTAAGTCGATCGACGATGCCTCGCAGTTAAGCGGGAACTCGACCGGCGGTTTTGCGGGGGCGCAGGATTCGCGGAATTTGAAGAGCGAGCGGGCGCGGTCGGACTTCGACCGGCGGCAAGTGTTAACTGCCGTATTCTCCACGCCGCTGCCGTTCGGCCGGGGACGGAAGCTGCTGCGGGAAGCGCGCGGCTGGAGCCAGGCAGTAGTGGGCGGCTGGCAAATGTCGGGCAGTGCAAGTTACTACTCGGGCCAAGCCTTGACCATCACTTCGGCCAACGTGGATACGGCGCTGGGCGAGTCTCTACGGCCGAACCGGATCGGTAGTGGCAGGCAACCCGAAATCGAAGGCGCCGGCCGCAGGGGCATCGATTATCCGTGGTACCAACTAACGAGCTTTGAGCCCGTGCCGCGGTGCGCGTCGCGCACTTCCTGCGACATAAGCCCCAACGGGTTCCTGCCGTTCACCTTCGGCAACTCGGGCCGCAATATTCTCGATGGGCCCAGCCAGCAATTCATCAATATGGCAATGCTCAAGAACTTCCGGATGAAAGAACGTAAGAATTTCCAGTTGCGCTATGAATTGTTCAATATCTTCAACCACCCGAATTTTCAGCTGCCGGAAAAGCAATTCAATGCGCTAGGCGGGGGATTCATTACCTCAGTGGTCGATCGTGGCCGCGGTGGTCCCCGGGTGATGCAGGTGGCGTTGAAGTACGAGTTTTAGGCGGGTGAAACGAAAAAACGGGCCCCCCGAAGGGAACCCGTCTCGTCAACCGAAATTCCGGTCTAGCGACCAGTAGTGCTGGCGGCGCGACGCGCGCCAAACTTGGCCTTAAAGCCGCCGAACGCGCGGGGCTTGGTATTGGGGCCTGTCGCACTCTTCGCCCAGGCGGGCTCAGTGCGGTTGCCTTTGCTCTTGCCAAACGGTGCCTTGCTCTTGGGAGCGAAGGTGGGTGCCGGATCTTCGAAGAGCGGCTCAGCGGGAACGTGTTGCTTGTGCCACGCCATCGCTTCGGTGGTGGGGCGACGCGTCAGCGACATCTTCAATTCGCGCTCGAAGCGGCGAATCGTCTGCCGATCGGCGCTGGTGCCAAACGTCGACGCGACACCGCGGGCTCCGGCGCGGCCCGTCCGGCCCACGCGATGGACAAAGTCCTCGGAAGCCATCGGCAGGTCGTAGTTGATGACGTGGGCGATGCCTTCCACGTGGATGCCGCGGGCGGCCACATCGGTAGCGACCAGCACGCGGTAGGTGCCCTTCTTAAAGCCGTCGAGCGCCTGATTGCGTTGGCCCTGCGTGCGATCCCCATGGATACGCGCGGCTTTCACGCCCACGCGGCCCAGGTTCTTCTGCAACTTGTCCACCCCATGCTTGGTGCGGGCAAATACTAGGAAACTGCCGGCTTCGTGCTCCAGCATGTACTGCAACAGCGGCAGCTTGCGCTCCTGGTCGATCTCGTACACGTGGAGGTCCACTTTTTCGGCCGGATGCGAGTGCGCGCCGGTTTCGATGCGCAGCGGCGAGCGAAGATACTTCTGGATCAACCGTTCCGCTGACTTCTCGATCGTGGCCGAGAAGAACAACGTCTGGCGGTCGCCGGACATGCCGGACAGAATGCGTTCGATCGAAGGCAGAAAACCCATATCGAGCATCCGATCGCCTTCGTCCAGCACCAGCAGCTTCACGGTGCTGAGGCGGACGAGATTGCGGTCAAGAAAGTCGCACAAACGACCAGGCGTCGCAATGATCACCTGCGCGCCTTGGCGAATGTCATTCAATTGGCCGTTTTCATTCAGGCCGCCGACGACGGTCGCCGCACGGAACCCGGTTCCGCGAGCGAGGTCGACAAAAGCCTTCTGGATCTGGATGGCCAGTTCGCGCGTCGGGCTGAGCACCAGGGCTTGCACGCCCGGCTTCTTCTCGGCCTTCAGCAGCGATTCGAGCATCGGCAGCAGGAACGCCAGCGTCTTGCCGGTGCCCGTCTGCGCGGTAGCCACCAGGTCTTTACCAGCCAAAGCCGGAGGCACGGCCAAAGCCTGCACCGGGGTAGGGATTGTGATGTTGAGCCGATCCAAATTGGTCAGCAGGACAGGGGAGATAGATAGTTCTGAAAAGGTTTTCATGCAGTTTATAAGGTGGGAAGGGGGTTCAGCGAACCAACTGCGGGTATATAAGGCCCGGGAGGCCCAGTCAATGAAGGTAGGCCTAGTTAGAGAAGTTGGCCAAGACAAACGGCCAACGAAAGGATCGCGGAATTTCTTCGTCTTTCAGAGTATAGCAGGTTCGAGGGCGAAAATATTTTGTCCTGATTGGGTCCCTTTTTACGCTTTCTTCAGTGAGAGCTCTAATTTTAGCCTCACGCGTCAGCGGCGGCCCCTCCATGCAGCCCGCCTCTCTCCATCAAGCTGGCCCACGGCTGGACCCCGCTGACGTGCCTTCCTTTGCGTTACCGTAGTGAATGCGGCTGAATCCGCCAGACTCTAGTCTCCGTAGCTCAAGGTAGCCATGCTCTTCCTGATTCTCAGTGCCATCCTCGGCCCCGACGAAAGCCGCCGCTTGGTCGAGAGGCTGCGGGCACGCGACGCCACCGCCTTAGGCGAACTCTATGACCTTTATGGCGTCGTCGTCTACTCCATCATCTTGCGCATCGCCCGCGACCGGGCCACCAGTGAGGACCTCACCCAGGAAGTCTTCCTCCGCGTCTGGAACCGCATCCCCTCCTTCGACACTGAGCGTGGCAGCCTTTCCACCTGGGTGCTCACCATTGCCCGCCACTCGGCCATCGACTTTCTGCGCTCCCGCGGCGGTAAGCAGGCGCGCCTGAACATCTCGATCGAGACGCTCGAGCGTCCGCTCACCGGCGGCAACGCCGAAACTGAACTGCAATCGGCCACCGACGCAAAGAAAGTGCGCGCAGCCATGGCGCGCTTGGAGCCGAAGCATCGGCAACTGCTCGAACTGGCCTATTTCGACGGCCTATCTCAATCTGAAATGGCAGAAAAGCTGGAACTTCCCCTAGGCACGGTGAAGACCTGGGTGCGGACGGCCTTGCGGCAATTGCGCGAGAACCTTCAACAGCCATCGGGGGTAAACGCATGACCTGCGATGAACTCCGCGACGAGTACGAAATCTATGCCTTGGGCCTAAGCGAAGGCGCCGAGCGCCGCGAACTCGAGGATCACTTGGAGCGGAGCTGCCCGCAGTGCGGCCCGGGCGTGGCCATGGCGTTGCAGACCGTATCGGCCCTGGCGATGCTGGCCGAGCCCGTAACTCCGCCCGCCCGGCTGCGGCGCCGCGTCATGGCCGCCCTGGGCGTCGAAGCGCCGGGCCAAAGCTGGTTCAGTTGGCCGATGTTGATTCCCGCGGCCTTCGCCGTAGGCGCACTGCTCCTCTGGGTGGAGACGCGCGGGCGCCTCGAAACCGCCCAAACGGAATTGGCCCAATCGCGCACCCAGATCGAGCAGCAGGCCAAGGAACTGGGCCAATTGCGCCCCGTCCTCGCGTTCCTGAATCAGCCCGATACTAAGCTGGTCAACTTCGGCGCGGGAGCCCCGGCACCTCCCAAGGGCAGCATTCTGGTAAATCCGCGCGACGGAGTCCTGCTGATGGCCTCCAACCTCCCCGCCCTGCCCGCTGGCCGCACCTATCAAATGTGGCTAATCCCCAAAGGCGGCGCTCCGCGCTCCGCCGGCCTCTTCCAAGCCCTGCCGAACGGCACCGCGATCTACGTGCGTCCCGGCGCCGTGGCCGCCGATACCGCCGCCGTCGCCGTCAGCGTCGAGCCCGAGGCTGGATCCCCGGCGCCCACCACGACGCCAATCTTCGTCGCCCCGATGGCAGGACTGTAAAACTATCTGCCGACGATAACCCCATCGTCTTCATGGCCACCCAAATTGCCCGTAATTCGCCCAGAGTTGTGATCCGAGTACCTAATCTGGAGCCCCGGACTATAAAGCTGGCAGTCGATTAGCCAGAATCCGCAAAACCCGACTCGACTGTTAGGGCTAAAGACCGAAAAGATGGCGAGCGAAAAGTCGTAAAATTAGCCAAGGCCGGGTGGCTCGCGGCCTACGATCTGAAACAGAGAATCCGATGTCCAACACCATATCGACCTTGCTGCTTCGTAATTTGAGCGACGTATTTGGCGAAAACGACCCCGTGCGTCGTCGTGCTGCAATCGACGAGAACTTTCATCAAGATGCAGTATTCTATGACCCCAAAGGCGGTATCTTTCGTGGCCAAGACGAGATTGATCGTATTGCTGGTGTGCTAAAGGCATCACACCCAGATTTCGCTTATCAGCCCCTCTTCCCTCCCGAGGAATTAGGTGATGCCGGGCGGGTTCGATGGGTAGCTGGTGCTCCTGGCAAAGCACCAGCTTACGCGGGAACCGATTTTATCGTCGCCCGGAGCGGTCGCATTGCTTCCGTCTATCTCTTTTTCGACAATCTTCCGTAAAGCGACAAATACGAAACCTCAATGAGATCGAACGCCCTGTTAAGGCCGTTGAGTCGAAAAGCCACACGGCACCAGGAAAAGCCCTAAAGCTGCCGAAATCTAACATCAGAAGCGAAATCAAAGATCTCGAAGATCGTGAGCTTCATGCTTTGCCAGACGCGATCGTCGCTTAGTTGATGCGCGAAGTGCGGATACAGTTGGGCCTTCGATACTCTCGTCAGCCACCAGTTTCACTTACTGGCCTCAGGATGCAACGCGTTCGAGCGGGTACACAACCGACGCCTGGAAAGCCTCGGCGGCGAAGGCCAGAGCGTCGCGAATACCTTCCTGAGTAACATGAGGATGAGCGTCCAGGATTTGCTCTTCCGTGTGGCCGGCGGCGAACTTCTCCAGGATCAGTTCGCTGTGATACGCGTCCCGGGAATGACGGGTTTGCCTAACATCACCTTCGGGTTTGAGACGATTAGCCCAGAATCTTGCATGGCGCATCCTCCTGAATTCAGTCTAACGCGAGTGTAGAACCCGATATGTCGCGAGGGTAGAGAAAAACAGGACTCGCCACCACGAGGTACTCCTGGCTGAGTAAAGCGCTAGCGCGGCGGCCTAACCCGCCTGCCGCAGCAGCCAGCGCACCGCATTCTGCTGCAGCTTCACATACTCCGGATGCCAAAGGTCACTCAGCATGTGCCCCGGCGACAAATAGCAGATGCGCCCCTTGCCATAGTCATAGCTCCAGCCGCCCTTCGCCGTCGCGCCCTGTTTGCCGAACTCAAGCCCCTCTTCATTCACCGTTTCAAGAAAAACGTGTTTCGGGTCCTTGTCATAGTCCATGTAGTGCTGTTCGTCGGTGATGATAAAGTCGCGCACACCTTGCGCAATCGGGTGCTTCGGATTCGTCACCTTCACCTTAAAGGTGCGGATCGGCGGATGTCCCGTGTAAGCGGCGCCCAACACGTGGCGAAAGTCCGGGTCCGTCAAGCCCACGTGCGTCGTATTGTGCAAGAACAACGCCGCGCCGCCGGAATCGACAAACTGCCGCACAGCTTTGCCCTGCGCCGGCGTCATCCAGAAGGCGGGCTTGGCTTTCACCACCGGCAGCGGTGGATCGAACACCAGCTTTGGCCGCCCCGTGGCCACCCAGGCCGCGTTAGTGCTCTCTTCGTTGCCATAGCCGTCGGGCCAGATCATGCCGTCCCGCAAAACGATCAGCAATTTATAGCCATCGAGCGTCTCGGCATTCAGCAGCGACGTCTCGTCGGTAAAGTCCACCGGCACCCCGGCCTGCTTCGCGATGGTGCGGGTCAGGCCGACGCGTGCGTAGTCCGAATTGTGATACCGATCGCCAATCAAGGCGAAGGCCGTCGCTTTCTTCGCGGCGGCTTTCCAGGGCGTCAGCGCCAAAGCGGTCAGCAGGGAACGGCGGGTGGTCATTTGGGTTTACCTCGACTTGGGGACGTCTACGCTATCGACGCGCCGCGTGTTATCCCGCGAAACGCCAACAATCAGAAACTCGAGTGGCTGCGAGCCAGTATTTTCGAAGCCGTGCGCTTCGTTCAGTTGTATCGGAATCGCATCGCCGGCGCGGATCGGGGCCGTCTCCGTCGCCCGCCCGCTCGTGGCCACGCGCGCCGTGCCGCTGCCCTGCATCACATAGTAGAACTCCGCCACCTCGCGATGCAGATGCGGCCCCGAAGAGGCGCCCGGCGGCAGTACCAAGTGGTCGACATAAGCCCACGGGCCCAGAAACACCGGCGAATCCAGCGCCCGCCGATACTTCGCCGTGCCCTGGCCGCCGTTCAAGTTCGTGATGGAACGCAGCAGCGCCTGGTCCAACCGCATCGTCATAAAAACGGGAATCGGATCGAGCGGCACATCGACGCGCGCATCGCCCAGGTCGAAGGCATCGTAAGTGCCCTTCAGCGCCGAAACATTGATATTCATCCACTGCACCGGTTTGTCGGTGGGGTTGTAGATGGCGTGCGAATGGCCCATGCGGCAAGGTGCGCCCGCCGGACCCTTCAACCGCGACGTCCGTCCATCGATCGTGAACTGCGCCTCGCCATCCAAGATCACAAACATCTCCTCGCACTGGTTATGGAAATGGGCGCCGATGCCGCTCTTCGGCTGAATCACCCCGCGATGCAGAAAGAACAGGTTCGTATCGAGACTATGCGCGTCCAGCAGCGCCAGATAGTCCAGTTGCCCGGCCCCGCCGTGCACGGCCTTCGCGCTCCGGTACTGTGCCGCGTCGGTGTGGACGATGCGGCTGGCCAGCGGCTCGGCCATCAGCGGCAACCAAACGGCGAAGCACAGGTACTTCATCGCCTAAGCCACATCGAACAGCAACACGTTGTAATTCTTATGCGCCAACGTGTTTTCGAGCGTCGGCCATACCTTTTGGTGCACATCGGAGGCTATCCATTTTTGCCGCAACTCCTCGCTTTGATACGTGAGAACGAAGCGGTAGTTCACCCCTGCCGGCGCCTTGCCGGCGAGCGTGCTGCGCAGCTTGATCACCTTCACATCGAGATAGCCGGCGAACTTCATCGCCGCCGGCTGGAAAATGGTCGCAAAGTTTTTCAGCATCTCCGCCTCTTTAGCCGGGTCCACCGTCAGGTCGACATGGAGTTGAATCGGCCGCCCGGCGGGCGCGCCCCAAGCGGCTGCGGCCATCATCGAGCCCAGGCAGTTTCTGCGTTTCAGTAAGTGAGTCATTTTGGCCGCCTCCATCTTACACATTTCGCCGCGCGAGCAAAAGGGCCATTCCGGTTGGCACGCGCTCGTGATAGCATGACGCTGATTGGAGAGGCCACTGATGACTCCTTGTTCCCGACGTAGATTCTTGCAAACCGGGCTCGCCGCGGGCGTAGCCGCCGGAACCGGCATCCTTCCCGTCCGCGCTGCCGCCACGGGCAAAGCCACCGACTGGGTAACGCTCGGCAAAAGCGGCGTCAAAGTCACCCGCCTCGCCTTTGGCACCGGCACCTTCAGCGGCCGCACCCAGCGCGAACTCGGGCAGGACCAGTTCACCCGCCTCGTCCGCCACGCCTACGACCGCGGCATCCGCTTCTTCGAAACCGCCGAAAGCTACGGCGAAATGCACAAGATGCTCGGTGTGGCACTGAAAGGCATTCCCCGCGACACTTACCGGCTCATGTCCAAGGTCACCACGCGCGAAGGAGTAAATCCCCAAGACAAGATCGACGAGTTACGTAAGTTAGCCAATACCGATTACTTCGACGTGATGTTACTCCACTACCAGCACACCGCCACCTGGGCCACCGACACCGTGCGCTGGCAGGACGGGGTTTTAGAAGCCAAGGTGAAGCAAGCCGTCGTCGGCCACGGCGCTTCCGTCCATGGCCTGCCCGCCCTGCGCCAGTTCCCCGGCAATAAGTGGCTCGATATTGCCATGATTCGCGTGAATCACAACGGCACCAAGATGGACGCCGAACAGTACAACACCAACGGCGCGGGCAACGTCCCCGAAGTGCTCACTCACGTGAAGGCCGTCCACACCCAGGGCATGGGCGTCATCAGCATGAAACTCTGCGGCGAAGGCGCCTTCACCAGCCGCGAGGACCGTCAAGCCGCTATGCGCTTCGCCTTCCAAAAAGCCGGCGTCGACAGCGTTACGGTGGGCTACAAGAACACGGCCGAAGTAGACGAAGCGATTGAGAATCTAAATCTGGCCTTGGCTTAGCTCGGGCGCGCCTCACCCGGGCATCTGGCCGGTCCAGCACTTCACTGCGTAGCCGCCTACCTTCACCCGTGTCGCCCGGGATCCGCTCGCTTCCGCTGACACATACAACTCCCCGGGACGCGACACATTTGCTCCCTGTTCAATCACCACCCCTTCCCCGGACCCAACTAACTTCCGGCTCACCAGCCACGCGATCGCCGACCCCGCCGCCGACCCCGTCACCGGATCTTCGGCCCGCGCCGACAACTTACGCGCCAGATACTTCCCACCCCGCTCTGTCTCCTCCGTCAGGAAATAGAAGCCGCGCGCCTTATCGCCTTCCGCCAGGTAATCCGTAACTGCCTTCCAATTGATATTCAACGCCCCCATTGCCCGCCGGCTCTTGAGTAACACCAGTAAGTTCGGCCTGCCGGTAGATACATTCTGAATGGGATGCCGAGTATCGAGGTCACTCACGGGGAGCCCAATTAGCTTCGCAATCACTTCGGGCTCGTGCACTTCCCCGAATTGCGGCTCCGGCTGCACCATCTCTCCGTACATGCCCTCGGCGTCTACGCGGTATTCCACCGGCACCGGACCAATGTTGAGGTCGAGCGCCACCTTGGTCATGCCCTTCCGCCAAAGGCTCATCGCCGTGCCCAGGGTCGGGTGGCCGGCAAAATCGTATTCGGTTACCGGCGTGAAGATCCGCGTGCGCACTCCTTTGGCCGAAGTGCCGAAGACAAAGGTGGTCTCCGAAAGGTTGGTTTCCCGCGCGATCTCGAACATCCGCTCCTTTTCGAGCCCGTGGGCATTAGTGAAGACCGCCAAGGGATTGCCAGTAAAGCGGCGCTTCGTAAAGACGTCCCAATACTCAAAGGCATAAGCCGGGGCGCCGGCTGCGGCGAGCCAAGCGGTCGTACCAAAAGCGGTGCGGCGAGTCATACTCTTTTGTATCAGGCTCGCCCTGTCAGGAGATCCCCAAAAGTTCCCTTACACTGGTGGCTTGAGCGACATCATTGCCAAGTCCCCCCGCCTTCGCCTGGAGGACCTGCTGCCCGCCTACCGCCAAGGCATTTTTCCCATGGGTTATCCCGGCACCCACTGGGTCACTTGGCACCAACCGCCTCAGCGGGGAATCCTGCCCCTCGACGCGGCGCACTTCTCCCAATCCTTAACCCGCACCCTCAAGCAACATCGCTATCGAGTCTCCTTCAACGAAGCCTTCGACGATGTCATGTGCGCTTGCGCCCGCTCTCCCGACGAATGCTGGATCACCGACGCCTTCCGCGCCGCCTATGGCGCTTTGCAAAAACAAGGCCACGCCCATTCGCTCGAAATCTGGGTCGATGGCGCGCTCGCCGGCGGACTTTACGGCGTCCACATCGGCGGCGCCTTCTTCGCCGAAAGTAAATTCCACCGCATGCGCGACATGTCCAAAGTCGCTCTCGCCGAACTCGTCCAACACCTCCGCGCCCGCGACTTCCGCCTGCTCGATGTCCAATACCAAACCGAGCATCTGTCTCAATTTGGCGTCGTCTCCCTGCCGTTACCCGCCTACTCTCAAAAACTAAACGAAGCCATTTCGCTCGACCGTAAATTCCTGTAACCCAATTTCCAAGTCCGCGTCTACCTGTCCCGGAGAGGGAATTTACCAACCGTGAAAAGCTTCAAAATCCTGCTCAGCCTGGCGCTTAGCTCACTTCTGATCGTAGGACCTGCCGCCGCGCAGGCACCCGTTACCGCCGAACAACCCACCGTCGAGACCGCCAAAGACGCGACCAAAGAGGAGAAAGCCAAGTCACCCCGGCCCCTCAAGAACACCGTCGCCGTCATCCTGGCCGGTGCCGCCGCGGGCGCGGGCATCGGCGCCGGTATCAGTAAAAACCGCGAAAAAGGCGCCATTTTCGGCGCCATCGCCGGTGGCATCGCCGCCGTCATCTACGACCGCGTCACCAAAGATAACCCTCCCGGCAAAATCTAACCTCCGGTCCGTAGCGCAGCATAAACGGCCCAGCAGCGGTATCGTGTAAGTGATGCACCGTCTGCTGGGCCTTTTTCTAGTCGCGATCGCTCCAATCGCTGCCGGCGCCGCCGACGTCGTTTTCGAGCAAAGCGACTTCCGTCAGACCACCGGCTGGTCCACCTGGAGCCAGCGCCCAGATTCGCTGCCCCGCACCTTCACCGAGGCTCTCCATAGCCGCGGCGGTCCCGTCTCGCTCGCCGTCAACGGCGATAGCAACCCCGCCGCTCATGGTGGCTGGCAACGCGCGATTCCGGGCATCGTCGCCGGCCGTTGGTATCGCGCCACCGCTTACTACCGTACCGATGCCGTCCCCGCCGAAAACTGGCAAGTGGTCTCCCGGCTCGATTGGCGTCAAGCCAACGGCCAGCGCAGCGGCGAAGTGGACTACCTCGCCTGGGCCCAACGCGACGGCGCCTGGACCCGGCTCACCATCGAAGCCCAAGCCCCCGCCAAAGCCTCCTCGCTCCAATGGCAGTTCTTTCTCGCGAACGCCCCCCAAGGCACCGTCTATTGGGATGACCTGCGCCTCGAAGAGATTCCTGCCCCCGCCCCCCGGCGCGTCAAAGTCTCTACCGTTCGTCAACGTCCCTCACAAACCAAAGACCCCGTCGGCGACTTCCTCGCCACCATCGCCGCCCACGTTCCCGCCGATGCTGACCTCATCCTTCTGCCCGAAGGCATCACCGTCGTCGGCACCGGCAAAGCCTACGCCGACGTCGTGGAAACCATCCCCGGCCCCACTTCCGATCGCCTCGCCAAACTAGCCCGCACCCGCAAAGCCTACGTCGTCGCCGGCCTCTATGAGCGCGAAGGCAAGGTCCTCTACAACACGTCAATCTTGCTCGACCGCCAAGGGAAACTCCTGGGCCGCTACCGCAAAGTGAACCTCCCCGCGGGCGAAGTCGAGGGCGGGCTCACCCCCGGCACCAGCTACCCCGTCTTCCCCACCGACTTCGGCACCGTCGGCATGATGATCTGTTACGATGTCTTCTTCCCCGAACCCGCCCGCGCCATGGCCTCTCAAGGCGCCGATCTCATCCTGCTGCCCATCTGGGGCGGCGACGAAACGCTCGCCAAGGCCCGCGTCATCGAGAACGGCATCTACCTCATCTCCTCCGGCTACGACTATCCCAGCCACATCCTGAACCCCCTCGGCGAGGTCCTCTCCCAAGCCCCCGGAGACCGCACCGTCGCCACCGTCGTCCTCGACCTCGAGAAGCGTTACCCCCAGCAATACCTCGGCGACGTCCGCACCCGGCGCATCAAGGAATCCCGCGTCGACGTACCGTTAAGCTTCCCCGGCCTGCGGCGCTAAACCCGTGCTATGATGCAAAAAGAGACCGCTTTTCGCGGAGAGATGGCTGAGTGGTCTAAAGCAGCGGTTTGCTAAACCGTCGTACTGGTCTAACCGGTACCGAGGGTTCAAATCCCTCTCTCTCCGCCAGATTTTCTTAAGCCAACTTCAGATCGGTCTGACTGAAGGCATTGCCCGTAAACAGTACCGGCAAATCCCGTTGCTTTGCCAACGCGTACGTAAAGCAATCGCCGAAGTTCAATTTGGCCGGATGTTGTCCTCGACCGTAACGATGAATCGCATGGGCGAACCACAAAATCTGCGGCTCTCCAAACTCAACGATTTGAATGCCCACGTCTCGAATTAAGGCGCGTACATCGCCCTCCGCATCGCGACCCAGTTTCGCGCGGAACGCCAACATCGCCTCCCCCACCGCCGCGGCGCTGATCAGTCGAATTCTCGACTCCCCAATCTTCGTCGCCAACTCAGCCGACCCGGGCTCCTGCGTGCCAATGGACACCAAAACCGATGTGTCGATGATCACATCGGCACCCCTTCAGGCCCATAGCCAAGGATTTCGTCTTCTTGCTCTCTGGTCAGCGGCACGCTTGCGCCGGGGGGCAGGTAGGGCCAGACCTTCTGTTCCAGATACCGCAGGATTTGCTCCGCATTCGCAAGGCCGGCTTCATTCTGCAACCGCGCCCGCTCTCGAATCAGGGCTTGTTTCAAGGCTTCGGTCTTTGAAGAAGCACCCAGCGCCGCCACTTCGGCAGCCAATTGTTCCACTTCATGGTTCTTGATGTTCAGCGCCATGGTGTAATTACATCAAAACTACACCACGCGGTCAATTACAAGCCTTTTGGCAAGTCCGCTCCGCCACCTTCGTGAAGCCCCCCGCCACTCGGCCATCCAGGTCCGGCCGGCGAATACTAAAGCTCTCCACCACCGTTTGCCCTCCGCCGGGGCGCTGCTCGATCAACTGCTCTTCCCGCAATTTCAACTCGCCCCCTTGGCTGGCGCGGCCGGGCTGCGCCATCCCATACACAGATACCTGCGTCACCACCGTCCCGTCCGCGCGCTTCTCGGCGTTCGACACCTTCTGCCCAGAAAGCTGCATCCGCCCGTCGATGGTGGCCGCCTGATACTCGGCCACCTGCTCGATCACCTTGCCGTTCTCCTCCCGGCGCTCGATGCTCTGGCGTGCCGCTTCGCGGAAGCTCCCGTTCGAATCTTTGCGGAAGGTCTTCACTTCTTCCTGGCTCGCTTTGCCCATCATCGTACCGCTCCGTTCGAGCTTCTCCACCACCTCCAGGCCCCCATTGAAGGATCCGCGCTGAACTACAGTCGTTTCTTCCACTTGCGTGGCCGTCTGGCGGCGTTCGCTCACCCGCTTTTCCGCCAGATTCAGCTGCCCGTTCAGATCACCGCGGTAGACGCTGGTCTCCGTCGTCACGGAGCCGTCGGCGTTCTTGCGCACTTCAATCCGCACCTTCTCCGGCTGCCCGTCCATCCTGCGAATCGTGCGCTCCATCACCTTGCGGCCCCCGCCATCTTCCACCACGCGCTCTTCCACCTGGTCCGGATTCTGGTTCGGCGCCAAAGTCTTGCGGCCATTCACGTCGTAAGTGTAGTCCTGGAAGGCGAATAGTACGAGGATAGCGATCATCCCCCTATCCTAAGGCTCGATTGCCCGGGCGGCAATAGGAGAAAGACCCTATAATTAAGGGGCATGAAGCGGTTCTATATCGAAACTTTCGGCTGCCAGATGAACGCCCATGACTCGGAAAAAGTCATCGGCACCCTGGTCGGGCGCGGCTACGAACAGGTGGCGACGCCGGAAGCGGCTGAACTGATCATGTACAACACCTGCTCGATCCGCGACAAAGCGGAGCAGAAAGTCTTCGCCCGCCTCCAGGAGTTCAAGCGCCACCACGCCGGCAAAACCTTCGCCGTCCTCGGCTGCGTCGCCCAGCAGGAAGGCGAAAAGATCTTCGAGAAAGCCCCCCACGTCAGCATGGTGGTCGGCTCCGCCAGCTATAACCGCCTGCCCGAGTTACTCGTCCAGATCGAGCGCGGCGACAAGCGCGTTACTGGCTTAAGCCTCGATACCGAAGATACCTTCGAGACGCCCCTCACCCGCCGCGACAATCCGCACAAAGCCTACATCACCATCATCGAAGGCTGCGACAAGAGCTGCGCTTACTGCGTTGTACCTTTTACCCGCGGACCCGAGCGTAGCCGCACTCTGGAGTCGGTCCTGCGCGAGGCACGGGAGTTAGTGCAGATGGGTTACACCGAAATCCAGTTACTCGGCCAGAACGTAAATAGCTTTCGTGACCCGGCCATTCCGGGCAGTGAATTAGGCCACGATTTCGCTTACTTACTCCGCCGCATCGGCGAAGTGCCCGGCTTACGCCGCGTCCGCTTTACCACCTCGCATCCGCGGGACTTTGTCAAAGATATCGTCGACGCCATCGACGAAAATCCCGTCCTTTGCAATCACATCCACTTACCCGTCCAGTCCGGGTCCACTGCGGTACTCAGCCGCATGCAGCGTCTTTATACCCGCGACGAGTATCTGCGCCGTCTTCAATGGATGCACAGCGCCAAGCGCGAAATCGCCATCACCTCTGACCTCATCGTCGGCTTCCCGGGTGAGACCGAAGCCGAATTCGCAGAGACGATGAGCTTACTCGACCATGCTCGCTACGAGAGCATGTATATCTTCAAATACTCCCGCCGGCCCAATACTCCCGCCTTGCAGTACGAAGATCACATCACCGAAGAAGAAAAAACCCGTCGCTTCCTCTTACTCCAGGAAAAACAACGCGCCATGCAGATTCGCCAGAACGCCGAGTTACTCAACCGCGTCGAAGAAGTCCTCGTCGAAGGCTGGAACCTCGCCACCAACCAGTGGATCGGCAAGACCTCCCAAAACCGGACCCTCAATTTCCTCCACCCCCAAGGGCGAGAGGCGAACTTACTCGGCCAATACGCCCAAGCCCGCGTCACTCGCACCGGCCCCAGCTCCATGGGCGGCGAGGCCGCCTAATCCATCGGGCCGTGCACCCTCTTACGGAGTCCGAATCCGGTCCGCCATCTCCGGAGCAATCGCCCGAAAATGCTTCAGATTCCACGTGTAAATCACTTCCGCCCCACTCTTCGCCGCACACCGTAAGAGCAACGCATCGTAGATCCGCCCTCCCGTAAATCCTCGCTCGCGCCGAATTCTTCGGCTTCCTCGCTCTTGATGCTCAATGCATTTCTCTCCTA
>Ga0105046_10007359_pt1 | contig 17350 bp, 11 predicted proteins | sample MAT03_FD_78385 | JGI IMG/M metagenome (GOLD analysis project Ga0105046, IMG submission 78385) | Freshwater microbial communities from Lake Fryxell liftoff mats and glacier meltwater in Antarctica - MAT-03 (megahit assembly) | ecosystem: Environmental > Aquatic > Freshwater > Ice > Liftoff...
AAGTCGACCCTGCTCTCACGGTGATTCTGGGCACGCCTTGGCCACAGGGCGAAGCGAGGGCAGTCGGCGCGGCGGGCGCGGCAGATGAATCGCGATCCACGCCCCTAAGTAACGCCCTCGTGGTGTTGCGCGGGGGGAAAGTGGCCCATGTCTATCGCAAACAGCTACTGCCAACGTATGACGTTTTCGATGAAGATCGGTACTTCGAGCCCGGCCACGAATCGCTGATCGTGCCGATTACGCTGTGCGGCAAGGCCAACGCACTGAGCCCGGGAGTGGCCCATATCGGCCTGACAGTGTGTGAAGATCTATGGCATGGTCAGGATGCTGGTGCGGCCTGGCGATATGCCGCCGTTGCCAGCCCGCTTGGGCAGTTGCTCACTCAAGCCAGTAGGCAGGGAATCGTGCTCGATGCCATCGTGAACGCCTCTGCAAGCCCGTTTGCACTGGGCAAATCGATGAAGCAGTACGAGATCGTTCAGCGCGCCGCGCGCGAGGGCGGGGTGAGTGTGGCATGTGTGAATCAGCTCGGCGGCAACGATGAGCTGATCTTCGCCGGCGATGCATTCGCGATCGATGGCAGGGGTGCGCTGCTTGGGCAGTCGCAGCGATTCTCTGGAGAGATGCTCCTCGTCGACTGTCCAGTTGCGGGCAGCTCGGCCAGCGAAAGTGTGAGCGCTGTCCGCTCCGTCGCGTCGGGTCAGGATTCTGTCGCCGCTCTCTTCTCTGCACTGCGGCTCGGCATCGCTGACTATTGCCGCAAGACAGGTTTTGCCTCAATGTTGCTGGGGCTGTCTGGTGGTATTGACTCAGCGGTGTGCGCGGTTCTTGCCGCAGCGGCAGTGGCTGACCCTGCCCGCGTGCTGGGTGTGAGCATGCCGAGTCGGTATTCATCTGATGGCTCGCGCACCGATGCTGCGGAGCTTGCCCATCGGCTGGGCATCGGCTATCGAACTATCGAGATCGAGCACCCGTTCGTGGCGTTGTTGGATGTGCTTGCGCCGGCTCTTGCCGGAACGGAGCCGGATGTAACCGAAGAGAACTTGCAATCTCGCGCCCGGGGCACGATTCTGATGGCCCTCTCAAACAAGTTCAACCACTTGCTGCTGACGACGGGCAACAAAAGCGAGCTGGCAGTGGGTTACTGCACGCTGTATGGCGATATGAACGGGGGATTGGCAGTTTTGAGCGATGTGAGCAAGCTGCGGGTGTATGAGCTTGCCCGTTACATGAACGCCAACTGGCAAGAGCTTGGTTGCCTTGCACTCGCTGGCCCACCAATACCTGAAAGCACGATTGCAAAGCCGCCATCGGCAGAGTTGCGCCCGAACCAGACTGACCAGGACTCGCTGCCGCCATATGAAGTGCTTGATGAAATCATCGACCGCTACGTTGAGCGGCGGCAGTCCGTCAGCTCGATTTGTGCAGAGGCCGGCTTGCCGCGGGTTGTCGTGCAGCGGATTTGCCAGATGATTGATCGAGCGGAGTTCAAGCGAAAGCAGTCGCCGGTTGGTTTGAAGGTGACACCAGTCGCCTTTGGCTCGGGGCGGCGGGTACCGATTGTGCAGCGATGGAGTAGCCCGTGACGACTCCGAGCGAGCTGGGCGAAGTGCTCAGCAGGTACGCCGCAGCCCATGGTGGCGAGCTGGCGTGGGCACTTGAGTATTCCAGTAAAACTCGATTTCAAGTGCTGGTAAGGGTGTTTGCGCCCGACCGCGTTCGCTTGCCTCGGCCCGGCAATTGGCAGGAAAACTCGTTGGGCACCCCCAGCTCCGAACTCACCTTTCGCACTGATGCCGAATACTTCTACCCGGCGAGCATGGTGAAGGTGCCTGTTGCGATGGCTGCAATGCGCTCGATCAAGGAGTTGGCAAGCGAAGCTGGGGCCGAAATCACGCCTGACACGCCGTTTCGGCTCTTTGATCGAGCGGGTAAGTACGTGAGCCCGTCGGGGAGCCGGGTCGAGGGTGAGCTAGCCAGCGATGCGCCGGGAGCTGCCGTCTGGCAGCCCGGCCACGATTGCTTCAGCGGCTTTGGTGATGATGTTGAGCGATCACTCATCATCTCGGACAACCCGGCAAGCAATCGCTTGCACGAGCTGGCAGGCGCACGGCGCTTGGCCGCGCTGGCTCAACAGGGCATCATAATCAACCATCGCCTGAGCGACTTTCGGCCAACGGAGTTGCAACGTGAGTTTTTGGGCGTTGAGTTTTTGAGGCGCGAAACAAGTGGCCCGAACGATCAAGTGCTGCTGGCCGTTCCCCCGCATACTGGCGAGCTGCCAAGGTCTGCAGCCGATCAGACCGTTGGCCTGCGAGTCGGCCGGGCGTATATCGACCCGCTGACCGGCGAGCGGGTTGACGGGCCCTTTGACTTCGCGCTGAAAAACCGATGCACGCTGCGAGATCTCCTGACGAGCATTGAGCATGCATCACTGCTTGCCGCTGCCCCGAATGCAAGCGACTGGTCGGCGATCATTGCGCAGAGCATGGCAGCAAGTTCTCATCTTGGCCGGCGCCTTCGGTTCGATCAGCGGCTTTTCCCGGCAGAGCACTACAAGTGGATCGGCAGCGAGATCGGCGCCCACCTAGCGACTTACTTTAATAAGGTCGGGAGAGCGTACGGATTCTCAACCGAAGCAGCGGTGTTTGTGCCCAAGGAGAGCTCGCTTCCGATTGTTTCGCTTGCCGCCACGATGTTGACGTGTGACGGTGGCGTACTCAACGCCGATGAATATGAGTATGACCGGGCGGATGCGGTCTTCACTCAGCTCGGCCGGTGTGTCGCTGCGCACTTATGGGCATGAAGGTGACGAGCGTTGGCGTGACCATCGCGATGCAACCTCCGATGCGAAAGCGGGCGTGACGTGACGGCGGGTGCGCAACAGCGCAAGAAAATGCTACAAGCTGATCTCGTCTCGCGCTGGGCATCACCCCGCTGAAAGAGACCATGGCCTGCGTGAGCACGGTGTGGAGTACAGGCGTGTCTAGCGCGGCAAGATCGACAGTCGGCCAGCAGAGTGACCCATCGGCGCTAATGGTCGCTCGCTTGCGCATTTGTCTGGCCTGGCGGCCGATCATGCGGTGCAACTGGCGCTGAAGCGCGGCGAACTCAACGAGACGATCCATCGGTTGTGTATTGAGCTTGCCGAGCGCGGCCATGAGAACGTGCCGCGTATAAGTGCGGGCGGCATCGATGTTGGCGTTGGTCGCGTCGATGCAAAAACTGAGGTTGCACGCTTCGCAGAGTTCCTCGCTCTCGATGCGTGTGGTGGCAAGCATGGGCCGAGCCAGATAGATTAATGGCGTGCCCGTACTCAACTGGCGCAGTGGCAGCATGCCGCGCAGGCCTCGAGTTGAAGCCCCGCGCAGCAATGCCAGCAGCACACTCTCGGCCTGATCATTTTTGGTGTGACCAGTCAATACAACATCGAACTGAGATTCAACGGCGATGGTTGCAAGCGCATCGTACCGGCAGCGGCGTGCGTTTGCCTCCTGGTTTCCGGCCAGCTGCCGCACCGCAACTGAGCGCATCTCGCACGGGCCAAGCCCCGCCGCCTCGCTTAGCGAACTGGTTGCCCGCGCATCCTGCTCGCACTCCTGGGGCGACCGCAGATCATGCACGATGTGGGCTACGCCGGGCCGGTGGTGACGTGAGGAAAGCGTGCCCAGTGCCAGCACAAGCGCTGAGGAATCCGCGCCGCCGGAGCATGCAATCAGTGGCCGCGGCGGCCGTCCCAAGCGCACCGCAAGGCGATCAGAAGTACTGTACCACGCGGTCAGGATCTCGCGCACCGTGCGATGAGACTTTGCAGGCAGCACAATGGCGGGTGAGGGGGCGATGGGTGAGGCGGGAGGGGTGAGGCTGGAGGGGTGAGGGGGGACGAGAGGGCAAGATTAGAGTGGCTGCGGGTCGGGTAGCAAAAAAGATAGAGGCCGCACCAAGTGGTGCGGCCTCTGTGGAGGAGAAAAGTTACGCGTCAACTCGATGAGACGGTTGACTTAGCAGCCAGCGCCAAAGGAGTTCAGGAAGGCGGAGAAGTCGTTGCCATCCACGCTGCCATCCGCTGGCGGGTTGCCATCACCACCGACGATGTCAGCGATGACATCGCCAGCACCGAAGGCATTGAGGAACGCCGAGAAGTCATTACCATCGACGCTGCCATCGGCTGGCGGGTTGCCATCGCCGCCGACGAGGTCAGCAAGGCAAACCGGAGCTGGCACTGGCGTGGGGATGCTGGCCGAGGCGGTCAGCGTCTGGCCGGTTGGCGTGGTCATCGTCAATGTGCCATTGGTCAGCGGGGCCTGGTTTGAAGTAAACCAGAACGTGTACATGTTGCCATAACGAATGGCGTTGCCCTTGGTAGCAACCGTTGGCTTGTACCAATTCACCGTAGCAGGCGCGGTCGGCATGGCGTAAACCAACGACTGGCTGTCCGGCTGAGCATTGGTCCAAGCGGCGGTGTCGAAAGCCGGATCGTTAATCCGCGGCTGGCGGAAGCTGACGCCCGAGAGCGTGCTGCCACCGGTCGGGATGGAGATCGATGCCACGCCACCATCATGGTCCACGTTCAGCACGTTGTACTCGTAGCGGTACGAGCCGTTGCCGTTGTCCACGACGCGGCTGGCCACATAGACGGAGCCATCTACTGTCGGCGTGGCCAACTGCTGCTGATCGCCCCACGCGAACATGACCGGCCCGAACGTGTGGCGGCCCGCGAACGAGAACTGGCTGACACTTGGTGTGCCGGTCGAGTAAGTCGAGCTGAACGCACGGAACGCAAAGTTGTTGAGCTTATTTACATCACCGTTGACGACGTAATACGACTCAAGGTACATTCGTCCGGAAGCACCCAAGGCCGTTGTGGCGACATCGCCGCGCGCAAACGTTGCCAGCTTGTTGCCCTGTGCGGTACCGCCGCCGGTGTAGTTTCGGGATGCGTTGTTGGCACCGGTAGTGGCGAGAACATCAGTGTCACCTGCACCGCCGCTGTTGACGTTGTCGAGAAAGCTGCTGCGTAGTGCGAAGCCGGGGGCCGCTGCGGAGCCACGAGCAGAAATCTCAGAACGAGGGCCTATGTAGAAGCGGTCGGAGTTGTGACCGGCGTTGTAAGTGTCGGCGCAGTTCGCGCCAAGTTGGTTGTCATTTGGCGAGCCGCCGGGGCAGCTACCGGCGCCGCAGGCATCCTGGCCGTTCGCGCCAGCGATTGCGCCTTGCGAAGAGGATGCGGCGAACCAGCCGTGCTTTGTCCACGATGCGGCGAGCTGCTCAAGGCGACCGGCGGCATTCAGCCGATAAACGTTTGTGTTGATGTACGGGTGCTTGGCGCCACTTACCTCGCCACCTTCGAACGGCGCGTACCAGTCAGCCAGAATGTATGGTGCGGAGTTGGTGGGCTGAACGTTGCATGAGGTCGTGGAAACGGAGATTGCCATATCGGTTGCGGAAACACCTGTTCCGCTGGTGAAAATGGAGAAGGCCTTTGAGCCGCCGGTGGTTGCGGCTACCGCTGAGACGGAGATGTCAATTCCGGCCATGAAGGGGGTTGGAGCGCGCGGGACGCTAATAACCGAAAGCGCGGCGCCGGCCATCATCGCCACGGTTGCGGCACCGAAGAGCACGGGTTTGACGAAGTTCTTTGTTTTTGCAGCGTTATTTGTTTGCGAAACCATCTTTACACGAGCTCCTTTATCTAGACTTCGAGTCAAAACACTTGGGCAACGGGTGGCAAGAACCGGATTACGCCGCACAGACGCGTTCAAAATTCTGGATAGCGTTCGTTGAGTGAACCTCAGGGCGACGGCGGGGAGATGTTCACACTGAACATACCACGCAACCCCAAACTCACAAGGCGAATCTGAAACTTCCATCACCATTCGGACCGGCTGAGCTCAGCCGAACGTCCGGGAATGGAAGCCCTTTCACAAAACAAAGACGCGGGCGGCGAAATCGGTCCTTTAACAACAATGGGCTGTTATCCCCGACAGAACGCCGGGGGGATGTAATCTGTTCCGATTTTGGTCTATTCGGGTTGCACATACAAAGGAAAAACCGGGGAAACCATTTTTTGGATATGCTTAGAATATGCGTACAGACTTCTCCGTTCGGCTCTCCAATCATCCACTATGTTCAGAACGTTGACAAAGTTTGCCGCGCTCTCATTTGCCTTCGGCGCCGGATGCGCTTCATCACCCACGACCGATGTTAAACCTGCAATCGTCAAGGAGATGCAGCCGGGCGGATTCGTCATTGAACTGCAGGTGACGCTCACAAACCCAAATACTGAGCCGCTGCCGCTTCGCGAGGTTGAGTACACGGTTGAACTGCCGGGTATCTCCGGAGCCGTTTTCCGCGGCGTTCGCTCTGCCGAGGGCACGCTGCCAGCTGGCGGAACGCACACGCTGCTGCTTCCCGCAAGTTTTGCGACAAACTCTAACGTCATCGGCGAAAGCTACCGCATCTCCGGTTCCGTTGGCTACCTCTCCCCCGGGCAGGTAGCCGCAGTGCTCTACGATTATCGAGTGGTGCGGCCCAGCGTGTCCTTCACTTCAGCGGGCACGGTGCAGACGGGCGATGTTCGCTCAGCAACAGGAACGGGCGGCAAGCTGCCATGAGCATGGAGGGTGTGAACCTAAACGCGAATCGCTTGGTTGGCCAGAAGCTGGCCGTCGCGGTAACGATGGGCGATCAGCTTGGTATTGGCCCGGAAATCACTGTTAAAGCGCTCACAACCTGGGTAGGCCGGCATGAGTGCGATGTGTATATTCATGGAGGTGAAGAAGTTTTGCTCGCCGCGGCGAACGCGGCCGGAGTTTCACCATTTTGGCTCAAAGCTACCCATGTCGGGGGTAGTGACCGAAATGCGGTTGGATGCTATTCGGTGGTTGGAGGCATGGTTTTGGGGGCTCCATCGTCAGAACTCAACGATGCGCGGCAGCAAATCGAGGCTAATGCCGGCGAACGGTCGTTTGCGGCGGTACTGGGGGCGATCGAGCAGGCCAAGGCAGGGCTGGTGCAGGCAATCGTTACGGGACCCATCAGCAAGCTGGGCTGGGCCTTGGCAGGCCACAGTGAGTATCCAGGCCACACCGAGCTGCTTGGGGAACACCTTGGCCGGGGACGCGCTGATGAGACGGTAATGTTCTTTTCCGGCCCGCGTATCAAACTGGTGTTGGCCACGGTGCATGTGCCTCTGGCCGATGTGCCGCGGATCTTGACAACCGAACGCATCGTGCGCGCGGCGGAGCTGGGCGTGCAGGCGTGCCGCGCACAAGGTGTTGCCCACGTGCGAGTGGCCGTGTGTGGATTGAACCCCCACGCGGGTGAGGAGGGGTTGCTGGGCGAGGAGGATGCACGGGTGATTGCGCCGGCGGTAGTGCTGCTGCGGGCCCGGGGCGTCGACGCGTTCGGTCCGCTCTCGGCAGACTCGGTTTTTCTTAAGGCGGCCGGGCTGGCAAAAGCTGGTAGGGATGCGGGGTGCTTTGACCTTTTTGTGGCGATGTACCACGATCAGGGATTGATCCCCGTCAAGCTGCTTGATCGGGAACTCTCGGTGAATGTAACCCTCGGCTTGCGCGATGGTGTGGTGCGGACAAGCCCGGCGCACGGCACGGCGAGGGACATTGCAGGCAAGAACATTGCCGATCCGGGTTCGATGCTGGCAGCGCTGGATTTGGCATTGGCGCTTGCTAAGCAGCAGCGAGCACTGCGCCTGGCGTAAGCATTGCGGGCGCAGCTGTGTTGGCGGCGCAAGATAAGGGCGTTCGAAGTTGTTCGACGATTTGCTCAGCGAGCCACTGATGGCTGAAAGAGCGGCGTACGCGCGCGGCGATGGCCTGCGATACGTTTGTGCGAAGCGATGGGCTGCCAAGGATCATCTGCAAGCTTCTTTCAAGTTCCGCCTTGCTGGCAAAGGTGGTGAGTGACCAGTCGCCAAGCATCTCTGCGCCATCGGCGCGAAGATTGCCTGCCTTCGCGCGCCATACCGAGGTTGCTCTATCCGGTCGCAGGTGGAACATCGCCGGCTGGTGAAAGTTCAGATCGGTGCCGAGGCGCTGGCAGTGCGCGGCGAATGCGAGCGTCAGCGGGTGATCGGCAATGTGGAGCCAGAGTCGCCCGCGATCGGGAAGCAGCTCGGTTGCGGTCGGTGCCGCTGCTTGCTGCGTCAGCATCAGATTGATATGCTGCTCAAGTGCGAGGAAGTCATCGCGCTTTCGATACACCAGTGGCACACCGCCGGCGCAGGCACACTCCATGACGCGCTGGTGTAGCCACGTACCGACAGATGCGTGGAGATGCACGCCAGCGTTAGCGTAGGACTCGGCCAGCGGGCGGCCGTGATGGAGCGGGCCCGCAGCGAAGTTGCAAAGTGTCGGATGAGTGTGCCAGCCCTGACCGTAGATGCGAAGCGAGAGCCCGTGCTCTGTGGTGAGCTGCGCGGCCCAATCGAGCATGCGGTGCCGCAGCATGCGTTCGAGCATTGGCCAGGCAACCATGCATTGAAGCTTGTCCACAATCCCCGGGCGGTCGCTCAGTGCGTGTTCGGTTACTACTTGCTGGACAATGCGGCACGCAGCGACTGAGAGGGGGCGAAACTGGCATTCACTCATGGCGACATGCAGTAACGAGAAGATGCGGGGTATCGCCCGAGCAAGTGGCAAGTCGCCATGGCCGGTCGCATCGACAACAAGGCGCTGGCACAGCTGCGCAGGTGTTTCACTTTGGTGCGAGACGTAAGCGACATCACAGAAATGCTCGCTTCGCGACGCTCGCGCCAGCGGCTGAAACTTGACCGGATTGACGAGCACGGGACAGGCGATGAGCCGTTCGGCGGGAAAGCCGTATTGCTCAAACAGCTGCGGATAGAGGTGCCCGGCGATGATGTCGCCCTTGGCGACGAATCGTGAGGCATCCGGGTCAAAGAGGTGCCCCATGGCATCTTGAATCCATGTGACGACCGGCGTATGCGGAGAGACAAAGTCACCCGCCATTCGCATAAAGTTGATGCGCACAATGGCATCTGGCTGCAATCGCTTCTGGGCACGAAGCAGAGCCAGCGGCGCGTTGTTGGAGAAGTCGTCGCGCTCGATGAGCAGCGTGGCCTCATGTCCGGCCGCAACGAACCCTTGCACGAGGTCAAGTGCGGCGTGCTTCATGAAAGTCGAGAAGCGAGCGGTCACCACGAGCAATCGCATCGGTCGATCAGAGGCCGTGCCAGCTCGCGCCGTGTACGGCACCACGTTTGGCGGCGCGGCGGCATCGGCGTATCCGTTGCAGCCCAAAACGCGCGCAAGTCTGGCAGTTTCGACTTGCTGACATGCAATGGCATCGTGAATCACGCCTGCAAGCGCGTGAGCCATGTCTGGCTGAAGCTCACTCGCCGCCGCCCAATCGCACCGGGAGAGCAGGCCATCGAGCTGCACATCATCGTGCTCTGCGAGCCAGTGTGCCAAGTTTTTTACCGCGTCGGCTCCGCACCAAAGCTGTAACTGCCCCGCGGTTGCGTCCAGCACGCTGCCCTGCGCGCTGCCAGGTGAGTCGAGCAGCGCGAGCTCAGCCGCCGCCTGCTCTGGGGAGGCACAATGCGGCACAATGACGTGAACGCGCCTGCGATAACCCGGCCCCCAGCGTGGCGGGAGGGGGTTCGGCAACGCAGCAGCCGCAGCGAGCACGGGATAGGTCGGTGTACACAGATATGCCCAGCTTGTGCTTCGCGTAAGTGCGCCGATGTCTGCCGCGGCGGCCCCCACGATTCCGAGGGGCCGCAGCTCAAATGTTGCTGGCTTCCATCGCCAAGTCTGCCCCGGAGCCCCCACATACTCGCCTTCGCCAGCTAACTGGGCCGCGATCTCCGCTACGGCTGCTCCATTGAGTTCCGGCATTGCAGCAGCCAGCTTGGCGATGCGGGCGGCTAGCGCAAACTGATCGGGCAAGAGGAGTTTGTTGTCGCACTGTTGCGCTGCGGCGCGAAGCTGACTGGTGATCGGTGATGGCGCAAGCGGGGCGATGACAGCTTGTGCGGGTCGGCCCAGGCCAAGTCGGATGAGGCATGCGGCGGCGTGGTGCCGCAGTTCGCTATCGGCCGGGGATTGCCGCAGCAGGGCAAGCAGGCCAGGAAGCGCAGCATCTGCGCTGCCGCGCCGCGCGAGCGCGACCAGCTCGGTGCGACTTGGGGAAGCGGCATCAGTGCGGAGGAGGGCGGGCGGTGTCTGCGGCGTCGGGCTGTGCATGAAAATCGCTTGGAAACAGGGGTCCACGCGACATGAAACAAATGGGTTTGCCGGGGGAAGAGGGAGTATCGGAGCAATGGATGCAGCGGGAGGCAACGCCGGGGGCTGGGCGAATACCCCACGCGCGAGCGCCCGCAAGTTAATGTACCGCCGCGGCTGTCAGCAGCCGGCGGCTCAGGTCGATACCAGTGGGATGAACGACCGTGGCTCACGGCCTAGCCCGATTTCACGCGCGGCCCGCAAGATCGTGACAGTGGAGGATCTACTGGCCAAGCGCGCTCAGTGCCGCGAGATGGGCCTGCGGCTGGTTCATTGTCATGGGTGCTTCGACATTGTGCATCCGGGGCACATCAGGCACCTCAAACAAGCGAGGGCGCAGGGAGATTTGCTGCTGGTCTCGCTGACGAGCGATGAAGCGTTCAGCAAGCGCGGCGGCCGGCCACTGATTGCCGAGCATCTTCGGGCGGAGAATCTGGCTGAGATGGACTGCGTAGACCTGGTGCTGATTGACCGGCACCCCACCGCAGCGGACTTGCTGCGGGCGGTATCACCTGATGTCTATGTCAAAGGTCAGGAGTATGAGGCCAACGCCGACCCGAGGTTCGCTCTGGAGCGGAGAATCGTCGAGCAGGGGGGTGGCCGGGTGGTCTTTACTGCGGGTGATGTGGTTTTCTCATCAACCGCTCTGATTGGTGCGATGGAGCGTGCTGCCTCGCCGTTTCATGCACGAATGTCGCTGCTCGCGGCTGATGGTCGGTGCGAAACAGGTGTGCTCACGCGGCTGGTCGATCAATTTCGCCAAAAGCGAGTCGTCGTCATCGGTGAGAGCATCATCGATACCTACGTGCATTGCGATCAGCCCGAGGTCGCCAGCGAATCGCCGGTGATGACGCTGCGGCCAGTCGGTGAGACGAGCTACGACGGTGGCGCGGCAGTGGTCGCTCGACATCTGCGGCAACTGGGAGCCAGTGTTGAACTCGTAACCGGATTGGGTGAGCGCCAGGATGCTGAGAATCTCCGTCAGCGCTTAGTGGCGGAGGGAATCGGCATTGAGGCGGTCAGTATTGGCGGTGCGCAGGCGGAAAAGCGGCGATTTCTCATCGGCGTGCAAAAAGTGATGAAGCTCAACTGCCTGCGGCCAATCGTGCTCGATGCGCATCAGCAAGATGAGCTGATCGGCCACGCTGTGGAGCGATGCAAATCAGGTGCTGATGCGGTGATCATCGCCGATTTTGGTAACGGCCTGCTCACTGGGCAATTGGTGCGGCGGCTATGCCGCGCACTGCGGCCGCTGACCGAGGTTCTGGTTGGAGATGTGTCCGGCAAGCGTGGCAACCTGGCGATGTTCGAGGGTGCAGATCTGCTGACGCCCGGCGAACATGAGGCACGCGATGCCCTGCGCTGCTATGACGCCGGGCTGACCGCGCTGGCCTGGAAGTTACTTTCAGCTACTGCCTCCAAAGCCGCGATCATGAAACTTGGCCCGGAAGGGTGCATGAGTGTGCGGCCTGTTGCTACCACTGATTCAAAGACCACCGACGACAACGGCGAGTTCCTCTCGCGCCTGCGTTCAGAGCACATTCCGCCAATGGGCGGTCCTGCGCTCGATGCGCTTGGCTGCGGTGATGCCATGCTCGCGACGGCCACGCTCGCACTCACTGCTGGCGGAGATGAGCTGCAGGGTGCTGTGCTCGGCTCCATGGCTGCGGCCGTGCACGCAGGGCGAATCGGCAATCCGCCAATCAGCTCTTCAGACTTGATGCTCGCGATCAACTCGTTCCAGCCGCCGCGGCTATCGATGGTCGGGAGTACCGGCATCGAACCGTTGCAGGTCAAACGTGCGGGCTAGTCGCGTATCGCAGCCGTGCTGAGCTACATCATTCCAACCCGTGATCGCCTTGACACGCTAGCCGCCACACTCGGGCAGATTGCGCGCCTTCATACCAGTGCTGCAGCGCGCGCCCTGCCATGCGAGGTGATCGTGGCCGACAACGCATCAGCCCAGCCGGTGAGGCAAGCATGGTGCGATCAGATCGTGGCGGAGGCGACGGGGCATTCTCCACAGCGAGCCAGCGTGCCTGTGCGCGTGCTGGCCCTACCTGGCAACATTGGTGCAGCAGCGCGAAATGCCGCCGCCGACCTTGCCGATCAACAGTCGCGATGGCTCTTCATGCTCGATGACGATTCAGCGCCGATTGACTTGAACTTCGTTGAAGCAATCCTGGCCGCTGAGCAGCGAAGCGATGTGGGCGCGATTGCCGCGGAGATATGGCTTGGCGATGTGGTTGATGCCACCTTGCGGCTACACGAATCTGGTGGTCTGCCGGAGGTTGGCATTGGCTGCGGTCTGCTGGTGCGGCGTGATGCGTTTTGTGGGCTGGGCGGCTACGATCACGCGTTTGGTTACTATGTCGAGGAGACCGACTTCGCCGCGCGACTGATCGCTGCCGGGTTGCGGACGGTGCTTGATCGCAGGGTGCAGGTGCTGCATCGCAAAGTCGCAACTGGGCGTGACATGAACCTGATTGTGTCGCGGCTGGTGAGGAACAATCTTTGGGTAACCTTGCGATACGCGCCGAGGTTGGAGCAGCTGCCGCGGATTACAGAAACTCTCTGGCGATACGGAAGAATCGCGCACAAAACCGCCGCGAGGGCTGGATACCTGAGTGGCGTGCGGGAGGCGATGGCAACTTGGGCAAACCAGCCGGTTCGGACAATGAGCGCCGCACACTGGGACCGCCTTTGCGGCGTTGCCGCAGTTCGTGAAAAGCTCGCGTTACTCCGTGGAGGGACTGGATTGTGCCGCGGCAGCGTGGAGCTGCTGATGCCCGGAAAGCACGCGTGGGCGGTACGGCGCGGCGTAAAGCTTTCAGGGGCGATGGTTGTCAGGTCCGGCGAAGGTGAGATTGCAATGGTGGCGAATCTCTCGCCGGGGCCAGCGTGGGATGCCGTGCACTTCTGTGCGCGAAATGGCCAAGCGGTCACCGAACCATTTGACTCCCAGAACCCTGTGGCGAGCGCGAGCGAATGGAATGGGGGCGAGGGCGGTGTGGAGCCAAGCGATGGCAAGCGTGCAGGACAACCAAGGCGAGCGGCGTGACGGAACGGTGGCCCACCCTGACCTCTATCCGTGGTTTGTGCTGGCGGGGGTAATCGATACTCTGGTAACGTGGACGGTGCTGCGGGCCGGTGGCTGGGAAGTGAACGTGATCGCGCAGCTCGCTATTGAGCTGGCAGGGCATTGGGGGCTGATCGGCCTGAAGGTTCTCAGCATTGTTGTGTTTCTGGTGGTTTGCGAGGCCATCACGGCGAGGCGGGCGCAGGCCGGGCGGCGGCTGGCGGTTGTCGCGGTGGGGTTGGCAGCGTTTCCGCCGGTGGTGGGGCTGGTGCAGCTCGCCGCGGCTGGCGGCTTATTGGCGGCGAGGGCCTAAGGAAAACTGAAAAAAGATATGGTCTCGCCGCGGATGGACGCGGTGGGTGGGTAAAGAATGGCTCTATGAGTCAGATGAGCCAATCACGACCGCGCATATTGACAGGTGACACGCCGACGCACACAGGGCTGCATCTGGGGCACTGGGTTGGCTCGCTGGAGAATCGGGTTAAGCTGCAGACGGAGTACGACTGCTTCTTTCTGCTCGCCAACATGCACGCGTACACCACGCTGGCGGAGGAGCCAGAGCGCATTCGCCAGAACACACTTGGCATTCTTAAGGATTGGCTTGCGGCTGGGATTGACCCTGAGCAGAGCACGATTGTGCTGCAGACCGAGATTCCGGCGATTGCTGAGCTGAGCTGGTTCCTGGCGATGCTGCTGCCATTTAACCGGGTGATGAACAATCCAACGATTCGCACGGAGATTGAGACGAAGCAGCTTGGCGATACCTACAGCTTTGGCTTCCCCATGTACGCCGTCGGGCAGTGTGCCGACATTCTGGCCTTTCGGCCGGAGCTCGTGCCAGTGGGAGAGGATCAGGAAGCGCACATTGAGCTGTGCCGCGCTGCAGCGGGCAAGTTCAACCAGGTGTACTGCAAGGTTGGCAATCGCGTGCCCCCCGAGGATCACGTCAAGGCCGGTGGCGTCTTCCCGGTGCCGAAGGCCAAGATCGGTCGCGTGGCCCGTCTGGCGGGAACTGATGGCACGAACAAAATGAGCAAATCGCTTGGGAATGCGATCTTTCTGTTCGATGGACCTGCAGAGGTGAAGAAGAAGGTCGGCAAAATATTTACCGGCAGGCAAAGCCCGACAGAATTGGGACAGGGCGACAATGTGCTGATGCAGTACTGCGACGCTTTTCTGGAAAAGGAGCGGGCCGGTGAGCTGCGTGACAGGTATGTGCGCGGCGACAACATTGGTGATGGGCACATCAAGGCCGAGCTCACCGATGCGATTGTGAAACTCACTGAGCCAATGCGGCTGCGGCGGCAGAAAATGGAGTCGGCCAGCGCGGAGTCGGCCTTGCTGGACTTGCTCAAGGCCCACACGGTCAAAGCCAACGTTGTGGCTGAGGAAACGCTTTCGATGGCCAAAGCGGCGATGCGGCTGGATTATTTCCCGCGGCGAATCTCGTTTTCAGATCGCTAACGGAAAGACTGCTGCTGCCGCACCGTTTCTAGGTGGCAACTTGGGTTCTACCCTGCACCTGTGAGTCAGGCACCGATTATCCCGCAACCTCGTCTCTCGGTCGCAACCGGGGCGGGCGTGCCGGCGGAAAACTCCAAAGGCCCATCGCGGCTGAAGCAGGCCATTCCCAACTGGCTCACCGCCTCTCGCGTCGGCATGGCGGCGATCTTCTTTGGCGTGCTCACCGCGTGGCGCTGGGATGGGTCGCCGGCGGATGCCGGGCAAGTTGACTGGCTCATGGCGGCAGCAGCCGGCATCTTCGCAGTCGCTGTGCTTACCGATGCGCTCGACGGATACCTGGCGCGCAAGTGGAACGTTGAATCTGCGTTTGGGCGCATCATGGACCCCTTCGCTGACAAGTTCTTGATCATGGGCGCGATGGTCTATCTGGCAAGCCCGGATTTTTGGGTACCGCTGCCCGGACCGGCAAACATGGCTGGCCATGGCATCATGGTCAGTGGCATCTATCCGTGGATGGTGGTGCTCATGCTCGCGCGCGAGTTGCTGGTGACATCGATCCGCGGCGTGATGGAGGCGCAGGGGCTGAAATTCAGTAGCGATTGGTGGGGCAAGGGCAAGATGATTCTTCAGTCGATCATTGTGCCGATGGTGCTGCTGCTGATCGCCTGCGCGCCGGTGGTGCCACGCGATCTTGCGGGGGAGGCCGTGCTCGGCCCGATGCCGTGGGGCCGATGGGCCATTGATGTGGTGGTTTGGGTTACGCTGCTGTTCACCGTGGTCTCTGGTGTGCCATACGTCATGCGATGCGTCTCGATACTCGCCGCGCAGCGTGCAGCAAACCATGCAGAACGTGGACGCAGCGGCTAAGCGGACTTATGCGGCTAGGGGAGTCGCGCGGCTGCTACTGATGAGGACAAATACTGCGGTTACATCCTGCCGCGGACCGACTTGATTCGGTTGATCAGCCCGGAGGTGGAACCATCGTGGGAGACGATGCGACCCTTGCTGAGCAGCTCGGGCAGGATGGCTTTGGCAAGCTGCTTGCCAAGCTCGACACCCCACTGATCAAAGCTGTTGATGTCCCAGATCACACCCTGAGTGAAAATCTTGTGCTCATACATGGCGATCAGTGCGCCAAGGCAGCGAGGTGTGATCTTTCCCTCAATCAGAAGTGTAGTTGAGGGGCGATTACCCTCAAATACCTTGTGCGGAATCAGCATCTCTGCCGCCTCGCCAGTGATGCCTGACTTGGCCAGTTCCGCGCGTACCTGCTCGGCAGTCTTACCGAGCATGAGCGCCTCACTCTGTGCCAGCACGTTGGCCAAGAGGATGTCATGGTGGTTGCTATCACCCTCGCCAAGCTCGTTGTGGCTTTCGGCCGGGATGATAAAGTCCACGGGAATGAGCTTGGTGCCTTGATGAATGAGCTGGTAGAAGGCGTGCTGGCCGTTGGTGCCTGGCTCACCCCAGATGACCGGGCCGGTTTGATAGTCAACCTTGGCGCTGCTGCGGGTGACGGCCTTGCCGTTTGATTCCATGTCGCCCTGCTGAAAATACGCCGCGAAGCGGTGCAGATACTGGTCGTACGGCAGGATCGCATGGCTCTGGCCGGCGGGCTGGTGGAAGTTGTTGTACCAGATACCCAGCACCGCCATGATCATCGGCAGATTGTCTTCCGGCGGTGTCTCAAGAAAGTGCTTGTCCATCGCGTGCGCACCGGTCAGCAGTTGCTCGAAGTGGTCGAAGCCGATGGAGAGTGCGATCGGCAGGCCAATGGCCGACCAGAGCGAGTAGCGACCACCAACCCAGTCCCAGAATCCGAACATGTTCTCGGGATCGATGCCAAACTTGGTGACCTCGGCAGTATTGGTCGAGAGGGCAACGAAGTGCTTGGCAACGGCCGCCTCGTCCTGCGCCTGGGCCATGAACCAGGCGCGTGCGCTGCGAGCGTTGGTGAGCGTCTCCTGAGTCGTGAAGGTCTTGCTGGCCACGATGAACAAGGTGGTCTCTGCCTTGCACTGGCGCAGCGTCTCTGCGAGGTGCGTGCCATCGATGTTGGAAACAAAGTGCATGCGCAGGTCGCGCTTTGCGTAGGACTTAAGGGCTTCGACCACCATCACAGGGCCGAGATCGCTGCCGCCGATGCCGATGTTGACAATATCGGTGATGGCCTTGGCGGTGTAGCCGCGATGCTGCCCGGTTCGTACCGAGTCAGTAAACTGCTTCATGTGCGCCAGCACGGCGTTGATCTCAGGCATCACGTTGCTGCCGCCGACCATGACCGGCTTATTGCTTCTGTTTCGCAAAGCCGTGTGAAGCACCGCGCGACCTTCGGTGAGATTGATGGGCTCACCGGCGAACATCGCCTCAGCCATTTCGGGGACTTGCCGCTGGCGAACCAGATCAAAGAGCAGTCGCATGGTTTCGCCAGTCACGCGATGCTTGGAGTAGTCGAGCAGCACATCCTCGAAGCGAGCGCTGAACTTGTCAAATCGTTTGGGGTCGGCTGCGAACAGATCGGCCATGCGCAGGGACTGGG
>Ga0105046_10007360_pt1 | contig 17349 bp, 15 predicted proteins | sample MAT03_FD_78385 | JGI IMG/M metagenome (GOLD analysis project Ga0105046, IMG submission 78385) | Freshwater microbial communities from Lake Fryxell liftoff mats and glacier meltwater in Antarctica - MAT-03 (megahit assembly) | ecosystem: Environmental > Aquatic > Freshwater > Ice > Liftoff...
CATCGCTCATCCTGAGCGAGGTCTCGAGAGCCTGAAGGTGGCTCGGCTCCTGCCTCGGATTCGGTTGGCTGGTGTTTCGGCAGGCTGGGGTGAGCGGGTTTGTTTTGGGGTTTGCTTTGGTGTGTGCTTTGGGGTTTGCTTTGGGGTTTCCTCGACCATCGCTCATTCTGAGCGAGGTCTCGAGAGCCTGAAGGGGGCTCGGCTCCTGCCTCGGATTCGGTTGGCTGGTGTTTCGGCAGGCTGGGGGGAGCGGGTGTGTGTTGGGGGTGGGTTTCATGGCTTGCCAAGTTCGTTATGACTTGCGGCTATTTCGAAGCCGGCTGCTTCGATCGCTTCTCTCAGGGCTTTTGCGGAGATTGCGGCGTTTGGGCTGTCGCCGTGTAGGCAGACGGTGTCGGCTTTGATGTCGATGTCTTGGCCTTGGCGGGTGCGCACTTGGTTGAATTGGAGGATTTGGGTTAGCTGCTGGCATTGGCGGTCGCTGGATCTGTGCACAGCGCCTTCGATGTGGCGCGGGGTGAGGCTCCGGTCGGATTCGTACTGGCGGTCGGCGAAGACTTCGTGTGCGCAAGCCATGCCTAGTTTTTCTGCGCATCTGACTAAGTTGCCGCCGCTGAGGCCAAACACCTTAATCTTTGGATCAAAATCTTTGCTCGCTGCCAGAAACGCGTCGCACAGTGCGGGCTGTTTTTCGAGCATGTGGTAGAGCGCGCCGTGCGCTTTGACGTGGCGCAGCTGGGCGCCCGCGGCGTGCACGAAGGCGGCCAGCGCGCCGATTTGGTACAGCGTATCGGCGTAAAGATCAGCGGGGGAAATGGCCAGTTCGCGCCGTCCAAATCCCACTTTATCGGGCAGTCCGGGATGCGCGCCGATGGCGACGCCGAGCTTGACTGCTTGAGCCACCGTGCGGCGCATGGTTTGTGGGTCGCCTGCATGGAAACCGCAGGCGATATTGATCGACGACACATGCGCCAGCACCGCGAAATCATCGCCCATCGACCATGCGCCGAACGATTCACCGACGTCGCAGTTCAAATCAATCGAGCGCATCAACGCTGATCTCCAATGGCATACAGCAGCGCATTGAACTGCGCGCGCTGGCGCTTGGCAAGCGCGCGTGCTTCGATCAAGCCCGACGCCTCGAAGCTCACGCTGCTGCCCGGGTTGAGCTGGGCCAAGAAGCGCAAATCAGCACTGATCACGCAGCCGATCAGCGGATAGCCGCCAAGCGTTTGCGCATCGGTGCTCAGCACAATCGGCTGGCCGTTGGGCGGTAGTTGGATGGCGCCCGGCACCACGCCGGCCGAGCGCTGTTGCGGAAAACTCGCGGCAATCCGCGTGCCTTCTAGGCGCAGGCCCATGCGATTGGCGTCGCGACCCACTCGCCAGCGTGAACCGTTGAGCGATTCCACCCGCAGCGGGCCGGGCAGGTAGCGCAGCACTGTGTGTGAGCGGGGCAGTGGGAGTTCGCACCACCAGCTGCCTGGACGCGCAATTGCCGTCGCTTCGCCCAACCCTAAGCGATCGCCTGCGCGCAGCCAGCGCCCTGCAAACCCACCAAATCCCGCCTGCAAATCGGTGCTGCGCGAGCCCAGCACGGCAGGCACTTCGATGCCGCCGTCGATTGCCAGATAGGCCACTTGCCCGCGGATAAAGCGCTCAATGCACAGCGTCTCGCCCGCTTGTGCACTCACCGGGCAGCCGAGCTCGACCAACTTGCCGCTGAGCGTTGCGCTAAGTTCTGCCCCGGTTATCGAAAGTGTGGCCGCGCGCTCGAACAAAAATCGTGCGGCACTGAGTTGAATTTCCAGCAGCGCGCTGTGCGCCGGGTTGCCGACCAGCGCGTTGCCAAGCTCAGCGGCCCACGTATCAGCCGCGCCGCCGGGTGCCACGCCTGCGGCTTCGTGTCCAAAGCGGCCGAGGTCTTGAACGGCGCATAAACCCGCGCTGATCACCCGCAGGCTCATCGCACAAAGCGCACGTGGTCGCCGGGCGCGAGCAAGCTGGGATCGCTCAAGTTCACGTCAAATAAGCGCGTTTCGGTGCGCCCCAGCAGATGCCAACCGCCGGGCGTTGCGTTCGGATAAATGCCCGCATACGCGCCGCCGATCGCCACGCTGCCAGCGGGCACGCGCGCCCGCGGGGTGGCGCGCCGGTCGAGTTTGAAAGCCTCTGGCAAGCCAAGTAAATAGGGGAATCCTGGTTGGAAACCAATGTGCGCGACCTCAAAGCGCAGCGCGCAAAACGCCGTCAAAAAACCCTCGCTGGTAAGCCGCGCATGCTCAGCCAGCGCGGCGAGATCCTCACCTGGCTCATCCACCAGCGGAATCTCAATTAAGCGCACTTGACGCGCAAAGTGCTGCACTTGCTGCAAAGCCAACTCGGCGCGCCGCGCGGCGGCAGGCAGATCCACCCCGGGTGCGAAACGCAAAGTGAGCGAATCGCAAGTCGGCACCAGTGCAAGCAGCGCATCGTGCTCAAGCAGCTTGCTTTTGAGCGCCGCGAGATCAAGGCGCGTCGCGGCAATTTCAAAGCGCACCGCGCAATCGCCAAGCAGATCAACGTTCAATTGGGCTTCACTGGTGACCACGTCTGGGGAATCGTTGCACAACGCATGAGCGGATGGTGTTTCGCGCTAATCTCGCACCCTCAAAAAATCAGGCAGGTGCGTCGATGAAAATAGCCCTAGCGGGTGCGGTTTGGTTGGCCTTGGCAGGCAGTGCATTTGCTGCCGAAGGGATGTGGCAGCCATCGCAGCTGCCCGCATTGAAGGACTCTTTGCTCAAAGCGGGCCTTGAGCTTGATCTAAAAGATTTAACCGATCTCACCAAACACCCGATGCGCGCCATCGTGGGCTTGGGCGGCTGTTCAGCGGCATTTGTGTCGCCCAATGGCCTGGTGGTAACCAACCATCACTGCGCGTACGGCTCAATCCAGTTCAATTCCACGCCAGAGCGCAACCTGCTTGCCAACGGCTTTTTGGCCAAAACCACCGCCGATGAACTGCCCTCAGAACCCACGGCGCGCGTTTACGTCACTGAATCGATTGCAGAAGTTACCGACAAAGTGCTCAAAGGCATTTCCACGAGCATCACGCCGCGCGAGCGCTTCAATCAAATTGACGCCAAGCGCAAAGCGCTGGTGACCGAATGCGAGCTCGATCCCGGCCACCGTTGCGATGTCTACACCTTTCACGGGGGCTTAAGCTTCCAGTTAATCAAGCAAATTGAGATCCGCGATGTGCGCTTGGTCTATGCGCCGTCTGAATCGATCGGCAAGTACGGCGGCGATGTGGACAACTGGATTTGGCCTCGTCATACCGGTGATTTCACGTTCATTCGAGCCTACGTGGGCCCCGATGGCCGCGCGCGTGAGTTCCATAAAGACAACGTACCCTATCAGCCCAAAGATTACCTGAAGGTCAACCCGCAAGGCCTCGCGGAAGGCGATATGGTGCTGCTGGCAGGCTACCCTGGGCGCACCTCGCGCAAACAGATTTCGAGCGAAGTGCGACGCGCTGCGGCGTGGGCGTTCCCGACGTTGATCCGCGAATATCGCGCGGTGTTGGAGCTGATCGGCGCAGCCGAAAAAGCCGATCCGGCGGTGGGTTTGAAGTACGCCAGCGCAACCGCTGGCTTGAATAACTCGTTAAAGAATTTTGAAGGCACGCTCTACGGATTTCGACGCGCCGAGATCGTCAGTGATCGCCTCAAGGCCGAGAAAGCGCTTAAAAATTGGATCAAAGCCGACGCCGCTCGAGTGAAAAGCTACGGAGATGTGATCACCGAACTGGAGCTACTGCTTGAGCAACAAAGCAAAACCCAAGATCGAGATTTTTACTACGATTTCCCGAGCCGCGTGGTGTTTCAGTCGGCTACCGGCGGCAACACGCTCGCCACCACTGCGCTGCGTCCGCAGCTGTTGGGCGTTGCTAAAAACCTCTATCGATTGAGCTTAGAGCGGCAAAAACCCAACGCCGAGCGTGAGCTTGGCTATCAGGAGCGCGACGAAGTGCGCATTCTGGGCGGCTTAGCGATCATCGATCGGCGCTTCGACGCGAGCCTGGATCAAGCCATCTGGCTGTACCGTATCGGTCGCTATCATCAGTTAGATTCTAGCCAGCGCGTGCCTTCGTTTGACAAGTATTTTGGCTTGGTTGCCGGTCAGCCGCTGCCCGCTGATTTAGCCACTCGCATCCGCGCCATGTACACGGCCTCGACCCTGGCTACGGCGGATGCGCGCATGGCGTTGTACAAAGCGAAACCACAGGAATTTCAGCGCTCGAGCGATCCCTTCATCAAGCTGGCGCTCGCGGTACACGCTGACGATATGGCGATGGAGGAGGCGCGCAAAACTCTGGATGGCCGCTCGACTTTGCTGCGCTCGCGGCAAATGGCCGCCGAAATTGCCTTTCGCGCGAGTCGATCTGAGCTGGTTTATCCGGATGCCAATTCGTCGTTGCGGGTGACTTACGGCAAGGTCACCACCGTCAATCCGCGTGATGGCGTGAGCAACGCGGCATTCACCACGCTCAATGGTTTGCTCGAAAAACAAACCGGCGAGGAGCCGTTTAACTCACCCGCACCGCTGCTCAAAGCGATTCGTGAGCGCCGCTTTGGGCCGTATGCAGCGCCCAGTTTGAATAGCGTGCCGGTCAATTTCTTGGCCGATTTGGATATTACCGGCGGCAATTCTGGGTCGGCCACGATGAATGCCAAAGGCGAGTTTGTCGGCGTGGTGTTTGACGGCAACTACGAGGCGATCAGCTCAAATTGGGCGTTCAATACCGAGTTGACCCGCTCGATCCACGTCGATGTGCGCTACATGCTGTGGATCATGGACGCGATCGACGGCGCTGATAACCTGCTCATCGAAATGGGCGTTACACCGGCGCTGTAGCGCAGCAATTCCCGGCTCGTTGGGTGTTGCGCGCCGTTTTTTTGATGGGCCCCACCGCCGCCGGTAAAACGGCGGTGGCGCTTGAGCTCGCTAGGCAGCTGCGTATCCACTTGATCAGCGTGGATTCGATGCTGGTTTATCGCGGCTTCAATATTGGCAGCGCCAAACCAACTGCAGCGACGCTTGAGCTCGCGCCGCACGCGCTGATCGACGTTCGAGATTTTTGGCTAGGCTACTCGGCCGCTGAATTTCGACACGATGCACTTAAAGAAATCGAGTTGGCACATCGCTTAGGTGCCATGCCAGTCCTGGTTGGCGGCACGGGGCTGTATTTTCGGGCCCTGCAAAATGGACTGTCGAACCTACCGAATGCCGATCCGGCCGTGCGCGCGACACTGGCCCGCGAGCTCGAAACCCTTGGCGCCAAAGCGCTGCACGCGCGCTTGCTAACGCTTGATCCAATCGCTGCTGCGCGCATTGATCCGAACGACCCACAGCGCATCACCCGCGCGCTAGAAGTGATCCACTTAAGCGGTAAACGCTTGAGCGAGCTACACGGCAGCCGCGAGCCTAGCCCCATCGAGGCACTAAAATTTGCGATATGCCCAGAGCCACGCGAACGCCTGCATGCGCGAATCTTTGAGCGCACCCAAGCCCTGTTTGCCCAAGGCTTGATCGATGAAGTGCGCTCATTAAGCCAGCACCCAAAGTTTGACGCGCAGCTGCCCGCTTTTCGCGCCGTGGGCTATCGCCAAGCTCTCGAACACCTAAACGGCGACTACGACCTAGCCGAATGCCAGCGCCGAGTGCTCTACGCGACCCGCCAATATGCCAAACGCCAGCTCACCTGGCTACGCGCCGAACCCCACCTGCAATGGCTGCAACCCGAAGAGGCGTGTGCCAAGCTGCTACCCGCACTTGGCAGGTTTATTAATGGGGAACCAACGAATCACCTATAACGCAGTGTTTTATATGAATATAGATACATTTCGGTCAGTTACTTGCTAAACCCCAGGCTTCGCTGTCACAAACCCATCATTGCAGTAATAAAACTCAGCCGCATTTTCGAGGAGACTTAGCTGACTTCGGCCGAAACCAGTCATCAAATTGGAATGAACCGCCTCGTTTTCTACCCGTTTGTATTGCTTTGTGCACTGCTCGCGCCGGTCTCGATTTCTGCATTTGGCTGCCCATTTTCCGAGCTATCGCGCACGACCATTACTCTCGATTTGCTGGGGAGAGTTCTCCCCACGACTCGCAGCGGCAACTCAGACACCGCCACACGCAGCTATCTCTACGACACCGAACAGCGCCTGTGCCAGCTGACCGAACCCGAATCTGACGCGTTGGTCATGAGCTACGACTTGAGCGGCAATCTCGATTGGAGCGCAGAAGGCCGAGTTAGCGCGAACGATTGCGCAACCGCAAGAACAAACGTGCCCGCGATCAACAAAATCCAGCGCGCTTATGAAAAAAGAAACTGGCTCAATTCAATTGATTATCCAGCAACGGCGGGCCTACCCAGCGCGGATGCGCAAAACACTTATTTCGCCGACGGCCAACTCAAAACTCTCAGCAGCGGCGGATCGGGGTGGACCTACATCTACAACTCGCTGCGAAAAATAAATTCAGAAACGCTGAACTTCCAAAACCGAAACTTCTTAATCGACTGGAATTACGACAGCCAGGGCGCGATTGACTCGATCACCTATCCGAATAATGAAACCACGGCATTCACACCGAATGTATTGGGCCAAGCAAGCCAATTAGGCAGCTTAATCAGCGCCACCCGCTGGCATCCCAGCGGAACAAATGCCAGCTGGACATTCGGCAACGGCATTCAAAGAGCGCTCACTCAAACCTCCAGAAAACTTCCAGACCGCCTAACTGATAGCGGCAGCGGCAGCGCAGTAATCTTCGATGAAGATCTAAAATACGACGAAAACGGCAATGTCACAGCGATCACCGATACCCGCGACCCCACCCTCAATCGCACCCTAAGCTACGACGCCCAAGACCGATTAACCCAAGCCCAAGGCGTCTGGGGCAGCGGCAGCATGACCTACGACGGCGCCGACAATCTAAAAACCCAAACCATTGGCGCAAAGAACTACACATACACCTACACCAATCAAAAACTCCAAACCATCAGCAATCCCACTCAAACGCTATTTAGTTTAGGCGACGACGCCAAAGGCAATCAAACCCAAAAGAACGGCCAGAGCCTCACCTGGGATAAAGCCAGCCGAATCGCCCGCGCCGATGGCAAAGCCCAATACCGCTACGACGGCCACGGCAGAAGATTATTGGTCGAGAAACGAGGAAGCCATCACCTCAAGCACCGCGGGCGCAGATGTCATCTTCGACAATGGGTTTGAGCAAAATGGCACGACTTATCACTATTTGGATAAAACACTGGTCGCGCGAACAGACGCGCAGAACACCATCACCCCGACAACTTATTCGCACACCAAATTACCCGGCTGAGTAGTCGCCGAAACATCAAGTCAGGCAAGTAATTGAGCGCAATAGGCGATCGATTCTGCAGGCTGTTCCATTGCAACCTGCGAGTTAACTGCGCGCTCTGCCAATCACTTGCGCTTGAATCGCACCTACCTTTGTGTAACGCAGTCGGCAGGTTGTTTGGAATCATTTTTGGAGTTTTGAGGCGCAAAAAAGCGCCAACACCGCGCTATGGTATTGACGCTTAGGGCGATTCGTTGTGGCTACCAGGCACCCATGTAGTCTTTTTTGCCGATCGGCACGCCGCTGTGGCGCAGCAGCGCATAGCTGGTGGTGAGGTGGAAGAAAAATTGCGGCAGGCCATAGCTCAGCAGGTAGGCATCGCCTGCTAGACGGCGCTCTTTGGGAGTGCCGGGGCGCAGCACGATCTCGCGCGATTGAGCGTTGGCAAATGCTGCTTCGGGCAGGCCTTTTAGCATCTCGAGCGTCGCGTCGATCAGCGCCAGCAGAGTAGGGAAATCATGCTCACTGTTTGCAGCAGGCGGCACTTCGGCTTGAGCTAAGCGGGCGCTGACTCCACGTGCAAAGTCGCAAGCAATTTGCACTTGGCGAACCAACGGGAACATGTCTGGAAAAAGCCGCGCTTGCAGCAGCGCCGCCGGTTCAATCGCGCGCTCGCTGGCGTGGGCTTGCGCCGCACTCAACACCCCGCGCAATCCACCTAGCATTTGCGTGAACACAGGGACACAAGCGGGGTAAAGAGAAGCAGTCATCAAAGTCGTACTCGTTAATTTTGTGGCGCTTGAGGGTAGCTCAGTCGGCCGCGTTGTGAGCTGCTTTTCAACCGCGCTACTCGGCCATTTCCTCCAAAAGCCAGGCGGCCGGATAGACTTTTTGCATGAGCCAGCGGATGTAGCGCAGGTCGACATGGATGGCGCGTTTGTAGCGCGGATCGAACAGCCAGCTGGCACTGACAGCTTCCCAGTTGCTGTCGAAATTGAGTCCGATGAGCTCGCCGTCGGCGTTCAATACCGGCGACCCGGAGTTGCCGCCGGTGCTGTCGAGGTTGGTCAGGAAATTCACCGTTTGGGTGCCAAGCGTTGGGTCTTGGGTGTCAGCAAAATCGCCTTTTTGTATGGCGGCGAGCAGCTCGGGCGGCGTGTTGTAGGGGTGCTGGCCGGTGTGTTTTTCTAAAATCCCGGCGACTGTGGTCACTGGCGCCAAGCTCACCGCGTCGCGCGCCTTAAGCCCGGTGACATGCCCATAGCTGAGGCGCAGGGTTTGATTGGCGTCTGAAAACATCGGGCGATTTAACTTAGCGTTCCATGCGCTGAGCGCTTGCATATAGGCCGGGCGCAAGCGCAGGGAATCGCCGTCGCGGGTCTTGCGCTGGCCCTCAATCGCCAACAGCGCGGGTTGGAGGTCGAGCGCTAGTTTGAGCAAGGGGTCTTTTTGACCTGCGAGCGTTTGTGGATCGGCGCGGAATAGCGAGAGTCGGTAGTCTAGGTCTCCCAGCCGCGTTTTCGCATAGATGGCAGTTAGGCGCGTTTGCAGGATTTTTGGATCACGGCTAAACGCTTGATCAAATTGAAGGCTGCGCTGCGCATCGGGAAGGCGCTGATAGCGGGTCAATAAGGCGGTGAGCAGATCCACTTCCGTGCGTGCATCAAAGCGCCGGGAGACCTGCTCGAGCTGCGCGCGCAGCAGGGTTTCATCGCGGACCTGGAATTGCGCTTCGCGTTCGGTGTCGGGCTTGAGGCGTTCAAGCGCCAAGCGGTTCAAACTGATCGCCGCGCGCAGCAGTTGCGTTTGACTTGAGATCAAGCCGACCAGCGCGTCGCGCTCGCGCACGGCAAAGCCAGCGGCGAGTAAGGCTTTGACGTCCGCCAGATGGCCTTTTGGCAACTGGGCGCGCGCGGGCTGTTTCTCTAACCAGTCGCTAAATTCAATCTCGATCGCTTGGCGTTGCGCAATCGCCCCGCTGCGCAGCAGACCCAAGCGTTCGCCGCTGGCTCTTTTCAAGCCGTTTTTGAGACTGGCCAACTGCGCGGCGTAAGCCACGGCAGCGGCGGGATTCTCGCCGCCTCGGGCTTGCACGATGTCGATTAGTTCTCGGTTGACGGCCTCGGTATGCGGCAAGCCCCATTGAATGCGATTGATGAATTCCTCGGCAAAGCGCTGCCGGTGGGTGATGCCCGGATAACCCGCCAGCATCACAAAATCGCCGTCTCTTGGACCGACAGTGGCGGCCTTCAGATGGATTGGCGACTTAAACGGCACGTTGCGCGCGTCGAAATCGGCGGGCTTCCCATCGCGACCCACGTAGGCGCGCAGCAGCGTGAAATCGCCACTGTGGCGCGGCCACACAAAGTTATCAATCTCATCGCCGAAATTGCCGATCGCCCGGGGTGGTGCATACACCAGTCGAATATCGCGCAGTTCAAGCTGCTCGACGCGATAGAACTCAAGCCCGTAATCCATCGTGGCCACCGCGCAACGCGTAGCGGGTTGGCGCTCGCAGGCAGCAATGATGGCCTTGCTGGAACGGTCCACCGCGTCAAAATAGGCGCGACCGCGCAAGCCTTTGCTCGCCCGCAAGACCTCCTCGGTAACCCGCTCGAAGGCGCTGGTGACCAGCACCCGAAAATCCGGATTGGCCGGCAGCTCCGCGGACATCGAGTCGGCGACAAATCCTTGGTCGATCAAATTGCGCTGAGCTGTGGTGTTGTATTGGATCACCCCGTTGGCGACGTGATGGTTGGTCAACAGCAGGCCGTGTGCGGACACGAACGCACCGGTACCGCCGCCAGCACGCACGACGGCCTTCAGCGGGCCGTTGTTTAAATCGGCGAGCTTTTGCGGGTCTAAGCGATAGCCAGCATCCTTCAGCACCTGGCCAAGTTGCGGTATCTGGGATGCGCTAAACATCCCCTCATCGGCGCCGGCGCAAGCGGCTGCGCTGCAAAGTAGGGCGAGGCTTAAGCGGGCAAAAAACGGCATGAGCAAGATCTATGCGGCAAACAAGCCGCGCAGTTTACGGCTTAGCGCAGCGCGCTGAAAATCGCCTCGACGGCTGCTAGGTCGCGGCCGTAAAAATGCTCGAATGGCGCTTGATAGGCGGCGTAGCGCAGCACCGCAGCGCCGCTCGAGCCAAGCAATAGCGCGCGATAGACCAACCCTTTTGACGTTGTAAATTCGAGCGCAAGTTCGAATCCCTCAGCGCCTTGAAAGCGCGCCGGTGCAAGCTTCAGCACGCGCACATCGATATAACCCGCTTCCTTGTAGGCGTCGACCAACAAATCGCTCACATCGCGGGTGGACATCCCGGCGCGATACAGCGGCGAGATGTCGCGATTTTTGCGCGCTACATCCGCTTTGAAGACGTGTTCACCGGCTTTAACCTCGCCAATAAATTTGATTTGATTGAGAAAAACGCCGTCTTTGCTCCACCATTCTTCGCCCTTGTAGCCAAATTGCATCCACTCTTGCGTTGAGCTGACCGTCCAACCCGCGCCGACTTTGGCGGGCGTGTTAGCCGGGATCAAACGCTGCGTGCTGGCGCAGCTGCTGAGCAGCAATGCGCATAGCAGATACCTTGTGGGCTTCATTGCAGATAGCCCTCGATCAGCTCGCGGTCAACGGCTTTCGGCTCGCGGCGCAAATATTCGCGCATGTGTTGGCGGCGCTCGTTGGGTTCGCGAGTGAGTAACCCCAGCTCGCGATAAACGCCCGCTGGCGGATTGGGTAAACGCAAGGCTTCGCGATAGGCCGCCACTGCGCGTTGATCATCGCCAACGGCGGCCCGCTTGCGATAGAGCTCGCCTTGAAAGAAATGGAACTCCGCGTTCGGCTCGAGCGCTGTGAGTCGGCGCAACAGGACCTCTGATTGGGCGAAGTTGCGCCGCGCGAGTTCGTCTTCTAACCAGTGCCCGCGAAAACGCAGGGTTTCGCGAACGTAGCGCGCGCGCGCCAAACGGCCGGCGCCGGGTGCCAAAGCCGCTTGCTCGGTGAGATACGTCGCGCGCTCGAGCGTGGGCGGGTGGGAGGCGAAAGCGCTTAAGCCGCGATCGTCGCGCGCTTCGACTTCGCGCAGCAGCGCGGTGAACGCAAGCCCAGGCGCGCTGTTGTTATACCCAGCGCGGCTTAACTGCTCGAAGCCAAAGCGATCGGCTTCGCGCTCTTGTTCGCGCGAAAACGATGCGAGATCGGCATACGCGCCGAGCGAGGCCGCAAGGCCGACCACGCCCGCACCAACACCCGCGGTGAGTACCGAGAATGCCGTTAGAAAATTTTGCGTATTTTTGATTTTTCGCCACTGCTGCACGGAATGTTGCAGGCGAAAATGGCCTAGCTCATGGCTCAGCACAAATACCAGCTGCGCCTCGTTTTCAACGCGCAGTAGCAGCCCGGTAAACACCAGCATCATGCCGTTTGGGGCCATCGCGGCATTAAATAGCGGACGGTTGACCAGATACACGCGCACGTCCGCGCAATACTCGCTGGCCATTTTGCAAACCAGACCCTGCACATAGGCGTTCAAAGCTGGATCGCGCTCGAGCAGCGGCGAGAATTTCAACTCGCGCTCAGCTTCATCCATCGCAAACCACAGGCCGCCCACGTCGGTTGCGAGCGCCGGGCGCTCACCAGCTGCAAGCCTCTCGGGCTTAGGCCCCGCCGCACAGCCGGCCAGCAGCGTCAGCAAAACAATCCAGCCACAGCACCGAGCGATCAAAGCGGCACCTTCTCGAGCAGCTGGTCGACCGCGGTTTGTGCATCGCGCGCGTTGCGCAAATCGCCGCTGCCATCGATCAATAAGTTGTACCAAGCGACGCGCCCGGTTTGGGTGTCCACGAGTGCTGCAAAACCCACTTGCACGCCGCCGGACATGCTCACGCCCAGCAGCGCACCGATCGCCATGCCTGCGGCGCGACCCGCTGAGGTGTAGCTGTCCTCAAAACCCAAAAACAGCGCGTAATCCGCTTTGTAGCGAGTTTTTAGCACCTGTGCCCCGGGACCTAGCGTCCAGTCGAAGCGCCCGCGTTTGTTCTCAAGCGAATCGCGCGCCCAGCCAATTTCATACAGCCAAACGCTGTTCATTACCGCGTCGGCGAGCTTGCGAATTTGCTGCTCGCTAGCGCGAGGATCGGGATTTTCATCGGTAACCGCGTCGGTCAGCTCGGTCATGCTCGCGCTTAAGCGCTTTTTTAATGCGCCGACCACGAGGCTGCGCGCGCTTAAAGTCCAATCTGCGCGCGGTTCAAGCTGCCCACCAAACTGAAGCTCATAAAGATTGATCTCCGGTGGCATCAGCACCACGCGCTCGGGCTTGATCGTAATTTTTGCTTCCGGCTCGGCCAAGCGCACTTGGGTTTGCGCGCAGCCCGTGAGGACTAGCACCGCCAACATCAGCGCGCCAAGACTCGCTTTCATGGAATGACCGCGAGGCGTTTGCCGACGCGGATAAACGCATCAACCGCTTGATCGACCTGCGCGAGGCTGTGCGCAGCCGACATTTGCGTGCGGATTCGCGCCTGGCCTTTGGGTACGACCGGGAAGAAAAAGCCAATCACGTAAACGCCCTCGTCGAGCAGCGCGGCGGCGAAGCGCTGGGCCAGTTCTGCGTCAAACAGCATCACCGGGATGATCGGGTGCATGCCGGGTTTGAGGGTAAATCCAGCCGCACTCATGCGCTCGCGGAAGCGTTGCGAGTTGGCGCTTAAGCGCGCTCGCAAATTGTCGGAGTGATCGACTAAATCAAAAGCAGCCGAGCTCGCGGCCACCAGCGGCGGCGGCACAGAGTTTGAAAACAGGTAGGGCCGCGAGCGCTGACGCAGCATTTCGATCAGCTCGCGTTTGCCGCTGGTGAAGCCGCCGGAGCCGCCGCCGAGGGCTTTGCCTAGCGTGGACGTAAAGATATCAATGTCGCCCATGACCCCGTGAATCTCAGCCGAGCCACGCCCGTGCTGACCAACAAAGCCCGACGCGTGCGAATCATCAACGTGGATTAGCGCGCGGTACTTTTTCGCCAGCGCGACGATCTGATCGAGCGGCGCAATCGAGCCGTCCATGCTGAACACGCCGTCGGTGGTGATCAAGCGGTAGCGCTTGGCTTGTGTGGCCTGCAGATGTGTCTCTAACTCCGCCATGTCTAAGTTGGCATAGCGAAAGCGTTCGGCTTTACACAAGCGCACGCCGTCGATGATCGAGGCATGATTGAGCGCGTCGGAAATGACCGCGTCTTCGGCATTCAGGATCGTCTCGAACAGGCCGCCGTTTGCGTCCCAGCACGACGAATACAAAATGCTGTCCTCAGTGCCAAAAAAGGCGGAAATTTTGCGCTCGAGGTCTTTGTGCAAATCCTGTGTGCCGCAGATAAAACGCACCGACGCCATGCCAAAGCCGTGCGTGTCGAGGGCCTCTTTAGCGGCCGCAATTAAGGCAGGATGGTTGGCGAGTCCCAGATAGTTGTTGGCGCAAAAGTTCAACACTTCGCGGCCATCGGCCACGCGAATAGACGCCGATTGCGCGCTGGTAATGATCCGTTCGCGCTTAAACAATCCGTCGCGATCGATTGATTCCAAATCAGCGGCGAGCTGTACGTAGAGGTTTGAATCCATGGCGTTGGGACCGATGAGGTGCAGGCCTCGGATTGTCGCGGCATCGCTATTTGAAGAGCAACGTTTAATCGATGCGCTGCGCGTGGTCGCAATGTGAAATCAACAAACCACCCGCGCAATAAATTCCTTACAATCGGCGCGCTAAAAACCTACAGGGGAACAATGCCGTGGCCAATACTTGGTGGTACGCACTCGATAATCAAAAACAGGGCCCGGTGGAAATCCGTGAGCTTGAGCGTTTATTGCGCAGTAACTCGATCAGCGGCAAAACGCTGGTTTGGCAAGCGCCGATGCCGCAGTGGATTGCGCTTGAACGCGTGCCGCAGTTGCGCTCCATCGTGCCAACCGCTGCCATGGCACCAGCTGCGGTCGACCCCGTGGTTGTTCCAAGCGCAGCGCCGTCAGCGCCGCCAATGGCACCCGCTGCGGCGCCAGTGCGCCCTGCAGCCCAGCCTTACGCACCGCCCATGGCCGCTGCGCAAGTTCATTTATCGTCCGGGGACGATCGTGCAACCTACGGTGGCTTCTGGCGGCGCGCAGCTGCGCAGATGCTGGACGCCATGTTGGTTGGTATTCCGCTGGCGATCATCATTGGCGTGTTGATCGGCCTGTTTGCAATGATCGGCGTCGGTGCCGCGAGCGGCGATAATGCCAACATGTTCGCAGCACTTGCAGGCGGCGGCATGCTGCTCGTGCAGCTTGGCTTCTTCCTGGTAATGTGGATCTACTTCGCTAAATCCGAGAGCGGCCCGAAACAGTCCACCATCGGCAAACGCCTGGTGGGTTTGTACGTCGAATCCGCCGATACCTCGCAGCGCATCAGCTTCGGCCGCGCGTCAGGGCGTTTCTTCGGAAAAATTGTCTCGCAGATCATCCTGTATATCGGCTACATCATGGTGGCGTTCACCGGGCGTCGGCAAGCGCTGCACGACATGCTTGCGGGCACCGTGGTGCGTCGCCGTTTAGAAGTCAGCGGCACCGGTTGGATGGTGTTTGGTCTGGGAATTTGGCTGGTCGTGCCGGTGCTGGCCATCATGGCTGCAATCGCAATTCCCGCTTACAGTGACTACACCGCGCGCGCCAAAGTGGCCGAAGCGATGGCCTACGGTCAGCAGGCCGGCCGGTCTGTGGGTGAATACGCAGCCCAGCAAGAATCACTGCCCGACAGCTTAGAGGCGGCAGGCTTTAACCTAAGCCCGCCGGCAGTGGTCAGCGACGTGAGCTACGACAGCTCAAATGGCGAAGTGTCTTTGACCCTAAATGCCGCGCCGATCAGCGGCAGCACGTTGGTGATCGCGCCGCTGCAAGGCGCTGATGGCACGGTCCAGCTGAAATGCAGCAGCCCCGATATCGCCCCCCGTTACCTTCCAGCGAGCTGCCGCTAACTGAAGGGAAAGGCTTGAGACCCCGCGACCAGCCCATCCTTGGTTGGAGCGGGGTTCTAGCTCTCGTATAAGGCGGGAGCTTGTTTTGCATGCAGCTACGCTATGGTTCGATTTTGCAGCGCCGACCTTAAATAATTGATGTATATGTCAAATACTGATTGATTCTTGCGATCTAATGACAATTACATCAAATGCAAACGGTCTCAGAATTAGGCGAAGCAGTGGCTGCACGCAGACGGTATCTCGGCATGAAGCAGCGCGAAGTCGCTGCGCATGCTGGCATCTCGCAGGAGCTTCTCTCGCGCTTTGAATGTGGAAAATCGGCAGAGCTTGGCTCGCGAAAGCTGCTGGCAGTTCTGTGAGTGCTGGGCCTGGAAATCAACTTCACGGAAATTGGCGCAGCGGGATCGCTTGATGAGCTGCGCCGCGAGCGAGGCGGTGCGTGACGCTGGCCGTGCACGTGTTCGGGCGCCAGCATGCAAATAGCGGTGTTTCAGGCGTCGTGCCGAAGTTCCTAGGCAGTGACGCTGAGATCGAAGTCGGCCCGCACAAGAAAATTACGCTGTTCACCCATCGCCACATCATCAAGGGTTCGTCTCGTCTTTTGCCTTTTGTGTCCCTGAATGAACCGCCGCCTATTCGGAATATCAAAAGAACCCGCGCGGTATTTGCTTCATGGGAGAAAAGACTTGGCATCCCGGCAAAAACCTGCATATTTTTATCGCGACGGCCTTCGGAATTTCCTTGCGCGATCAGTTACAGATCGTCGATCAAATTGGCGCAGCCATCGCTGAAGTTGGCCCGCTGGTGCGTCTGTCGATGGAGGAACATCCAGGCTTTCGCGAGATAGGGAAACGGATGCTGGTTGAATGGCAGAGCGGGATCGACGGCCTGCGAAACAAACGGACATACAACTTGGGAAACGCAGCATTGGGCGACGCATTCGAAGGATTTTCCGCCCCGCAACAAGTGAAGTCTGAGCGGCTCGTCAGCGGCCGGTCTAGCTTACTGGGACGGCCCCGATGAAGCCTCTGACGGCTGCTGACCTTGCTACCGAAAACTGTCCCGGCTAGGTCTGGTTTAATGCATGCCAGCACGTAGAGAACAGATGAGCAAGAAAGTTACGCCAGTACGCTGGCAGCTCTGGTAGAAGCGGTTATTCATGCGGCTGTCCCGGTCACAGTCCGCGCCGAGGCGCTTTATGAAATCTATAGATAGGCACTAAATGCTCTTAATGATCGACAACTACGACAGCTTTACCTACAACCTCGTGCAGTATTTGGGCGAGCTAGGTGAGGAGGTCAAAGTCATTCGCAACGACGATCTCGACCTCGCGCATATTCGCGCGCTGCGGCCTGCGCGGATTGTGATTTCGCCGGGTCCGTGCACGCCTAACGAGGCGGGCGTATCGCTTGCGCTGCTCACTGAGATGGCGGGCGAGGTGCCCATCCTTGGCGTGTGCCTTGGGCATCAGAGTTTGGGCCAGGCTTTTGGTGGCCGGGTGATTCGCGCGCAGCGCATCATGCACGGCAAAACCTCGATGATTTATCACGCGAATGCAGGCGTTTTTCGCAACTTGCCCAATCCTTTTGTGGCCACGCGCTATCACTCACTGGTGGTCGAGCGATCGAGCTTGCCGGAGTGTTTAGAGGTCACCGCTTGGACGCTCAATGACGATGGCTCGATCGAGGAAATCATGGGCTTGCGTCATCGCGAACTCGGTTGCGAAGGCGTGCAGTTTCATCCGGAATCGATCTTGACCGTTGAGGGCAAAAACTTGCTCCGGAATTTCGTGTCGTGAGCATGTCCGCCGCACTCAAGGTGCTCAGCGAAGGGCAGGCGTTAAGCGTTGCAGAAACCTCAGCGGCGTTCCGCGAGATCATGCTGGGCGAGGCATCGCCCGGACAGATCGGCGCGATGCTCGGCTTGCTCAAGCTCAAGGGCGAAACCGTCGATGAAATGGTCGGTGCGGTCAGCGTGCTGCG